>JAAIGE0100357753.1_pt1 | contig 13477 bp, 11 predicted proteins | sample 6487951 | NCBI WGS metagenome assembly JAAIGE01 (sample SAMN13974128, study PRJNA590717) | phyllosphere metagenome | biome: tomato field; feature: multiple bacterial spot infested tomato fields; material: tomato leaves; isolation source: leaves from tomato fields | host: Solanum lycopersicum ... | reverse complement strand
TGCGTCGGTTACGGCTTCGTAGCGATCCAGGCTAAACAGCAGGGTTACGTTGATGTTCAGGCCTTCGCTGATGGCTTTACGAATCGCGGGCAGACCTTCCGCCGTACCCGGGATTTTGATCATTACGTTTTTACGATCTACTCGCTCCCACAAATCCAGGGCCTGATCAATCGTTCCCTGCGTATCACGGGCCAGTTCAGGAGACACTTCCAGACTTACATAGCCATCGGCTCCTTCTACTTCTTCGTCGTATACTTTTTTGAATAAATCAGCGGCATCCTGGATGTCGGTGATAGCCAGATTATAAAATACGTCCTCGTCAGATTGGCTGACCAGGTCTTTCAATTGCTCGTCGTATTCAGTACTGCCACTGATCGCTTTTTCGAAAATAGCTGGATTGGAAGTAATACCCCGAACGCCATCTTCATCGATCAGTTTTTGTAATTCGCCTGACCGAATGAACTTACGCTCGATGAAATCCAGCCAGATACTCTGACCATGCTCATGAATTGCCTTTACGCGATTGGTTGCCATAACTGAAGTAATTTGAGGTTGTTTCTACAGAGTGAACTTTTTGAAGATTAGGATAGTGCCTGTGAACCGGAGAAATTTGAAATTTCAAGTCAGACTACCCTCAAAGGATTGACCCTATTCCGGCCATACGGCCCCCAAACTTAGTATTTATTTTGTGGAATGAGCGGATTTAGAAACGATCCGCTCGGATTAAGTCCTCATTTCTGGAGTAATGCTTTCGCTCGACTGACTACATTCTCAACCGTAAAGCCAAATTCCTTAAACAAGTCCTTGGCCGGAGCGGATTCGCCAAAGGTGGTCATACCAATGACATCCCCTTCGTCGGTCACGTATTTATGCCAGCCAAAAACGGAAGCAGCCTCCACGGCCAGGCGTTTTTTGATCCGTTTGGGCAGTACACTTTCCTTGTACGCTTCCTCCTGTACTTCAAAAAACTCCCAGCAGGGCATACTCACTACTCGGGCCTGAATAGATTCTTCGGCAAGCTTTTGCTGGGCTTCCAGAATGAGTGGTACTTCCGAACCCGTCGCAATCAAGATAACGTCTGGCTCGCCCTCACTGTCCGAGAGAATATAGGCTCCCTTGTGCAAATTCGTCGCCGGGGCGTATTTTTCCTGGTCCAGAATGGGTAAATCCTGACGGGTCAGTACCAGCAATACCGGACCGGTCGTATGCTGCAAAGCCGCTTTCCAGGCCTGAGCCGTTTCGTTAGCATCCGCTGGTCGGATCACTACGATATTGGGCATGGCCCGTAAGGCCATCAATTGCTCGACGGGTTGGTGCGTAGTACCATCTTCACCCAGACCAATGCTGTCGTGCGTGAAAACCAGTACCACCCGAATTTTCATGATGGCTGCCATCCGGATCGGTGGCCGCATGTATTCGGAGAAAATCAGGAAGGTAGCTCCGTAGGGAATGATTCCCTTGGTCAGGGCCATGCCGTTGAGGGCGGCCCCCATGGCGTGCTCGCGAATACCGAAGTGGAAATTCCGGCCCAGGCGATCTTCCGCCGTAAACGATCCGTAGTCTTTCAGTAGCGTATCCGTTGAGGGAGCCAAATCCGCTGCCCCACCCATCAGACTCGGCAGTACGGAAGCCAGAGCGTTTAATACCTTACCGGACGCTTTCCGCGTGGCCATTTTGCCCTCTTCCGCCTTAAATACGGGCAGGTTTTCCTCCCAACCTTCGGGCAGTTTCAGACTACGTTCCTGTTCGTACTGAGCGGCTAGTTCGGGGTATTCTTTGCTATAGGCTTCAAATAAATCGCCCCACTCCTGCTCCAGTTGGGTTCCTTTTTCACCGATTCCCCGGTAATAGTTCAGTACTTCTTCGGGTACGACAAAGGATTGTTCGGGATCAAAGCCAAAGTTCTTTTTCACCAGTTTCACTTCTTCTTCCCCCAAGGGTGAGCCGTGTGAACCTGCCGTATTAACCTTGTTTGGACTACCGTAGGCAATTTGCGTTCGTACCTTAATCAGCGAAGGGCGAGTCGTTTCCTGCTTGGCCTTTTCCACGGCCGCTGAAATCGCTTCAATGTCGTTGCCGTCTTCCACCACCTGTACGTGCCAGCCGTAAGCCTCAAAGCGTTTGGCTACGTCCTCATCAAAGGCCAGGTTCGTATTTCCCTCAATGGAAATGTGATTATCGTCGTAGAGGTAAATCAGGTTGCCCAGCTTGAGATGGCCTGCTAGGGAAGCAGCCTCGGAGGTAACCCCCTCCATCATATCGCCATCACTACAAATAGCGTAAATTTTATAATTGAAGAGGTCAAAGCCGGGCTTGTTATAGCGGGCGGCCAGATGCTGCTGGGCAATGGCAAAGCCAATCCCGTTGGCAAAGCCCTGTCCCAACGGTCCCGTGGTAATATCGATGCCGTCGAGCATACCGTATTCGGGATGGCCCGCCGTTTTGCTGTGGAGCTGACGGAATTGTTTGATATCCTCAATCGTCAGATTATAGCCCGTCAAATACAGAAAACTATACTGCAACATACTCCCGTGACCCGCCGACAGCAGGAAGCGGTCGCGGTTGGGCCATTCGGGATTTTTCGGGTTGTAATGCATGTGGTGAGCCCATAGTACGTGCCCCATCGGAGCGGCCCCCATGGGCATACCGGGGTGTCCGGAGTTTGCTTTCTGTACAGCATCAATGGACAACACCCGTACGGTGTTGATGCCTAACTGTTCAAGGTCGGAATTTGTAGAAGCCATTGGTCACGTTTGAAAAGAAAGGAAGCGATCCTTTCGGGTTTCACACTTCAGAATAAAAGGGTGTAGTTATTAGAAACTATCGTGAAGCTGGTGAGTGAGGCAAAAAAATTATTCCTTTCCGGGTGTTTTTCAGACACTTCCGCTAAATACTTTCTGGCACGTACTTTTTTGCCTGCCCTCCGATTTCTTTAAACGTCCCCTTAGCTTTAGTGGCCTAGACCTTATTTTTGCTTCAACCGTTTTGTGTTTTTATGCCTTCTACTAAACTTGCCATCTATACGGCTTTAGGAGCTAATTTGCTAATTGCCGTGACCAAATTTGTTGCGGCCAGCATTAGTGGCAGTTCCGCGATGGTTTCCGAAGGGATTCACTCGCTGGTCGATACGCTCAATGAAGTCTTGCTGCTGGTAGGTTTACGGAAAAGTCAGCAGCCCGCCGACCAGCGAAGGCCGTTTGGGTACGGCAAGGAAATTTACTTTTATTCCTACCTAGTTTCCATTCTGATTTTTGCGGTGGGGGGTGGTGTATCCTTTTACGAAGGCGTTACCCACATCCTCGATCCGCACGTCATCGAAGACCCGTTTTGGAATTACATTGTATTAGGCATTGCTTTCGCTCTGGATGGCTTTTCACTCATCACGGCAACCAAGGCCTTCAATGCCCAACGCGGCGAGCAGGCCTTCTGGTCAGCGGTACGCGAAAGCAAAGACCCCTCTTCTTTTGTCGTACTTTTTGAAGACGCAGCCGATGTACTGGGCCTGATGATTGCGTTCCTGGGTGTTTTTCTGGGCCATACGCTGCAAAACCCGTACTTCGATGGAGCTGCCTCCATTCTGATCGGACTGATCCTCACGGCTGTTTCGCTGGTACTGGCCCGGGAAAGCCGGAGTCTGCTGATGGGTGAAGGTGCCGGAGCGGCCATTGAGGCCCAGATTACGGAGGTTACGCAGGCTCATCCGTCCGTCGAGACCGTCGTTCAGACCTTAACGTTTCAGGTAGGTCCCGAGCAGATTGTGCTGGTACAACGCGTGCGGTTTTTATCCCATTTAACCGCCGTTCAGCTTACGCAGAGTATTGAACAGATTCATCAGCAACTACAGGCCGCCATTCCAACGCTGACGCACGTTTTCATTGAGCCGCAATCCGGTAACAGTTTATTCCAGCAATCCCCCACTGCTCTCTCTACCGGGCACGCCTAATCAGAAATCAGCTTACGTATGATGTGAAGAGTGTTGTAAACGTTAAGGTTAGAGCTAATCTGCCGGATTTTAGCATTTTGGCTGTATCTTACCGACTCACGCTTCCTTGCTTCCTATGAAATGGTTATTCCTGCTGTTGCTTCCCGGACTGGTTCAGGCCCAGTCTACCTCCCTCAAAGAACAAATTCAGCATTATTTATCCGGTAGAAAAGGCACCTACGCCGTCGCTTACAAGAATCTGGCCACGGGCGATCATGTCTACATCAATGAAAACGATTCCTTTCACGCGGCCAGTACCATGAAAACCCCCGTTATGCTGGAAGTATACCGGCAGGCGTACAAAGGAAAATTTTCGGTTCTGGATTCGATTGTGGTAAAGAATGAATTCAAAAGTATTGTGGATGGAAGTCCGTATTCGCTGGTAGCTACGGACGATAGTGAACCGAAACTTTACGAGAAAGTGGGCCAGAAACGGACTATCTACGATCTGATGTACGAAATGATTATTTACAGCAGTAATCTGGCGACGAACATCATCATTGATCTGGTAGATGCCCGGAATGTCACCAAAACCCTTTGCAAAATGGGGGCGAAACACACGCAGGTACTCCGGGGCGTGGAAGACAAAAAAGCGTTTGCCGAGGGTCTGAACAACAAGGTATCGGCGTATGATCTAGCCCTGCTGTTCGAGAAAATTGCAAAAGGGAAAGCCGTTAGTCCGGAGGCTTCGCAGGCGATGATCAGTATCCTCTTGGATCAGAAATTCAATTCTGTCATTCCGGCCAAACTACCGAAAAGCGTAAAAGTCGCTCATAAAACTGGCTCGATTGTAAGTATTATGCACGATTCGGGCATTGTGTATCTGCCCGATGGCCGAAAATACGTACTGGTTCTGCTTTCCAAAAACTGGCAGGAACCGGATCGCGAAGCGGCCGTTGAAACGATGGCTACGGTTTCAGAAATGATCTATCAGTCGATTCAATAAATGCCGGTTGCTTACGCGTCGAAAGGCTTTCGACCCGTAAGCAACCGAGCCCGTATTATTCCTGCGGAAGTTCCGGTTTCTGAATGTAACCTTTTTCCAGACTATCGTCGATCATCGTTTTGGCGAAGTCCCAGATGTGATTCGAGCCTTTGTCGATCACGCCGACTTTCTTAATGACTTTTTCGTAATCTACATTGAATTCCTTCCAGCTTCCGCCCTGATTGGACACGTTTTGCAGTACGGGCTCAAAGCGGTCGATGGCGTGAGCAAACCGGGACTCGGGCGTTTCGCGGGCCTCAAATTCTTCCCAGATTGTCAGGAATTCTTTGCTTTGTTCTTCGGGAAGTAAACCAAAAATGCGAAGGGCGGCTTTGTGTTCGGCCGTTGCATCATCGTGATTGAGCAGGGTATCGAACAGAAATACGTCTCCTGAATCAATTTCAACGATGTCGTGAATCAAAAGCATTTTAACGACTTTCGACACATCGACGGGTTCGTTGGCGTGCTCAGCCAGTACCATCGCCATGAGGGCCAGATGCCAGCTATGTTCGGCGTCGTTTTCGTGCCGATCGCTGTTAAACAGACGGGTTTTCCGCTTGATGTACTTGAGTTTGTCAATTTCCTGAATGAAGGAAAGTTGTTGAAGCAATTTGTCAAATGACATAGTCTAGATGATTGAAGGATGGTTAAAATCGCAAAAGTACGCGGATTTTCAAACGAGCCAAAGCCTGTTCGTACCCTATCGTAACACACCACTTTCGAAAAGAGAATCAAATAGTAACTGGGCCGCCACGGAAACGTTCGCCCGATCTGCGTAAGACAGGTACACCATTTCTTCAATTTCTGAGTCCGGTTGCAGCGTTCCTTCGTAGGCGGCGGTGTAGCAGCTCAGTCGTACCTGTACGCCTTCGGCCTGCCCGTGAGCCTGGGCTTCGAAGCTTCCGATCCAGGTTATTGTTTCGGATTGAAGTTGCACGCTGAGTTCTTCCTGAATTTCCCGTATCAAAGCCTCAGCGTCCGTTTCGCCAGCTTCGCGTTTGCCACCGGGAATGTAATACAAGTCTTTGTTACGACTGCGGGCGACCAGAATCCGGTGATTTTCCAGGTGTACCCAGGCCAATTTATCGATCATAGGGAAGTAAATGATGAGATGATAGCTAAAAATGAATAGGGTTGTAAAAGTTCCCAGGATTACGTTTGTAATACCAAGGCGTATAGAAATAGACGCTGTTAAAAATACCAGGTATTCAAGGCTGTAACGTTACAGCCCCTTCGCTTTCTTCACGCAAATACGCATTTTTTAACCTTGCAAATCGAAAATAAAATATTAGATTTACAAGGATGATTAATCGAGAAGCACAAACTGAAATTATTCGTTTGCTGGAAGAATATCCGGCAGTAGGCGTACTAGGTCCCCGGCAAGTGGGCAAAACAACGCTGGCGGAAGATATTGCCGCCAGGATCAGTCCCGACCCCATCTACCTGGATCTGGAAAGCCCGAGTGACCTGGCTAAACTCAGTCAGCCGGAAGCCTATTTTCAATTGCACGAGGGTAAACTTATCATTCTGGATGAAATACAGCGGGTTCCTGAGCTGTTCTCCATTCTTCGTGGCGTCATCGATCGGCGGCGGCGACAGGGCTACAAAACGTCACAGTTTTTAATTCTGGGTTCGGCTTCGCTGGACCTATTGAAACAGTCCTCCGAATCGCTGGCCGGACGAATTGCCTACGTAGAACTGCCCGGTCTGAATGCCCTTGAAATTTTACAGGCAAGTCCGGCCAGTCAGGATCAGCTGTGGTTACGGGGCGGCTTCCCCGATAGCTACCTGGCCCGTACGGATACCGCCAGTTTGCGGTGGCGAATGAATTTCATTAGTACATATCTGGAGCGGGACGTACCGCAACTGGGCCCGCGTATTCCCGCCGTTACGCTACGGCGGCTTTGGACCATGCTGGCTCATCAACAGGGAGCTCAGGTAAATCTGGCTCAACTGGGGGCCAGTCTGGATCTAACGGCTCCTACCATTAAACGTTACCTGGAACTGCTCGAAGATTTACTACTGATTCGTACGCTTCGGCCCTGGTCAGGCAACGTGGGGAAACGGCTCGTCAAAACGCCTAAAGTGTATATACGTGACAGCGGTCTTACGCACGCCCTGTTACAATTAACCACCCTGGACGACGTGTTAGGCCACCCCGTAGTAGGATCCAGTTGGGAAGGCTTTGTGGTGGAGAATATTCTATCGGTACTACCCGTAGGCTGGACGCCCTGGTTTTACCGTACCTCTGCCGGAGCTGAAATTGATCTGGTGCTGGAACGCAATACCCGGGAGATTTACGCTATTGAAATCAAGCGTTCGCTTACCCCAACGGTTTCCAAAGGATTTTACCTGGGGTGTGAAGACGTCAGGGCTACGCGTCGTTTGGTAGTGTACGCGGGAAAGGAACGCTTTCCGCTTTCCAGTGAAGTTACCGCTCTTTCGCTAACGGACCTCATGCAGGAATTGCAGCAATTAGGAGAAGCATAATCTGGAACTGGAAGCCTCAGGTACATTCGTGAATAAAGCCCAAGATAGAGTCCGGCAGTTCTTCCGGGCCTGGATACCCGGGCAGAAGTGCCGCTTATCCGCTACGAACTATTCCGTTGGCGAAGTCTTGATCTGAGCAACCGGACTAGGTGGCTTTCAACAATGTGCTTTGCTCACAAACGCCATTCATGTAATCGATGGTAAGCAGAGCAATGGCTCGACCCTGCCGGCTTTTCATACTCGGAATGGAAGCATACGTGGTTCGTCCGTCCAGCAGAATGGACAATGCTTCCTGAATACCTTCCTCCAGAGGGGATTCCTCAGTGGTGCGGCCCTGTAGAGAGAGTAGTTTTTTATCGAGTAACGTAATGGTACGCTGGATCTGATTTTCGGATGGTTTCATGCGTGGATGGTAAGAATAATAAATGAAGTTTCGTCTATCGACGAAAGCGTGCTGTATTTAATCCAGCACCTGTATCCAGAGAATTTTAGGGTCAAACTTGGTGTCGACTTCCTTAATTTCAAAGGAATGCGTTTTTAACCACTGCAATAGTAATTGCACGTGGCGGTCCTGCGTAAAGGACGAATCCTGGAACAGGTATGAGCGTTTATGTCGGATGCCCGAGCCCGAAAGCGTATCGCCAATTTTAGGAACTGAGCTTACTGCGGTGGTCAACATAACCCCTTCTCGCAAAGGCGTCAATACGGTTAAACGAGTATTTTCTACGGTAAATTTAACGATCATCGTTTCCATAGGTTCAGCGATAAATGGTAAATACCCGCGGGTTAAGGCAGATACGATTTACAGAAAAATCATTTTTTCCTGTGAAAGAAAAGTACTGGAAAGCTAAAGAATGATCGGGGATCGAGAAGTAGCTACTCAGCAAACACAAAGGGGCGAGGGATTCCGAGCGTGTCTATTCCTATCAACGATAGTTAACGGTATTTGTTTAACAAGGTAGTACTATAAATTGAAAAACCCTAATAATAAGGCCTTTATGTGATCTAAAGTTGACATAACTCAACGCATCTGTAAGGTTTGTAACTAAAAAAGGAGACTCCGTTGAGGAGTCTCCTTTCTCTGGAACGGATACCCTTACTGTACCTCCTGCATACCCGATTGGGCGGAGTAATGGTTTTTCTGATTGGAGTCTGTAACGATCAGCGTAGAAACTCCATAAAACTGACCAGGCGTCTCTGCCGAGGACCAGAGTTCTACGCCGTTTTGCGGGTTGATGGCCCTTAGTTTCTGGCCGAGCGTGTACAGAACACCGTTGGCTACCACGATGGAAAAATTACCCGCTGAAGACCCCTGATCCGTGGAATGCCACTTGAGCGTTCCAGTCTGAGCATCAAAAGCATACAGAGTATTTTCGAAGCCTCCTATGTAAATCAGATTGTTCGCATAGTAAGCATTAGAACTTACGCTGATTTTAGGCGTAGCCTGATTCCAGCGGATCTGTCCCGTCTTGGCATCCAGTGCACAAAAGCGGCCGTTTTTTTCACTTCCGATGAACAGCAGTCCATCATGAGCCGTCAGTGTATTTCCGGTATCTACCTCGGAGCTTTCCCACTTTTTAATCCCCGTAGCCGCATCAAAAGCGAATAACTTCCCTACCGGATAATGCGAAGTAGCCAGGTAAACCATTCCCTGGTAGTAAAAAGGTTTACGGGTATGTTGTGCCAGCTGATCCACCTGCCAGCGAATGGCTCCTGTTTCGGAGTTGACGGCGTATAGCTTGGACATTGCTGCATAGTAAAGGGTGTTTCCTACCAGCACGGGGTCTTCCGTTACGGAATTCCAGCCGTATCGCAATTGCCATTTACTCTGTCCGGTACGGATGTTGTAGGCCAGTATACTTTCGTACTTACCACCAATGTATAAGGTTTCATTGGCTAAAAGAAAACCATCCCCCGGTACATTCAGTACATAATCAGTGATGAGCTGAATTTCGTTTTTTTTAATGCCTGTTTTGGCATCAAACTGTATGAGCTTCCCGTCCATATTAAAGACTGACACCTGCCCATTGTTTACCACCGGATTGGTAGCCACTGACTTTTGAGTAGCCGATTGCCATACTTCCGTTCCATTAGTCGCGTTAAAGGCGTGGACTTCCCGGTCGCTGAGAGTTACGTAAATCCATTCATTTTGAGTAGGTTTAGGGTCTTTTCTTTTGCATGAAATCAATAAACTGAGGACAATCAGAAAGGTAAAAAGGGGCTTCATTTGCTAATGTTTGGGTGATAACGTTTTAAAAATACGCGATAAGCTGAGGTTAACAGAAATATACTTTTCACTGTATGCATTCCGGCGGTTTTAAATGTCCCGGATTACGCAGGTCTGACTCTAAATTTAATACCTTGTAAACGACGCATTCTCTTCAAACTGCTACCTTTAGCGTCTCCTCTATCCTGGTTGTATTTAATTCTTTACTCATGCGTGGATTGCTTCGAACCGTTATTCTTCCGCTTACGCTCTACTGCCTTATGATTCTTCCCGTACCGGCTCAAATCCGTTTAACGGGTTACCAGCAGGCCCACATCAATCCCGAGCTATTCCAGCGAGCCTGGGCGGCCCACTGGATTTCCGTGCCCCATGCTCCCGATAATGCCTATGGTGTGTATCATTTCCGGAAAAGCTTTGATCTGGCCAATCGTCCCGAACACTTTTACGTACACGTTTCCGCGGATAATCGTTACAAGCTTTTTGTGAATGGGAAACTCGTGAGTCTGGGACCAGCCCGCAGCGATCCGTATAACTGGAATTTTGAAACCGTTGATCTGGCTCCTCACCTGAAAAAAGGGAAAAATGTGCTCGCCACGGTAGTCTGGAATTTCGCCGAATACAAACCAGTGCCTCAGATGAGCTTCAATCACACGGGTTTCTTACTTCAGGGCGATGCGGCGGCCGAGCAACTGGTTAACACCGATACCAGCTGGCGGTGCCTGAGCAATGCGGCCTATACGCCCTGGCAAAAACCCGTTTACGGCTATTACGTGGCCGGTCCGGGCGATAACCTGAATGCCCAGCCCTACCCCTGGGGCTGGCAGCAACCCTCGTTTAACGACCAAGCCTGGGTACCCGCCCGCCAGGGCATGTCAGCGGCGACCAAGGGCCACCGCGACTATCCAAACCGCCTGCTGGTACCGAGTCCGATTCCACCCATGGAAATGGCTACTGAACGGCTGGCCCGCATCCGGCTTTCCGAAGGAATGGAGAAACCCGCGTCCGGTTTTTTGAAAGGAACCAAGTCCCTAACCATTCCCGCTCATTCGAAGGTGCGGCTGCTACTCGACAATGAACAACTGACGACGGGCTATCTGTCGCTTCAATTCAGTCGCGGGAAAAACGCGGAAATTCGGATTGGTTACAGCGAAGCCCTGTACAGTGATTCCCTGACGCACGCCAAAGGACATCGCGATCAGATTGAAGGAAAGTTTTTTGTTGGGTACGAAGATCGGATTCAGGCCGACGGCGGTTCAAATCGCGACTTCACCTCGCTGTGGTGGCGAACGTATCGTTACGTCAATCTGCTGATCGCCACAGCGGACGAACCTTTGGTACTTGAAGATCTATTCGGAACGTCTTCGCGGTATCCGCTCCAGCAGGAAACTACTTTTTCGGTACCGGAACGAAAAGATTTGCAGCAAATGCTCGACATCGGCTGGCGTACGGCCCGACTATGTGCCAACGAAACGTACATGGATTGTCCGTACTACGAACAGTTGCAGTATTTCGGCGATACCCGCATCCAGGCCTTGATTACCCTCTACAACACCCGCGACCCCTGGCTGGTGAAAAATGCCCTGGAGCAGGGACGGCAATCGATGGTAGCCGATGGACTAACCATGAGCCGTTACCCCTCCAATCTGCACCAGTTTATTTCCTCCTTTTCGCTGCTCTGGATTGGTATGGGTTATGATTACTACCGGTACCGCGACGATGCGGCCTATCTGAAAACGTTGCTTCCCGCCCACCGGCAGATTTTATCCTGGTACGAACAATGGCTCAAGCCCGATTACAGTTTAGGCTATGTTCCGAACTGGTTTTTTGCCGACTGGGCGGGCAGCTTTGATTACGGCGAACCGCCCCGTGAAAAAGACGGCGACTCGGCTTTTCAGGATTTGCTGTACCTGATGTCCCTGCAAATGGCCGCTGAACTCGAACAAAACCTGGGCCTACCCGCTTTGGCTCAGCATTACCAAACGCTACAAACGAACCTGAAGAAAGCCATTTACCAGCATTACTGGAATCCGGAAAAAGGGCTACTGGCCGATACGAAAACACAGCGTTCGTACTCCCAGCACGTCAATGCTCTGGCGGTACTGGCGGGCGTAGTCGAGGCAGATCAGGCGAAACAGGTGATGCAAACGGTACTTTCGGATCGCAGTCTGACGCAAACGACTATTTACTTTCGCTACTACGTCAATCAGGCCTTGAGCAAAGCCGGACTAGGTGATCTTCTGCTGGATCACCTGCAACTCTGGCAGGAACAGATGAAGCTGGGCCTGACGACCTGGGCCGAAATGCCCGAACCGTCCCGGTCGGACTGCCACGCCTGGGGTTCGAGTCCGAATATTGAGTTTTACCGCATCGTACTCGGCATTGATTCCGAGGCGGCTGGTTTCAAGAAAATCCGGATTGCTCCGGCCCTGGGTACCCTGAAAGAAGCTTCGGGTAGTATGCCCCACCCCGCAGGGACGATCAAAACCCAGTATACCTTAAATGCACAAGGCAAGCTAACCGCCCGTATCACCCTCCCTCTGACCACGAGTGGGACGTTCCATTGGAAAGGCAAAACCTATCCCCTTCAAGAAGGATCACAGGTACTTTCCTTATAGCGTGTGTAAAACAGAAAAGCCCCGCTTACAAAGCTGATTTGTAAGCGGGGCTTTTCTTAAAGGTAGTTTTATTCCTTTAATCCTTTCAGGTACGCAATGCTTTGGGGCACCTGCTGAGCGATACTCGGACTTTCATCTTCAATGAAATAATGGCGAATGCCCAGTCGCTTGGCTTCTTTAATAACGCCGGGAATGTCGATCTGCCCCGTTCCTAAGGCTACGTCGTTTTCCAGCGGGGTTGATCCCGTAAAGTCCCCTTTTACTCCTTTCTTAAGGTCTTTCAGGTGTATCAACTGAAAGCGTTTGCCGTATTTTTTGAGCAAAGCCACCGGGTCGGCTCCACCATGTTGAGCCCATAGTACATCCAGCTCAAAGGAAACATCCGACGGATTGGTGTTTTTGACGATGTAATCAAACAACGTTCCTTGTTCATAAGGACTAAACTCGTAGCCGTGGTTATGGTAACAGAAGGTCAGACCCGCGGCTTTTAGTGCTTTTCCCGCTTTGTTAAAATCTTCAACGGCTTTTTTCGCATGATCGATGGTAAATGCTCCCTGATGCGGAATCCAGGCAACCATGACGTACCGGGAGCCCAGGGCTTTTGCCTGTTTGATAACGCTCTGAGGGTCACTCACCAGCTCTTCGTACGAAGCTCCCGTGGCGGGTATGGTAAGCTTCCGCTTCTGAAGCATCTGCTTGTACGCTTCCGGAGTCAGGCCTTTCGGCGTATTTCCCTCGATTTCCGTAATGCCCAGCGAAGCAATCAGGTCCAGCGTTTTCTCCACGTCTTTCGCAAACTCATTGCGATAGGTATACGCCTGAACGCCAATGGGAAAGGTGTATAAAGGTTTGTTACTTTGGGCAAAGGTGACCTCCAGCCCCAGCAGAATCATCAGAAGCGTGCCGACAAGGAATGCTTTCATAAAAAGGTTTAGATACGTTTTGTATTCAAAGATACACTCCTTGTGGATCGAGTGGTTTTCGTTCTGGCAGGAAAGTTCGTTGCTGGTTTGTCTGCTTCGGGAGTAATCCTTTTGTATCTAGGAATTGTCGCAAAGCTTTGCCTTGTAGAGCATATTGACAAGCGTCACAGACGCTCGTCAAACCACCATAAAAAAGCTTCCTACCCCCTCAATAATCCCTATACACAAAAGGACTGCTTTAGAAGCAGTCCTTTC
>JAAIGE0100330172.1_pt1 | contig 13489 bp, 12 predicted proteins | sample 6487951 | NCBI WGS metagenome assembly JAAIGE01 (sample SAMN13974128, study PRJNA590717) | phyllosphere metagenome | biome: tomato field; feature: multiple bacterial spot infested tomato fields; material: tomato leaves; isolation source: leaves from tomato fields | host: Solanum lycopersicum ... | reverse complement strand
CATGGCGGCACTTTCCTCCAGCAGGCGGCGCAGCAGATGCGACTTGCCCGACCCCGAATTGCCCTGGACGAGCAGGCGGGTAGCGAGCAATTCCTCCACATCGACCAGCACGTCCTTGCCGTGATGATCGGTTCCTATGCTGATGCTGGCGGTCACGCCCGCTCTTTGGCCCAGCCGGTGCCCCCTGCGCAAGCCAAGAAGGCGACCGGAATGGCTTGACCATCGACTTGCCGCAATGCAGCATCGAATCACTATGGCAACGCTCGCATCCGACCCGTCCGCTCCGGCGATCACGCAAAATCCCGACATCCGCTATCTGGGGCGACTGCTGGGCGACGTCATCCGTGCCTATGGCGGGGACAAGCTGTTCAAGCAGACCGAATATATCCGTTCGGCGTCGGTCGATCGCGCGCGCGGACTTCAGGGCGCCGACCTCACCGACACCGGCCTCGACGCGCTGACACTGGACGACACGCTGAGCTTTGTGCGCGGCTTCATGCTGTTCTCGATGCTCGCCAACCTCGCCGAAGACCGGCAGGGCGTCGCGGCGGAGCCAGGGGCTGATGTCGCTTCCGCACTCCAGCGTCTCGACAAGCAGGGTGTCGGCAAGGACGCCGTGCTCGATCTGCTGTCCCACGCGCTGATCGTCCCCGTGCTGACCGCCCACCCGACCGAGGTGCGGCGCAAGAGCATGATCGATCACAAGAATCGCATCGCTGACCTGATGCACCTCAAGGATACAGGCCGCACCGAAACCGACGAGGGCGAAAATCTGGACGAGGCGATCTTCCGCCAGATCGCGCTTCTGTGGCAGACGCGTCCGCTGCGCCGCGAAAAGCTGTTCGTCGCCGACGAGATCGAAAATGTCCTCGCCTATTTCCGCGACACCTTCCTCCCCGTCCTGCCCGCGCTCTACGCGCGGTGGGAGCGTGTGCTCGGCACCCGCCCGCAAAGCTTCCTGCGCGTCGGCAGTTGGATCGGCGGCGATCGCGACGGCAATCCGTTCGTTCAGGCGCCCCAATTGGAATTCGCGCTCAAGCGCGGCGCGCAGGCCGCGATCGCCTATTATCTCGACGCGCTCCACTCGCTTGGCGCGGAACTCTCTGTCTCGACCGAACTCGCGCATGTGCCGCAAGCAGTGCTGGACCTTGCCGAAGCGAGCGGCGACAATTCGCCCAGCCGCGTCGACGAACCCTATCGCCGCGCACTGACCGGCGTCTATGCCCGCCTCGCCGCGACCTGTGTCCAGCTTACCGGCGCACAGCCCGCGCGTCCGTCGGCGCTCAAGGGCGAGCCCTATGCGACGCCGCAGGATTTTCGCCGCGATCTCGTCACCGTGGCGCAGGGTCTCGCGTCCGAGGGCGACGGCGCGCTCGCGACGGGCGGCGCGCTCGGCCGCCTGATCCGCGCGGTCGAGACGTTCGGCTTCCATCTCGCCACGCTCGACATGCGCCAGAACAGCGCCGTGCACGAACGCGTCGTCGCCGAACTGCTCAAGGTCGCGGGCGTGGAGGCGGATTATGCCGCGCTCGACGAATATGCCCGCATTGCGCTGCTGCGGCGAGAACTGGCCACCAACCGCCCGCTCGGCACCCGCTTCTCCGACTATTCGGAGGAAACCGCGTCCGAGCTCGCGATCGTCCATGCCGCCGCGCAGGCGCATCGCACCTACGGCCCGCAGTGCATCTCGCACTATATCATCTCGATGGCGCAAACCGTGTCGGACCTGCTGGAGGTCAACATCCTGCTCAAGGAAGCGGGCCTCTGGCGCGCGGGCGAGGATGGCGCCGCGCCGCAAGTCGGCATCATGGCGATCCCGCTGTTCGAAACGATCGGCGATCTGGAGGCCGCGCCCAAGATCATGTCCGCCTATTTCGGCCTTCCCGAAATCGCGGGCGTGGTGAAGGCGCGCGGCCATCAGGAAGTGATGATCGGCTATTCCGACAGCAACAAGGACGGCGGCTACATCACCTCCACCTGGGGTCTCTACAAGGCGAGCAAGGCGCTGGAGCCGGTGTTCGCGGAGGCCGGTGCGGCGATGCAGCTGTTCCACGGACGCGGTGGCGCGGTCGGTCGCGGCGGCGGTTCTTCCTTCGCCGCGATCCAGGCGCAGCCAAAGGGCACGGTGCAGGGCCGCATCCGCATCACCGAGCAGGGCGAGGTCATCGCCGCCAAGTTCGGCACACGCGACAGCGCCATGGCCAATCTGGAAGCGACGACCAGCGCGACCCTGCTCGCGAGCCTCGAACCCGAGGCCATTTCCGAACGCGACGCCGCCCGGTTCAGCACGGCAATGGACGAACTGTCCGCCAACGCCTTCGCCGCCTATCGCGACCTCGTCTACGGCACGGACGGCTTCAAGACCTTCTTCCGCCAACTAACCCCGATACAGGAAATCGCGGGCCTCAAGATCGGATCGCGCCCCGCCAGCCGCAAGAAGAGCGACGCGATCGAGGATTTGCGCGCCATCCCCTGGGTGTTCAGCTGGGCGCAGGCGCGCGTCATGCTGCCGGGCTGGTATGGGCTGGGCCAGGCGCTCGACCAGTTCGAGGACAAGGCGCTGCTCGCCGACATGGCCCAGCACTGGGCATTCCTCAAATCCGCGCTCGCCAATCTGGAGATGGTGCTGGCGAAGTCCGACCTCGGCATCGCCGCGCGCTATCTGCCGCTGGTGGAGGATCAGGGTAAGGCGGAGGAAATTTTCGGCCGCATCAAGGCGGGCTGGAACCAGGCGCATGACGGCCTGCTCGCCGCCACCGGCCAGTCGCGTCTGCTCGAACAAAGCCCCGCGCTCGAAACATCGATCCGCCTGCGCCTCCCCTATATCGAGCCGCTCAACCTCCTCCAGGTCGAACTCCTCAAGCGCCACCGCGCGGGCGAAGACGATCCGCGCATCAAGGAAGGCATCGAACTCTCGATCAACGCGATCGCCACGGCGCTGAGGAATAGCGGCTGAGGGCCACGCCACGCATCCGTTCGGTTCGAGCTTGTCGAGAACGCCGCACTATGTTCTCGACAAGCTCGAACCGAACGGGAGGGAGCAAGGGGGAGTGCGTACATCCGCGATTGATCTTCCCAAAACCGCCGCCCTCGGATAGGTGCGGGCCTTTGATGCGTTGGGCCTTTCGCCGCCTAGCGATGTGAGTTTTCTGGAGACGACCCATGCGCGCCGAAGCGCTGCAATATATCGACCGTATCGACGCCGCGCTCGCCTTGCTGCGCCAGTCGCTCGACTGGGACCGCGCGCTGCGCCGGCTCGACGAACTCAACGCCCGCGTCGAAGACCCGACGCTGTGGGACAATGCCAAGCTCGCACAGGACGTGATGCGCGAGCGCACCAGGCTCGACGCCGCGATCGGGGCGACCCGTTCGATCGACGCGGAAAAGACCGACACCGCCGAACTGATCGAAATGGCCGAGGCCGAGGGCGATGAGGAGATGGCGAACGAAGCCGTCGCGTCTTTGAAGGCGCTGGCCGACCGCGCCGACGAGGACAAGATCAAGGCGCTGCTGTCGGGCGAAGCGGACGCCAGTGACACCTATCTGGAAATCCATGCGGGCGCTGGCGGCACCGAAAGCCAGGACTGGGCCGAAATCCTCAGCCGCATGTATCGCCGCTGGGCGGAACGGCGCGGCTACAAGGTCGAACTGGTCGATTATCAGGCGGGCGATCAGGCGGGCATCAAATCCGCCACCTTCCTGTTCAAGGGCGAGAATGCCTATGGCTATGCCAAGACCGAAAGCGGTGTCCACCGTCTGGTCCGCATCAGCCCCTATGACAGCGCGGCGCGCCGTCACACCAGCTTCTCGTCGGTCTGGGTCTATCCCGTGATCGACGACAATATCGATATCGAGATCAACGAAAGCGACCTCAAGATCGATACCTATCGCGCGTCGGGCGCGGGCGGGCAGCACGTCAACACGACCGACTCCGCCGTCCGCATCACCCACGTTCCCTCCGGCATCATCGTCGCGTCGCAGAACGACCGGTCGCAGCACAAGAATCGCGCGACCGCGATGAATATGCTCAAGGCCCGCCTCTATGAAGCCGAACTGCGCCGCCGGGAAGAAGCCGCATCCGGCGAATATCAGGCCAAGACGGAGATCGGCTGGGGTCACCAGATCCGCTCCTACGTGCTGCAACCCTATCAGCTGGTGAAGGATCTGCGCACCGGCGTCACCTCGACCTCGCCCGACGACGTGCTCGACGGCGCGCTCGATCCCTTCATGGCCGCCGCCTTGAGCCAGAAGGTGACTGGCGAGAAGGTCGATGTGGAGGATGTCGACTGATGATCCGGGCGGTCGTCGCAGGGGCGCTGTTCCTGCTTGCCGCCTGTGACCGCCTGCCCGGCGGGGAGGCGAACGGTCGCCCGCCGGCCGCACGCGAATTTCCCAAGGCCGACCGCCCCGTCGCCCCCATCGTCTCTACCCGCTGGTCGAACGAGGAAGCGCGCGACCGCGTGCGCGAGGCGGAAGACATCATGGACCGCGCGGGCATCCGCCCCGGCATGACCGTCGCCGACATCGGCGCTGGCGAAGGCTATTATACCGTTCGCCTCGCCAAGCGCGTGGGCAAACGGGGCAGGGTGCTCGCCGAAGACATCCTTCCTGAAGTGATCGAGGCTTTGTCGCGCCGCATCACGCGCGAGGATTGGGACAATATCAGCGTCAAGCTGGGCGCTGCGGAAGATCCCAAGCTGCCCGAAAACAGCTTCGATCGCATCCTCATGGTCCATATGTATCACGAGATCGCCGAGCCTTACGCCTTCCTCTGGCATCTCAGCCCGGCGCTGAAGCCCGACGGCGAGCTGATCGTGGTCGATGCCGACCGTCCTACCGCTCAGCATGGTACGCCGCCGCGCCTGCTCGCCTGCGAACTTGCCGCCATGGGATTCCGAATGGAAAAACTGGTGCCGCGTCCATCGGCGGGCGGCTATTTCGCCCGCTTTCGCCGCATCGCAGCGCGGCCCGATCCGGAAAATATCATACCTTGTGCTGTTAAAGATCAATAGCTTGGATCGTTAACAATATCCTAACGTCGATTTTTCGGCGCAAATCCTGCCGCATCGGCGTTGGTCACGCATGGGATCATATTTCAAGCCGGGCGCCTTTCGCGCCGTCACCCGCTACAAATTGTTCGAGCCTGTCCGCCTGCATTTCCGCGGTGTCTGGTCGCGCGGCCATTTACTCGACCTGTCCACCACCGGCGCGCTAGCCCATGCCGAACGACCGCCCGAGCCGGGTGATGCGATCCGGGTCGAAGGCGCAGGGCTGTGCCTGTCGGGCGATGTGCTGTGGACCCGCGCCCGCCGTTTCGGCATCGGCTTCACCCTGCCGCTCGCCGAAGCGACACTGCTACGGCTCGTGGAAGGCGGCTCCTATCTGATCGGCTGATGGAGCCTGATCGGTTGATCGGGCCTCAGCCCCTCCGTCGCCAGCGGCGAAAGGCGGACAGCCCCAGAAACCCGCCGCCCACCACCGCCGCAATCGCGCCGCCCGCCGATGCCAGCGCCCATGCGCCAGCGGCGATCAGCCCCGTCAGGAAATCGACGATGATGAGGGTAAGGTGGATCATGGCATAAGGAGAACGGCCTAACTGCCGAGTTCCTTAGCCTCCTGATACTTCAACTCGAGGAAGCGGTTCTGCGTCGCCAGCTTGTCCAGGTCGCCGCTGGCAAGCGTTTCGCTCATCCGAGCAATTTCGGAATCGATGACGGACAGCCCTTCGATCAGCTGCTTTTCCGGCACGCGCCCGTTGCGCTCCTCGCGCCGCAACGGTTCGGGGATCGACTGGTAGCCGGTCACCAGTTCGGGCAGATGATCGGACAGCAGACGACGGATTTCCTGCGCCGCCGGATCGCCCTCGCCAAGCCGCTCCAGTTGGGGTACGAGCGTCTCCAGCTTCACGCCGATGCTGTCCACCAAAGTCACGGCAGGCGCGGGCAGTGCCTTGCGCTGGTTCTCCAGCCAGATTTCGGTCTTGAGCGGCAGAGCGGGCAACGCCACCTGCGCCAGCGCCTCGGTCCGCACCGCACCTTCACCCGGCAGCATCGCGATCGCAATGATGCAGAAGATCATGATCGCCAGCAGGATCATCACCCCGCTGGTGCCAAGCGGCATGACGAAGCCGACCGCCGCGCCCGCGATCAGCACCGCCAGCACCGCGCCCACCGCATAGCGCAGCTTGCGCATCAGGCCGGAATTGCGCCGCTGCCGCCCCCGCGCGCTGAGGCTTTGCCCCCGCTCGCTATGGCGGCGCAAAACGGCCTCCGCATCGGCCAATACGCGATCCGACCGTCTCATCCGATCACCCCTCGATCGCGCTCAACAACGGATTTTCCGCGCGCACCTCTTTCGCCGCCTGCGCCTGTCCCTCGGCGCGGGCGATATAGCCCTTGGACTTCTCGACCTCGTTCGACAGCGTGCCGACGGTCGCCTTCATGTTCTCCAGCGCCTTCATCTTGAACGTGTCGATGCTGTCCATCGTGTCGTAGATGTTCTGGAACGCGCGTTGCAGCGTTTCGATCGGGATCGTGCTGGACGCGGCCTGCTCGTGAATCTGCGCGGTCTGGCTCTTGAGTAGTTCGCCCGTCCGGTCGATCATGTTCGCGGTCGTGGTGTTGAGTGCGGTGATCTGTTCCAGCACCAGCCGCTGCCCGACCAGCGCCTGCGCCACCGTCACCGCCGTGCGCAGCGCCGCGACCGTGGTGGTGCTGGCGCGATCGACGCCCTTCACCAGTTCGACATTGTTCTTCTTGACGAGATCGAGCGCCAGATAGCCCTGCACCGTCACCGCCATCTGCGTCAGCAGATCCTGAGTGCGCTGGCGGATATAGAACAGCGCGCTTTCCCGGACCGCCTTGGCCTTGGCCGGATCGGTCGCGTCCAGTTCCAGCGCCTTCGCCTCCAGCCGCGCGTCCATCGTCTTGCTGATGTGGATCATCTGTTCCAGACGACCCATGGTCTGCCACATATTCTGCCGTTCGACATCGATGGCGGCATTGTCCTTGATCAGCACGTCCTTGCCGCTGGCGAGGCTGCCGAGGATCGAATTGATGTGGCTCTGCGCGCTTTTGTAGCTGTCGAAATAGTCGCGCATCTTGTTGCCGAAGGGCAGGATGCCGAACAGCTTCTTGGGCGCGGTCAGGTTGCCGCGCTTGCCCGGATCGAGATCCTCGATCGTACGGCGCAGTTCGGCGAGATCCGCGCCGACCTTGGTATCGCTGTCCATGGCGCGAACTGGGCGGTCGAGGAAGCGATTGCTATGCCCCGCCGCTTCCGCAATCTCCTTGCGGCCCATATTGGTCAACTGGTCGACCCGCGCACCAAACTCGGGCGAGTTCGCGTCCTCAGCGACGAGGTCCGCGACGAAGGCGTCGACCTTCTCGTCCAGCTTCGACTTCTTCTCGTCCTCGATCGGCACCAGGCCCGCAGCCTTTTCCGGCGCGACGGCGGGCACCGGATCGGGCGGCGTGAGGCTCAGCGTGTCAGCAGCGGTGGTCGTCGGCGCGGTCGAAGCCATGTCATCTCCCGGATACATCATTCGGCATCCTGACTGTCATATGTGCATAAAACAGTCGGGCTGCAAGTCCGCCCAATCTATACGGCCTCCCGCCCCGCCATTGCAATCGCTCCCCGCGCGGCTAGCATGGGACCAGATAGGAGAGGGGCGGGCATGAAGCAGCAGCAGGATGGTGCGTTGATCGCGGCGGTCGCATCCGACCCGCGCTATGTCGATCTGGTGGCGCGCCGGGCGCGTCTTGGCTGGACGCTGTCCGCCATCATCTTCGTCGCCTTCGTCGGTTACCTGCTGCTCATCGCGTTCGACAAGGCGCTGCTCGGCGCGCCGATCGGATCGGGCGTCACCTCGATCGGCATCCCGGTCGGCCTTGGCCTTATCCTGCTCGCGATCGCGCTGACCGGCCTCTACGTCGCGCACGCCAACCGGCACCATGACGCGCAAATGGCGCAGATCCTGAAGGATCAGGGTGCATGAGGGCGCTGCTGCTCGCGCCGCTTGCCCTGCTTCCCACGCCTGCCTTGGCCGCCGCGCTGGAGGGGGAGGCGCAGCGCATGTCCGTAAACTGGGTCGCGATCCTCATGTTCGTCGCCTTCGTCGGCCTGACTCTCTGGATCACCAAGGCCGCCGCCGCGCGCACCCGCACCGCGTCCGACTTCTACACGGCGGGTGGCGGCATCACCGGCTTCCAGAATGGGCTTGCGATGGCGGGCGACTATATGTCCGCCGCCTCCTTCCTCGGCATTTCGGCGCAGATCTTCAACGACGGCTATGATGGCCTCATCTACTCGACCGGCTTCCTCGTCGGCTGGCCGATCCTTCTGTTCCTGATGGCGGAGCGGCTGCGCAACCTTGGCCGCTTCACCTTCGCCGACGTAGCCTCCTATCGCTTCGCCCAGCCGCCCGTGCGCAGCTTCGCGGCGATCAGCACGCTCCTAGTCGTCAGCTTCTACCTCATCGCGCAGATGGTCGGCGCGGGGCAGCTCATCAAATTGCTGTTCGGCCTGCCCTATGCAGTTGCGGTCGTCATCGTTGGCGCGCTGATGATGCTCTATGTCCTGTTCGGCGGGATGCGCGCGACGACCTGGGTGCAAATCATCAAGGCGGTGATGTTGCTCGCAGGCGCCAGTTTCATGGCGATCATGGTGCTGGCCCAATGCGGCTTCAGCCTCGAAACGCTCTTCGCCAGAGCCGTGGAGGTGAAGACGCAGGCAGCGCTCGCCAGCGGCGCGTCACCTGCGCAAGCTGCCGAACAAGGCCGTTCGATCATGGCACCCGGCAATTTCATCAAGGATCCGGTATCCGCCATCTCCTTCGGCTTGGCGCTGATGCTCGGCACGGCGGGGCTGCCCCATATCCTGATGCGCTTCTTCACCGTCCCGGACGCGAAGGAAGCGCGCAAGTCGGTGCTCTGGGCGACCGGCTGGATCGGCTATTTCTACATCCTGACCTTCATCATCGGCTTCGGCGCGATCGTGCTGGTGGGGACGCAGGCAAGTTACCTCGACGGGGAGGGGGCTTTGCGCGGCGGCGGCAACATGGCGGCGATCCACCTCGCGCACGCGATCGGCGGCAACGCATTTCTCGGCTTCATTTCCGCCGTCGCCTTCGCCACCATCCTCGCCGTCGTCGCCGGGCTGACGCTCTCGGCCGCGTCGGCGGTCAGCCATGACCTCTACGCCACCGTCTTCAAGCAGGGCGCGGCCAGTTCCGCCGACGAATTGCGCGTCTCGCGCCTCACCACGCTGGCGCTGGGTGCGCTCGCCGTGCTGCTGGGGCTGGTGTTCGAGAAGCAGAATGTCGCCTTCATGGTCAGCCTCGCCTTCGCGCTCGCCGCGTCGGGCAATTTTCCGGTGCTGATCCTGTCGCTGCTCTGGAGCGGCTGCACCACGCGCGGCGCGGCATGGGGTGGGACGATCGGGCTGCTGACGGCTTTCGTCCTGACCCTGCTCTCTCCCGCTGTGTGGACGACGACGCTCGGCATTGGCGCGGCGCCCTTTCCCTACAGCTCGACGGCGATTTTCTCGGTCCCCGCAGGCTTTATTGCCATCTGGCTCATTTCGTTGCTCGACAATTCGCCTCGCGGCGCGATCGACAAGGCGGGCTACCCCGCCCAGCGCGTCCGCGCCGAAACCGGCATCGGCGCATTCGCGGCGAGCGATCATTGAACCTTGCCCGCCGCGCTGCGTTGGGCGACTGAGGGAGAGGATCATGCAGGACGATGCCCTGAAGCCCGCCGCCACGCTCGCCGCGCATCGCAAGCCTGGTTTCCCCGGAGAAAGCCCGGACTATGCCCGCGCCCGGCAGGCTCTGCTGGCGGAAGAAATCGAATTTCGCCGCCACATGACCCGCCTCGTCGCGCAGCGACAGGCGCTGCCACCCGGTCCCGTCATCGAAAAGGATTATCGTTTCAAGGACGAGCAGGGCTTCGAAGTCGGCCTGTCAGACCTCTTCGGCGACAAGAATGTTCTGGTCGCCTATTTCTGGATGTATGGCCCCGAACGCGAGCGGCCCTGCCCCATGTGTACCAACTGGATCGGGTCTGTTGATGGCAACGCCGCCGACATCAAGCAGCGCGTCGCCTACAAGATATTCGGACGCAGCCCGGTCGAACGGCAGTTCGCTTTTGCGCAGGAACGCGGCTGGCGCAACACCGACTTCGTCCAGACGATCGGCGATGATTATGCCGACGATCTCGGCCTGCTGACGCCCGAGGGCGAATATCCCGCGCTGGTCGTTTTCCGTAAGGACGGCGATCAGGTCCGCGTCTTCTGGAAGAGCGAGATGACAGGCGAGATGGCCGATCCGGGACAAGACCCGCGCGACGCCCCCGACATCGCTGCGCTCTGGTCTATCCTCGATCTGACGCCGCAGGGGCGCCCAGCCGACTGGTATCCCAAGCTGCGATACTAAGACCGACCATCATTTGTCGTCATCCTCGCCTGCGCGGAAATGACAGGCACATATCAGCGCCGCCCCTCCGCGTAATAACGCTCCATATCCAGCCGCATCTGGTGCAGCGCTTCCGGGTTCAGATAGACCATGTGCCCCGCCGGATAATAACGGAACTGCAAGTTTTCGCGCAGCGCCGGTTCCAACATCATGTGCTTCAGGTCGCGCTCGGTCGAAAAGAAGGGCGTCGCCATGTCATAATAGCCGTTGAGCGACAGCACGCGCATATGCGGATTGGTTCGCATCGCGGCGCTCAGGTCCGCTGTCACGTCCGCGACATTCTGCTTGCCGCCTTCGGGCGCCTGATGGCTCCAGTCCCATTTGAAGTCGCCGCCCTCGCGTGCGCTGAGGCGATAGTCGAGGCCGGTTTCGTATCCCATCTGCCGCGTCACCTGATCCAGGAAGCTGCCGACATAGAGGCCGGTGATGCCGGTGCTCGACGGGTCATATTCCGGCTCCTCGCCCGCCGAGTCCGCATCCACGCCCTTGTATCGGCTGTCGAACCGGCCCAGCGTCGCATGGTTGTCACGCAGCAATTCCTTGCGGAAGCGCGACAGGCTGACGCGCAGGTTCGCACGCTTGAGGTAATCGACCGACAGCCCCGTGAAGCGGCTCATCTGCTGCGCGATCTGGTCGGTTTCCTGCGCGCTGATGTCCGATCCCTTGAGCAGCGCCGTCGCATAGGGACCGTTGGCGAACACGCGCGCTTCCTCGACGAAGGCGTCGAGGCTGGCGGGTCGCCCGCCCGGCACCCGGTTATGATACCAGGCGGTCGCGGCATAGCTTGGCAGATAGCCGATATGGATCGTGTCGAAGCCCGACTGGCGCACGCCGTAATTCATGATCGACGACAGCAGCACCACGCCGTTCAACGCCAGCCCGCGATCCTCCAACTGATAAGCGAGCGCGCCGGACCGCGTCGTGCCATAGCTTTCGCCGAAGATATATTTGGGATCGCCCCAGCGCCCGAACTTGGTGGTGTAGCGAATGATCGCCTTGGCGAACGCATCGACATCCTGATCGACGCCGTAAAAGTCCGCCCCCTTGGCATCGCCCAAGGGCCGCGAATAGCCAGCGCCGATCGCATCGAGGAAGACCATGTCGGTGCTGCCGATCAGGCTGTCATTGTTCGGCCCGACGTCGAACGGCGCGGGCTTCACAGCTTCGGGATTGCCGGTGCGCACATGCTCGGGCGCAAAGCTTCCCATGCGCAGCCACAGCGACGACGATCCCGGCCCGCCATTGTAGAAGAAGGTGACGGGCCGATTCTTCCCGTCAGCGGTATAGGCGGTGTAGAACATGCTCGCGACCGGCTTGCCCTTGGCATCGCGGATGGTGAGCGTGCCGGCGGTCTGCGTGTAGGGGATCGCCCTGCCATCGACCCGCGCGGTGCCCTTCCCGCTCTTCGTCACTTCCTCGACCGGCGCGCTTGCCCAGTTGGCAGCGACTTCTTCTGCGACCTTGTCCTGATGCTGTTTGGCGGCGTCGGGCGCGTCCTTCTGCGCAAGGGCGGGTGAGGCGGTAAGCGCGATCATGGAAACGAGGGCAAATACAGGCCGCATGAACTATCCTACAGTGAGTTGTAATTCCGTATCGCCTCCTTACGACGCTGACGCGCGACGGCAAGGGTCAATGCGCTCTTGATATAACGTAATATCATAACATAAAAGCACTGCTATGAGTTACGCGCACCTGTCCACATCAGTGTCACCTTCTGCCCTTTCGCCGACCCCCCGCATCCAGTCGATCGACGCGCTGCGCGGCTTCGTCATGCTGGTGATGATGGTCGATCATATTCGCGAGTTTTTCTATTCTCACGCCCCGGTTCCCGATCCGATGGACGTTACCACGACGCCACCCGCTTTGTTCTTCACCCGACTTGCAGCGCATATCTGCGCGCCGACCTTCGTCGCGCTGACGGGCGTTTCGGCCTGGCTGTATGGGCAGAAGGCGGGACCGCGCGAAACGTCGCTTTTCCTCGCCAAACGCGGTCTTTTCCTGGTCGCGCTCGAACTGACACTGGTCGGCTTTGGCTGGTCGTTGAGCTTCTCGCCGCCGATCATCTTTCTTCAGGTGATCTGGGTGATCGGCCTGTCGATGCTGGCGCTCGCCGCGCTGATCCACCTGCCGCGCCCGGCATTGATCGCGGTCGGCCTCGTCATCGTTCTGGGCCACAATCTACTCGACCCGATCCACTTCGCGCCCGACCAGCCAGGCTATACGCTGTGGAGGATCCTCCACGATCGCGGCTTCATCGACCTGCCCGGCGGGATGCGCGCCCGTACCTCCTATCCGCTGATCCCTTGGATCGGCATCATCGCGCTCGGCTATGTCGCCGCGCCGCTCATCACGCGCCCCTTCGCCGAGCGGCAGCGCTGGATGATCGGCGGCGGCGTCGGCCTGCTCGCGCTCTTCCTCCTGCTGCGCGGCCTCAACATCTACGGCGACCTGCATCCCCGCATCGTTGGAGAGAGGCCGTTGCTCACCTTCATGAGCTTTCTCAACGTCACCAAATATCCGCCGTCCGCCGACTTCGCGCTGCTGACGCTCGGCGTTGCCCTGCTGCTGCTCGCCGCGTTCGACCGCGCTCCGTCAAGTGCCGCCGCCGTCATCGCAATCTTTGGCGCGGCTCCGCTCTTCTATTATCTGCTCCACATCTACATCCTCCATCTGCTGCACATCGCGATCGGGGGCGGGGCAGCCTATAGCTTCCCAAATGTCGCCAGCCTCTGGGCGCTGACCGCGATCCTCGCCATCCCGCTCTGGTTCGCCTGCCGCTGGTTCGGCGGCGTCAAGCGGCGCAGTGATCGATGGTGGCTCCGTTACCTGTAAAACCACGCGCCCTTGCCGCAGCGCGGCATTTCCTGTAGGGGCGCGCCCGATAGTCCTGGGCAGGCGTGGTGCCGACCGGGAACCCATATCCCGAAGGCATCCCATGTCCCTGCGTAATAACCGCTGATGGCCTACCAGCATTGGCCCGCCAGCGAGCCCGAACTGGCGCAGATGCGCCGCTTCAAT
>JAAIGE0100817557.1_pt1 | contig 13492 bp, 9 predicted proteins | sample 6487951 | NCBI WGS metagenome assembly JAAIGE01 (sample SAMN13974128, study PRJNA590717) | phyllosphere metagenome | biome: tomato field; feature: multiple bacterial spot infested tomato fields; material: tomato leaves; isolation source: leaves from tomato fields | host: Solanum lycopersicum ... | reverse complement strand
GTCGATGTCGAAGTCGGGCATCGACACGCGCTCGGGGTTGAGGAAGCGCTCGAACAGCAGCCCCAGCTTGATCGGGTCGAGGTCGGTGATCGTCAGCGCCCAGGCCACCGCCGAGCCCGCGCCCGATCCGCGGCCCGGCCCGACCGGAATGTCGTGCGCCTTCGCCCATTGGATGAAATCGGCGACGATCAGGAAATAGCCGGGGAAGCCCATCTGGATGATGATGTCGGTTTCGAACGTCAGCCGGTCGAAATACGGTTTGCGCGCTTCTTCGCTGATGATCCCGGCCTTGGCGAGGCGCGCTTCCAGCCCAGCCGTCGCCTGATCGCGCAGCATCGCGGCCTCCCCCTCGATATCGCCGGCAAGGCTGGGGAGGATGGGCTTGCGCTTGGGTGCGGCGACCGCGCAGCGTTGCGCGACCACCAGCGTATTGGCGAGCGCTTCGGGCAGATCCTCGAACAGCCGCTTCATTTCGGCGGCGGGCTTCATCCACGCGTCGGGCGAACTGGTGCGGCGGTCGGCAGTATCGACATAGGCGCTGTCGGCGATGCACAGCATCACATCATGCGCCTCATGGAAATGCGGTTCGGCAAAGCAGGTCGGGTTGGTCGCGACCAGCGGTAGGTTGCGGGCGTAGGCGAGGTCGAGCAGATGCGGCTCTGCCTTTCCCTCCACCGGATCGAAGCGGCGGCAGATTTCGATATAGAGCCGATCGGGAAAGAGTTCCTCCAGCCGCTCGACATAGGCGCGCGCGGCGTCGGGCTGGTCCTCCGCAAAGAGGCGAGCGAGCGCGCCCTCCCCGCCCGCCGTCAGCGCGATCAGGCCGTCGGTGCGTCCTGCAAGCGCATCGAGATCGACATGCGGCGCTTCCTCCACGGGGCGGTCGAGATGCGCCATCGACACCAGCGCGCACAGATTGTCGTAACCCGCCGAATCCTGCGCATAAAGGGCGATCCAGTCATGTACCGCCGCCGTGTTCGCGGGGCGGCCAGGGCGCAGGATGCCCAGCATCGCGCCGATGATCGGCTGCACCCCCTCGCCCTTGCAGCCGTCCGAGAAGGCCATCGATCCGTACAGGCCGTTGCGGTCGGTGATGGCCGCGGCGGGAAAGCCCAGGGTGCGCGCCTGCTTCGCGATCTTCTTGGGATCGATCGCCCCCTCCAGCATGGTGAAGGAGGAAAAGATGCGAAGCGGAACGAAGGCGGCGTGCGGCATGGCAGTCAGTCTAGAATGCGGGGACGCCCGAAACCAGTGCCGGGACGCGGAAAGCTGTGGATGAAACTGGGGTTACAGGGCAGGCGCGGCAAGCCCCTCCAGCACGCCTTCATGCAGGCGCACCACCCGGTCCATCTTCTGCGCCAGCCGCTCGTTATGCGTGGCGACCAGCGCGGCGGAGCCTTCGTCGCGAACGAGGCGGAGGAATTCGGCCAGCACTACATCGGCGGTTCGCTCGTCGAGATTGCCGGTCGGCTCGTCCGCCAGCACCAGCGCGGGCCGGTTGGCGAGCGCGCGGGCGACGGCGACGCGCTGCTGCTCGCCGCCCGAAAGCTGGCTCGGCCTATGGTCGAGCCGGTGGCCAAGGCCGAGCGACGAAAGCAATAACTCCGCGCGCGCGCGGGCGACGCCCGGCTCCACGTCGCGGATCACCTGCGGCAGCACGACATTCTCGATCGCGTTGAAATCGGGCAGCAGATGGTGGAACTGATAGACGAAGCCCAGCGCATCGCGGCGCAGCCGGGTGCGCCCGTCATTGTCGAGCTTCGCCGCTTCTTCGCCACCGATACGGATCGATCCATCGAACCCGCCCTCCAGCAGGCCGACCGCCTGAAGCATGGTGGACTTGCCTGATCCCGACGGTCCGAGCAGCGCGACGATCTCGCCCGGCGCAACCTCAAGGTCGACGCCGCGCAGGACATGGATCGTCTCCCCGCCCTGCGTAAAGCTGCGGGTAAGGCCAGTGACCTTCAATATCTCATTCATAGCGCAGAACCTGCACGGGATCGGTATTGGCGGCTTTGAAGGCCGGATAAAGGGTCGCAAGGAAGCTGAACACCAGCGCCATCAGGCAGATGACCGTGATTTCGACCGGATCGGGCTGCGCGGGCAACTCGGTCAGGAACCGGATCGAGGGATCCCACAGATTCTGCCCGGTCAACAACTGGATCGTATTGACGATGCTCTGGCGGAAGAAGAGGAAAGTGAAGCCCAGCGCCATGCCCGCCACCATGCCGAGCGTGCCGATGGTGACACCCACCGTCATGAAGATCTTGACCAGCCCCGACCGGCTCGCGCCCATAGTTCGCAGGATCGCGATGTCGCGCGTCTTGGCCCGCACCAGCATGATGAGCGAAGACAGGATGTTGAACACCGCGACGAGCACGATGATCGACAGCACGACGAACATCGCCACCCGCTCGACAGCCAGCGCCTCGAACAAGGTCGAGTTCATCTGTCGCCAGTCGGTGACGGCGGCGCGACCCGCCACCTTCCCGGCCAGCGGTTCGAGTATCTGACCCACCCGGTCGGCGTCCACCGTATTCACCTCGATCATGCTGACGACGTCGCCGAACAGCAGCAATGTCTGCGCGTCCTGGATCGGCATGACCACGAACGCCTTGTCATAATCATAGATGCCGACTTCGAAGATCGCCGCGACCTGATAGGAAATTTCGCGTGGTACCGTACCGAAGGGGGTCGATCGACCGGCCGGATTGATGACGGTGATGCGGTCACCGACCTGCGCACCGATATTTTCTGCCAGTCGCGACCCGATCGCCACCTTGCCGCTTTCCGGCGTCAGCGCGTTCAGGCTGCCGGCCAGCACCTTGGCCTTGAGCGTGCTGTTGTCGCGGATGTCGGGCACCGTCATACCGCGCACCAGCACCGCCTCCACCCGGCCGTTGAAGGTCGCTAGCAGGGGCTGTTCGATCATCGGCGTGGCGCTGGTGACGCCCGGCGTCGCCTTCGCCTGTTTCAGGATCGACTGCCAGTCGGGCAGGCGACCGCCATAGCCCTGCACCACCGCATGACCGTTCAATCCCACGATCTTGTCGAACAGCTCCGCGCGAAAGCCGTTCATCACGCTCATGACGATGATGAGCGCGGCGACGCCCAGCATCACCGCGACCAGGCTGATCCCGGCGACAAGGAAGATGAACCCTTCACCCTTGCCCGGCAGCAGGTAGCGCTTGGCGATCATGCGTTCGTAACGGTTGAGAATCATCTGGCGCGAACGGCCCCTGCTTCATGGAGTGACGGCGCTGCTGTAGCAGGCAGGATATGAACGGCAAGCATCGGACAATTGTTGCATCCCGGACACAGGGACGAAATGAAAATCACAGCCACACACTTTAGTCCGTGACTCGAACGTGCAGCGGATTTAGCAAGATCAGCGAAGCACAGGTGAAAGGCCGTGGTTCAGGGATACTGCATCCCGCTTCGAGCTTAGGGGGCTGAGAAGCGGTTGAGGCAGAACCAAGGGGGAGACGAGTAATCGTCCATGAAACACCCGGATCGGTAGGGACGGTCCGGGTGTTTTTTCTTTTCGCTTTCGATCATGGCAGTTGCGTTAGCATTGGCTTTACGCTGTAATATTTAGCGTCATTTCGCATCTGGAGCAGCCGCGCGATCGATCTTCTTTCGCGCATGACTTGCAACACTCCGCGCTCTGCCTATGACGGATTTGTAATCCACTCAAGTCTTGACCCACCGGGTCGAAGGGCGCATCTCGATCGTGGATCGGACACAGTCCGGCCCATCAACCGCAACTCCCGAGAGGGGACCATGTCCAGTAGCGACCATAGTCGAACGACCGTCCCGATGGGAGCGCAGGCGAGCCGCTGACCGGCTTCACCTTGGGCGACCATTGGCACGGTCGTTCCCGAAAGGTGATTTATGAATGCAGCCATCCGTTTCCTCACGGCCCCGCTCCGCCGCGCGCCGTCCACACGCGATCTCAACGCCGAATTCGAACAGGCGCTGACCTTTGGCGAACGCCTTGCCGACCGGGTCGCCGCCATCGGCGGTTCCTGGAGCTTCATCGTCGGCTTCGGCGTCTTCCTTGCCGTTTGGGCGATCCTCAACACGGTGATCCTCGCCGCGCACGCCTTCGACCCGTTCCCCTATATTTTCCTCAACCTGATGCTCTCGATGCTGGCGGCATTGCAGGCACCCGTCATCATGATGAGCCAGAACCGGCAGGCGGCGAAAGACCGGCTCGAAGCGCGGCTCGACTACGAAACCAATGTCCGCGCCGAACAGGAAATCGCGGCGCTGCATGAAAAAGTCGATCGGTTGCTAGAGCAGTTGGAAGCGCGGGTTTAATCTCGTCATTCCCGCGAAGGCGGGAATTCATCTCCCGGCTGTGCCTGCTGCATGGTCATCAAATGGATTGCCGCCTGCGCAGGGACGACGGAGTTATGGGAATGGCTGTCCTACCAATACACCATCGGCTAGAAATTAATACCAGTCGCACAACTCGATAGGATCAGCTCCGCGCAACATCCTGTCGCAAAATGCGGGAAACATGCGAACTTAAGGGGTGAACAGCACACCGCCTATCATCGGCTGCGGCACCCCCGTCGTTCCGGGAAAGCTGATCGGCAAGTCCTGAAGGTGCCGCACCGCCATATATGCGAAACCCTGCGCTTCTAGAGCATCGCCATCCCAGCCGAGGCCATCGACCGGCGGCACCCGAACCCCGGTCCGCTCCTCCAGCATCGTCATCAACGTCGCATTGTGCCGCCCCCCGCCCGCGACATGGATCGCGAGCGGGCGATCAGGCAGATGATCGATGCCCCGCGCCACCGCTTGCGCGGTAAAGGCCGTCAGCGTCGCGGCGCCATCCTCCAGCGACAGCCCTTCGACGGCCGCGACTGAAAACGCCTCCCGATCAATGCTCTTGGGCGGTGCCAGATCGAACCACGGGTCCGCCATCATCGCCGCCAGCCGCGCTTCATCGACCCGCCCCTGCGCAGCGACCGCGCCGCCTTCGTCGAAAGCGACGCCGCCCTTGGCCTGCATCCAGTTATCGATCAGGCCGCTCGCCATCCCGGTATCGAACGCGACGAGGCTGCCGTCACGCCCGATCGCCGTGATATTGGCCACCCCGCCAAGGTTCAGGATAGCGACCGGCTTCTCCAGTCCTTCGGCCAGCGCGCGGTGATAGACCGGCAGCAGCGGCGCACCCTGCCCACCCGCCGCGACATCGGCGCTGCGCAGGTCACCCACAACCGGAATGCCGAACGCCCCGGCCAGCGCTTTTCCGTCCCCGATCTGCCAGGTCCATCCACGATCCGGCCGATGCGCGACGGTGTGTCCATGAAAGCCGATGATGCCGATATCTTCGGCCGCATGCCCGCTGCGCCCCAGCAGGTCGGCCACTGCCTCGACATGATGCTGGGTCAGTTCCTCCTCGACGGCGGCGATCAGCGGCTCGAACCCCGGCGAGTCCATCGCCATCGCCCGCGCGCACGCCTCGGCCAACCGCAGCCGGAACCCGGCATCATAGGCCATCGCATGAAAGGCGACCGCTTCCGAGCGCCCCTCACCGTCCGTCTCGATCAGCGCGGCGTCGATCCCGTCGCGCGATGTTCCCGACATCAATCCGATCGCGAGCATCGAAGTGCCTCCCGCCTCTTTAACAGCCCTCGCCCCAATGCTACAGGCGCGCGCCATGAGCAACTATCAGTCCGATCTCCTCCGCCTGCTCGAAACGCGCGGCTACATCCATCAGTTGACCGACGCGGAGGGTCTCGACATCCTCGCCGCGAAACAGGTGGTGCCAGGATATATAGGGTTCGATCCGACTGCGCCCTCCCTCCATGTCGGCAGCCTCGTGCAGATCATGATGCTACGCCGGATGCAGCAGGCGGGTCACAAGCCCATCGTGCTTATGGGCGGCGGGACGGGGAAAGTCGGCGACCCGTCGCTGCGCGATGAAGCGAGATCGCTGTTGACGGTCGAAAAGATCAACGAAAATGTTGCCAGCATCAAGCGGGTGTTCGAACGCTTCCTGACCTTTGGTGATGGCCCCACCGACGCGATCATGGTGGACAATGCCGACTGGCTGGACGCGCTGGAATATATCCCTTTCCTGCGCGACATCGGCCAGCATTTTTCGGTCAACCGGATGCTGAGCTTCGATTCGGTGAAGCTGCGCCTGGACCGCGAGCAGTCGCTCAGCTTCCTCGAATTCAATTACATGATCCTTCAGGCTTACGACTTCCTCGAACTGTCTCGCCGTGCGGCCTGCCGCCTCCAGATGGGCGGGTCGGACCAGTGGGGCAATATCGTCAACGGCATCGAATTGTCGCGCCGGGTCGACGGGACGCAGGTCTTCGGCCTGACCTCGCCGCTCATCACTACGGCGGATGGAGGCAAGATGGGCAAGACGGCCAAGGGCGCGGTCTGGCTCAACGCCGATGCGCTGTCGCCTTATGACTACTGGCAATTCTGGCGCAACACGCAGGACGCCGACGTCGGACGGTTCATGCGCCTTTTCACCGACATCCCGCTGGAGGAGATCGCCCGGCTCGAAGCGCTAGAGGGCGCAGAGATCAACGACGCGAAGAAGATGCTCGCCCATGCCGCCACAGCCATGGCCCATGGTGAGGACGCCGCGACCGCCGCCGCCGAAACCGCGCGCCGCACATTCGAGGAGGGCGCGTCCGACGCCAACCTGCCGACGGTCAGCCTTGGCAGCGAGGTGCTGACAATCGTCGCCGCCACCACCGGCCTCGGCTTCGCCACATCCAACAAGGAAGTGCGCCGCAAACTGACCGAAGGCGCGATTCGCGTGAATGGGGAAGTGGTGACCGATCCTGCCGCCACGCTGAAGGCGGGCGACAAGCTTAGCTTCGGCGCAAAGAAGCATGGCCTGATCATCGATTGACCGCAAAGCTTATCCGTTGGTCGTAAAAGGCGGGCATTAGGACAAAATTGACGCTGCTTGGCAGGGTAGCGTTAAAAGGAACGGGCGCAGCGTTCCGCTATGCCCGCTAACCTCGCCCAAGTCCGCCCCGCCCCCGCCACCGAGCCGGGCGCTGAACAGCGCCGCGCCCGCCGCGATCTGGTCGATCTGGAAAGCCATGCCACCGCGCGCGGTCGGACCCATGTCATCAAGGTCATCAACATTTCGACCTTGGGCCTGATGTGTCGCAGCGAAGGGACGTTCCTGATCGGCGAGCGCCTCACCATCTGGCTCCCTTTGCTCAAGGATCACGCCGCTGAAGTGCGCTGGGTCGAAAATGGCCGCATCGGCGTCGAGTTCCTGGAGCCGATCGCCCCGCGCATCTATGACGCGCTGCTGGCGCTCATCCCGCCTCGACAGACAGCCTGGTAAAGCCCTCGCCCGGCTCGAAACGCTGGCGGCTGCGCACCAGCGCTTCGGGCATTTCGGTGCGCAGAAACGTCAGCATCGCCTCTCGCACTTCGCAGCGTAAATCGAACGCGATCCCCGCATTGCGCGCCGATAGCAGCCCGCGCAGTTCCAGTGCATCGGCGCGATGGTCGGTGACTTGCAGGATCGCGACGCGCCCGTCCCAGCGATTGTTTGCCTTCACCGCCTCCACAAAGCGTTGCCGGATACGCTCGATATCGGCGGTCGGATCGACGTAGAGAAACACGGTGCCGAGCAGGTCGGACGTCTTGGTCGTCCAGTTCTGGAAAGGCTTTTCGAGGAAGTAGGACACCGGCACCACCATGCGCCGATCGTCCCAAATGCGCACCACGACATAGGTCAGCGTGATATCCTCGATACGCCCCCACTCGCCCTCGACGATCACGACATCGTCCAACCGGATCGGTTCGGAAAAAGCCATTTGAATGCCCGCGATCAGATTTTTGAGCGCAGGCTGCGCTGCCGCACCGACGGCCAAACCGACCAGACCAGCCGAAGCCGCCAGCGTAACACCGATCGTCCTGACGCCCGGTATCGCCATCAAGACCATCGCGACCACCAACACCGCGATGATGCTTTGCACGATTCGATAGAAGATGCGGATACGGGTGTGCCGCCGCCGCGCCTTGAGATTGTCTTCCACGCTGATATCGGACTTGCGTTCCATCATCGTGCGGATGGCGCTCAACATCCTGAACATGAGCCAGCCCGCCAGCAGCGCGAAGATCATGCGCGCGACAATTGTCCATAAGTCTTCGAAGTCGTCGCCAAGCCGCAGCGACTTAACGCCTGCGCCCAGCGCCACCAGTACGACCAGCCAGCGCGTGGGATGATAGATGGCAGGCAGCAGCGTCGGCTCCAGTCCGGACCGCTTCACGATTCGAAGCGCGATCCAGTAGAGCGCCCAGTGAATGACGAAGGCGATCGCGACGGACGCGGCGATGGATGCGGCTGCCATCGGCGAAATGTGGGTCAGGCTGATGTCGGTCATGGCGGGGGAACGCGACCACCCGGCGCTTTGTTTCGCACACGCAGCATTTCGCTGGCTCTATCCGCCGCGCAGCAGCCCCACCGCAGCGTCCTTTTCGAACAAGTACAGGCATGTCCGCGCAGCTTGACCCCGCGCACTCGCCAACCCGCCATCGCGCTCGATCAGCAGGTGCGCATCGTCCCGCGCGCTGTCGACCAGCGCCGCAACATGCTCGGGCGTCGCGATCTTGAGCGCCGCCTCGCCCGACTGCCGCGTGCCGAGCACTTCGCCCGCGCCGCGCAGTTTCAAATCTTCCTCCGCGATCCGGAAGCCGTCATTGGTTTCCCGCATCAGCGCCAGCCGCGCCCGCGACGTTTCGCCCAGCGCGTTGCCGCGCAGGAGGATGCAGACCGAAGGCTTGTCTCCCCGGCCGACCCGTCCGCGCAGCTGATGTAATTGCGCTAGGCCAAACCGATCCGCCCCCTCGATGATGATCAGGCTGGAGTTGGGCACATCGACCCCAACCTCGATCACGGTCGTCGCTACCAATATCTGCGTTCTGTTGGCGGCGAAGGCTTCCATCGCGGCATCCTTGTCCGGCCCCTTCATCCGCCCATGGACAAGGCCCACGCGATCGCCGAAGCGCAACCGCAGCGATTCCGCCCGCGCTTCCGCCGCCGCCTGATCGCTCGTCTCGCTTTCCTCGACCAACGGGCAGACCCAATAGGCTTGCCCCCCGCTCTCGACATGGCGGGCGAGCGCATCGACCACCTCGTCAAGCCGGTTGGCCGACATCACGATTGTCTGGATCGGCTGACGACCCGGCGGCATCTCATCCAGCCGGGACACGTCCATCTCGCCATAATAGGTGAGCGTCAGCGTGCGGGGGATCGGCGTAGCCGTCATCACCAGCAGATGCGGCGATCGCTCGGCCTTGCTCGCCAACATCATGCGCTGCGCCACGCCGAAGCGATGCTGTTCGTCGATAACGGCAAGGCCCAGTCTTTTATATTGCACCGCTTCCTGAAAGATGGCGTGCGTGCCGACCAATATGTCGATGCTGCCATCCGCCAGCCCCATCAGAGTCGCTTCTCGCACCCGCCCCTTCTCCCGGCCCGTTAGGATCGCGATCTCGACCGGCAGGCCGGAAGCCATCTTGCGCAACGTCTCATAATGCTGGCGCGCCAGGATTTCCGTGGGCGCCAGCATCGCACCCTGCATCCCGGCCTCGACCGCATTGAGCAGCGCCATCAGCGCGACCAGCGTCTTGCCCGATCCCACGTCGCCCTGAAGCAGGCGCAGCATTGGCGTCGCCTGCGCCATGTCGCCCTCGATCTCGCCAATGGCGCGGCGCTGCGCCCCGGTCGGCGCGAAGGGCAGCTTCAGCATATCGCGCAGCCGCCCGTCGCCCTCGATGGGAACGCCCCGCCGTTTGCGGGACGATTGTCGCACCAACATCAGCGCCAACTGCCCAGCAAAAATCTCGTCATAGGCCAGCCGCTCGCGCGCTTGTCGGTCCGCCGGATCGGCATGGACTCGCGCCAGAGCCTCGCGCCAGCCGGGCCAGTCCTTGCGGCTCAGCAGGCTCGGCTCGATCCATTCGGGCAAATCCGGCGCGCGCTCCAGCGCCTGACCTGCCAGATCGCGCATCCGGTTGTTGGTCAACCCTTCGGACAGGCCATAGACGCTCTCCCGTTCCGGCAGCGTTCCCGCGTCCTCGGGCGGCAGCACATCGGGATGCACGATCTGGAGATTGTCACCATAGGCTTCCAGCTTGCCGGATATGAATTTTGCTTCGCCCAGCGGCAGCATCTTCCGGGGCCATCCGCTATTCTTGCCGAAGAAGACAAGGCTTACGCCGTTGCCATGACCATCGTGCGCCTGCACCCGGAACGGCGCGCGCCCGCTGCCGCCGGCGCGATAATCTATCGGCGTCAGCATAATGCCGATCACCAGCCCCACATCCGCCATGTCCAGTTCGTCTGTCAGCTTGCGATCGACCCAACTGACCGGCAGATGAAAGGCGACATCGACCGCGCGCGCCAGTCCCAGCCGCTCCAGCGGTCGGGTAAGCGCCGGCCCCACGCCCTTGAGCAGCGAGATTTCGGCAAAGAGCGGATTGAGAATATCGGGTCGCATGGCTATCTGACGCGCTCTAACCTACGCCGCCGCGCGGCACAAACTCAACGCTTGGCTTGACTGACCGCGCCCGCTAGAGGAACAAATTGTGAACGAAGATCCCCTGATCCGCCGCCTGAAGTTCCGGGCCTGGCACCGCGGCACGCGGGAGGCTGATTACACTGTCGGCGGCTTCTTCGACCGCTACCATGCGACATGGAACGAAGAGGAAATCGCGTGGTTTGAGCGCTTTATGGAAGAGCAGGATGCAGACATCATCGGCTGGGCGCTGGGCACGATCCCGGTGCCGGACGAATGGCAGGGGCCGATGATGGACAGGTTCCTGAAACTCGATTTCGTGAAAATCGTTTAGCGCCGTCATCTCCGCAAAGGCGGGCATCCATCTCCGGCGCGAGCCAATCATTGCAAGGTATGGGAGATGGATTCCCGCCTTCGCGGGAATGACGACCATCCTATGATCGACCTACAAAAAATTCTGAAGGCGAAAGCGCCGCTTACCTTGTCGGGCGTGCCCGCCGGTTTCCAGCCCTGGCTGCTCGCCGACATCGCCCGCGCCGCGAAAACACGCGCGGTCTTCATCGCCGCGGACGAACAGCAGATGCGCGCCATCGCCGACACCGCACCTGCCTTCGCACCTGAACTGGAGGTCATCGAAATTCCGGCCTGGGACTGCCTGCCCTACGACCGGGCCAGCCCGTCGCTGCGCGCCGCCTCCGCTCGTCTCGCCGGTCTCCACGCGCTGCAAGCCAAGCCCAGGGGGCCGCAACTCGTCCTCACCACGCTCGCCGCGATCACGCAGCGCACGCTCACCCCTTTCCGTGTCCGCCAGCTGGTGGCGAAGCTCGCACCCAAGGAGCGGATCGCGATCCAGCGCCTCGCCGACATGCTGCAAGCGAACGGCTACGTCCGCACCAACACCGTCCATGATCGCGGCGAGTTCGCGATCCGGGGCGGCATCGTCGATCTCTTCCCCGGCGGCGAGGAACAGCCTTTGCGCCTCGACTTCTTCGGCGACGAGATCGAGACGGTACGCCGTTTCGACCCGACCGATCAGCGCACCACAGGTAGCGTGGACGGCTTCACGCTCCTCCCCGCCTCCGAAGCGTTGCTGGACGAAGAAACGATCAAGCGCTTCCGCAGCCGTTATCGCGAAACCTTCGGCGCGACCGCGACGGGCGACCCGCTCTATCAGGCGGTCAGCGACGGCCGCCGCCTTGCGGGGATGGAGCATTGGCTCCCCCTGTTCGAGGAGAAGCTGGTCCCGCTCACCGATCATCTGGGCGACGATGCCGTCATCATTCGCGACCATGGCGTCGCGGGCGCGGCGGACAGCCGGTTCGAGGCCATCCGCGACTATCACGCCAACCGCGTTCAGGCGAAGTCCGCCGATCCCGGTTCCTATCGCCCCTTGAAGCCCGAAGCGCTCTACCTAGACGCCGCCGAATGGAACGCCGCCGTCGCATCCCGCCCGATGCACGCGACCACGCCCTTCCATGAGCCGGAAAGCGCCAACGTCCTCGATTTCGAAGTCGATGGTCCGCGCGATTTCACCCCGGAACGTGCGCAGAACACGAACATCTACGAAGCCGTTGGCAAGCATATCGATGGCCTGCGCCGTCAGAAGAAGAAGGTCGTGATCGCCAGCTATTCGGGTGGCGCGCGCGAACGCCTGTCCGGTTTGCTCGCCGACCATGGCGTCAATCGCCTCGCCGCAGCCGATGACTGGCAGGAGGCGCTCGGCCTCGCCGCGGATGGCCGCGTTACGCTGCTTGTCCTCGGTCTCGATCATGGTTTCACCGCGCCCGATGTCGCCGTCCTCACAGAGCAGGACATGCTGGGCGACCGTCTCGTCCGTCGCGCCAAGCGCAAGAAGAACGCCGACGCTTTCCTCCAGGAACTCGCCACCCTTTCGCCCGGCGATCTCGTCGTCCACCGCGACCATGGTATCGGCCGCTATGACGGCCTGACGCAAATCCCGGTCGCCAAGGCCGCGCATGACTGCGTCGCGCTCGAATATTCGGGCGGCGACAAACTTTACGTGCCCGTAGAAAATCTCGAAGTCCTCTCCCGCTACGGATCGGAGAGCGAAGGCGTCGGCCTCGACAAGCTGGGCGGTGAAGCCTGGCAGCGGCGCAAGGCACGGATGAAGGAGCGCATCCGCGAAATCGCGGGTGAACTCCTAAAAACCGCCGCCGCCCGCGCGCTGCGCCCCGCCACCGTCGCCGAGCCGGACGCGGCGGGCTATCCCGCCTTCGTCGACCGCTTTCCCTATCAGGAAACCGACGATCAGGACCGCGCGATCAGCGACGTCATCGAAGACCTTGGCGCGGGCAAGCCGATGGATCGGCTCGTCTGCGGCGACGTCGGCTTCGGCAAAACCGAAGTCGCACTGCGAGCCGCCTTCGTCGCCGCGCTTGCGGGGATGCAGGTGGTGGTCATCTGTCCCACCACCCTGCTCGCGCGCCAGCACCACATGAATTTCGTCGATCGCTTCCGGGGCTTCCCGATCAACATCGGTCGGCTCTCGCGCCTCGTCCCCGACAAGGAGGCGAAGGCGACCAAGGGGGGACTTGCGGATGGCACGATCGATATCGTCGTCGGCACCCACGCGCTGCTCGCCAAGGGGATCGAGTTCAAGCGGCTCGGCCTCGTCATCGTGGACGAGGAGCAGCGCTTCGGCGTTACCCACAAGGAACGGCTGAAGGGACTCAAGACCGACGTCCATGTTCTGACGCTGACCGCCACGCCCATTCCCCGCACGCTCCAGATGGCGATGTCGGGGCTGCGCGAATTGTCGGTCATCCAGACGCCGCCGGTCGATCGCCTGGCCGTCCGCACCTATGTCATGCCGTGGGACGGCGTCGTCATCCGCGAAGCGCTGCTGCGCGAACATTATCGCGGCGGGCAGGCCTATTTCGTTACCCCGCGCATCGCCGACCTGCCCGAGATCGAGAAGTTCCTGACGCAGGAAATCCCCGAAATCC
>JAAIGE0101594869.1_pt1 | contig 13493 bp, 14 predicted proteins | sample 6487951 | NCBI WGS metagenome assembly JAAIGE01 (sample SAMN13974128, study PRJNA590717) | phyllosphere metagenome | biome: tomato field; feature: multiple bacterial spot infested tomato fields; material: tomato leaves; isolation source: leaves from tomato fields | host: Solanum lycopersicum ... | reverse complement strand
TAGCGCGTGAGCGGTGCTTCCAGTGGAAGCACCTCATCCGCTGGGTGATCGCGCACCGCGACGATCGCGGCGTCGGCACCGGCACCGACCTGTCCGACGACGCCGTCACCGTGCTGCAATCGGTGCTCGACACCGAGATCAGCCCCGAGCTGGTGCCCGCGGGCGACGACGGCAAGGTGCAGTCGACTCAAGACACCATCGGACCTTACGCGCTGCACGACTTCACCCTCTTCTGGGTGCTTCGCTACGGCATCCGTCCGTCGAAGATCGCGTTCCTCGCGCACCAGGCGTGGCGCGATGCGGATGCCGGACCCTGGCCGGCCGGTTTTCCCGTCGACGAGCGCTACACGTACGACCTGCCCGAGATCACCCGCTGGCTGCAGGTCTTCGTGAAGCGCTTCTTCGGCTTCGCGCAGTTCAAGCGGTCGGCCATCCCGAACGGGCCGAAGGTCTCGGCGGCGGGCTCGCTCTCGCCGCGCGGCGACTGGCGTGCACCGTCGGACGGCAACCCCCAGGCGTGGCTGGCCGACCTGCGCGCGGCGCTTCCCGACCTGGTCGACTGACCGCGCCCGCGCCGCGCCCGCATCAGGGCCCGCGCCGACGCCGAGCCTACGTCCGCCCCCGTCGGGGCGCGAAGGTCAAGACGAGACGGTCAGGCCGGGGGCAGGGTGCCGTAGGCGAGGGTGATGACCCAGCCGTCCCGCGAGAGATCGACGAGCGAGTACTTCATCGAGCGGTCCGGAATCCAGCCGCGCTGCCGGCCCGCGTCGAGGCGCACGTGGTCGGGCGACACCCGCACGCCACGACCGTCGGCCTCGAGCACCGCCTGCACATGGACCCAGTGGTCGAGCAGCTCTGCCGTGTTGTTCTCGTCGAACAGGCGCGAGTGCTTCTTCATGCGTGCGATCTCGGCCGGCTCGGGCTGCGAGTCACGGATGTCGATGCCGAGCGGCAGCCCCGGGTCGCACACCGCGACGATCGTCGCAGCGCGGTAGCTGGCGGTCTTGATCGCGAGCGGCAGCTCGACGCCGTCGCGCGAGGCGATGAGCTGCGTGTGGTACCCGAACCCGCGCGGAGCCTCGCGCTCGACACGCACCTCTTTCTCGTCGCAGCCGAGTCGGGCGGCGACGAGCTCGCGCGCGATCATGCGGCGACGATGGTGCACAGAGATCTCGGGGTCCCAGCCCAGCCGTGCCGTGATGCCGCTCGGGGTATCCAGAAGTACCGTCTGCATGTCTCGCTCCGCTCGGCTCCGATGGTCTGACCGCGGCGTCAGTCTAGCCACCGCCCCTCGGGCGACACAGGCTCTCGCCCCGTGTTTATCGGGCCCGGCGCGCACCTGGAAGAATGCGACGGTGAAACTCCTCGTTGTCGCCCATCCCGACGAACTGACCGCCTTCCCGGCCGAGATCCCCGGCTTCGACATCCTGCTCACCGGCCCGGGCAAGCTGCTCGCCGCGCACGAGCTCACCCGCGCTCTCGACGCGCGCCCCTACGACGAGGTGGTCGTGGTCGGGACGGCCGGCGTCGTGGCCGGCGCGCTCGGCCCCGGCATCCACGAAGTCACCCGCGCCGTGCAGCACGACGTGTTCGACCTCGCTGGCGTGCGCGGTCGTCACATCTCGATGCCCGAGCAGGTCGAGACCGGCGCCGACGGCGTCACGATCGCCACGGGCGACGTGTTCGTCGACGACGCGGATGCCGTGGCCCTGATCCAGTCGATGGGCGCGCAGCTCGTCGACATGGAGACCTACGTCTACATCTGGGTGGCGCAGCGCTTCGGTATCCCGATCCGCGTGCTGAAAGCCGTTTCGGACGACGCGCAGGACGGTGCGACCACCGGCTGGGACGAAGCCGTCGCGGCCTGCAGCCGGGAGCTCTACGCCAAGGTCCGCGAGCTCTACGGGGTCTGACCGTCGCGGTCTCGTCCGCGGCCGAAGAACCAGCGCAGCACGAAGAACACCACAACGGCGACGATCGCGACCAGGCCGAACTTCAGGACGAACGCGACCGCGCGCAGCGCGAGATCGACGATGAACCAGGCGATCACCACGGCGGCGATCACTCCGACGACAGTCCAGAAGTTCCTCACCGTCTCAGCCTAGACGGCGAGACGCCCCCGCTGCTGGAAAGCGGGGGCGTCTCGGGGGCGGACCCGGCGGGCGGGGGGACCCGGCGGGTCGAGCAGCAGGCGCGGGCGAAAGCGCCTCAGGCCGACGGCGCCGAGACGGCCGTGGCGGCCGACACCGCGGTGGGCGCGGACGGCACCGGTGCCGGAGCCTGCGGTGCCGGTGCCGACGGGGCGCTGACGACCGGGGCCGACGGCACGCTGGCGACCGGGGCCGGCGCGGGCTCGGCCGGAGCGGGAACCGCCGGGGCCGGAGTGAGGGCCGAGACCACGGTCGCGGACGTGTCGGAGGCGCGCATCTGAACCGGGCCGTCGAGCACGGTGCCGTTCTTGCCGGTCAACGCGCCACCGGGCACCGACGTGCCGTCGCCGGTGCGGAGGTCGAGCGAGGCGGCCGTGGCCGATGCCGCTCCGGCGATGGCGCCGAGACCGAGCACTCCGGTGACGCCGTAGGCGATCCACTTCTTGTTCATCGGGGGGGTCCTTCCGTGAGCTGTTCGGCGACGGTCCGTGCGCCGGTGATTCGAGTCTGTCCGGCGCCGCTAAGCCCGTTCACAGATGTTCATGAGAGGCCTCTTACGCGGGCGCAGCGGCCTCGCGCAGCAGCAGCCGCGCCCGACGGAGGTCCCCGCCGTCCGCAGCGCCGAGCGCGTGGCCGAGCAGGTGCACGGCGGTCCGGGCGCGCACCGCGCCGTCGCCCGACCAGCGCGCGGTCGCGGCCTCCAGCAGGGCTCGCAGACGCTCGGCCCCCGCCGGCGGACTCAGCAGCGCGCTCGCGGCGGTGTGCGCGAGCAGCGCCGCCGCATCGTCGGCCGCGTTCCCGCGCCCCGCGGTGTCGACGTCGATGAGCCCGGTGATCGAGCCGTCGCGCGGATCGACGAAGAGCTGTCCGAGATGAAGGTCGCCGTGGATGCCGCGCCCCGGCCACCCGCCGCCGGCCGCGGCATCCGTCTCGCCGTGCTTCTCCGTCGAATCGGGGTCGTCGGCGACGGCGACGGCCTGCATGATCAGTTCATGGTCGTGGGGCAGGACCTCGCCGAGTCGGCGTGCGTACCAGGGCACCCGCGCAGCCAGCGACGTGCGCGCGTCGATGTCGAAGGGCACCTCGGCCAGACGTTCGCGCAGCCGATCGACGCCGTCGAGCAGCACGCGCGGATCGACCTGCGCCTCGAGCGCCGGAATCCCGCGTGCCGCTTCGAGAACCAGAAGTCCCTGCGGCGACCATGCCCGCACCGCGGGCACCGGCAGCCCCCGCCCCCGCAAGACGCCGTGGATGTCGGCGATGCGCTCGGCCCGATGCGGGCGCACGACCTTGACCCACAGGTCGCCATCGTCGGTCGTGACGCGCAGCACCGCGCGGCGACCGGGCCGGTAGCCGACGAGCTCGGGCGCCGACCGGGCCACGACGCCCAGCCGTGAGAGCAGCGTTCGGGCCGCCTCGTCGAAGGCCACCGCGGCGAGCGCCGGCAGATGCGGATCGGCGGGGTGCGTCCACACCCGCATTCCGCCGGCGTGTACGAGACCGGTCTCGGCGGGCACCGGCATCCGAGAGCTGTCGAGGAAGACGGTGGCCGAGCCCGACTCTCCACGCACGTGGAATCCCGCCACGCTGCCGTCTCCGAGCGGCTCACGATGCAGCAGCGCGACCGCGTCGGGGTCGACGCCGAGGGCCTCGCACAGCAGCGACGTGTCGTGGTCGTCTGCGGTGCGCGGCATGCCTCCCAGTTGAGCACGGCGACGGCCTCGAAGCGATGAGACATCTCTTAGAGAAGGTCGGTGCGCGCGTCGGCGTCGGGATACTGAGAGGCATGACCGACGATCGAACACCGCGTTTGCGCTGGGTGCTGTCGGTTCGCACCCGGATCGTCGCGGTCATCACCCTCGTGGCTGCGATCGCGATGCTGTCGGTCGGTGTGGCGGTCTACGCGGTCGAACGCACCCGCATCCTCGCGAGCATCGACGAGCGGCTGCGCGACAACCTCGACTCCGCGCGGTTCATCGTGGAGCAGCCCGAAGCGGACGCGGTTCCCTGGGCGAGCGCCGACGAAGCCCTCGAGGCCGTGGTTCAGCGCATGAGCCCCGACGACAACACGGGCGCTCTCGGCATCATCGGGGGAACGCCGAGCCTCAAACCGGGCGTTCCGCTCGATGTCGACCTCGAGACGCAGCCCGAATTCGCCGGTTTCGCCGCCGCTGCCGCCGCCGACGGACCGGTCATCGGCACCTATGCCGAGAACGGCGCGACCTGGCGCTACCTCGCGGCACCCATCGCCGTCGACGGCGCCGCCGCCGAGACCTCGGTCGTCTTCGCCATGGTCTACGACATCGAGGGCGAGCTGGCCGAGATCGACGACGCCGCACAGGCTTATCTGATCGCCAGCGGCATCGCCCTGATCGTCATCGCCGGCGTCGCCCTGGTCGTCTCGACACGCCTGCTGCGCCCGCTGCGAGACATGCGCGAGACCGCCGAGCGCGTCAGCGGGCAGAACCTCTCCGAGCGCCTGCCGGTGCACGGCCGAGACGATGTGTCCGACCTCGCCACGACGATGAACGACATGCTCGACCGGCTCGACGAGGCGCTCGATTCGCAGCGGCGGCTGCTGAGCGACGTCGGACACGAGCTGAAGACGCCGATCACGATCGTGCGCGGGCACCTCGAGGTGATGGATGCCGCCGACCAGAACGACGTCGTCGAATCGCGCGAGCTCGCGGTCGACGAGCTCGACCGCATGGGCAAGCTCGTGCAGGACCTCGCCGGCGCCGCGTCGCTCTACGGTCCGGCGCCGGTCTCGCCGCGGGCGATAGACGCCGGCGACCTCGTCCGGCAGATCGCGCGCAAGGCCCAGCACATCGAGGGCGCGTCGGTGCGTCTGGGTCAGGTGGCGGATGCCGTGGCCACCCTCGACCCGGATCGCATCACGCAGGCCGTGCTCCAGTTGTCGCAGAACGCCGTGACCCACGCCGACGGAAACATCGTCATCGGCAGCGCGATCGTCGGTGACGCGCTCGAGATCAGCGTGCGCGATCACGGCCCGGGTGTCGCCGACGAGGCCAAGCCGCTCGTGTTCGACCGCTTCCACCGCGGCGCGAGTTCGGACGGTCGCGGCGGCAGCGGGCTCGGCCTGAACATCGTGCAGGTGATCGCACGGGCCCACGGCGGCACTGCCCGCGTCGATGACGCTCCGGGCGGCGGCGCGGTGTTCACCGTCACCGTCCCCGGTGTGGGCGACCGGCCGATCGACTCGTCCCGACGGATCGTCGTGCCGCCGCGCCCGCCCCTTCCGACTGCGCCGACCCTCCCCCTGCCGCGACCGGACGAGCCGGCGACCGTCTCGCCGACCTCGCCGACCGCGCCGATCCCGCAGGCGACCGCGACCGCGTCGCACCACCGAGGAGACCTCCGCTGATGGCATCCATACTCATCGCCGAAGACGAGGCGCGCATCTCGGGGTTCGTCGAGAAGGGGCTGAAGGCCGCGGGCTTCGCGACCCGCGTCGTCGCCGACGGCCGCGAAGCCCTGCATCTCGCGCAGACCGACGAGTTCGACCTGCTCGTGCTCGACGTGAACCTACCGGGCATGGACGGTTTCGAGGTGCTCGAGAACATCCGCGGCGGCGGGTCACGGATGCCCATCATCATGCTGACCGCGCGAATCGAGCTGCACGACACCGTGGCCGGACTCGAGGGCGGCGCCGACGACTACCTGGGCAAGCCGTTCCGCTTCGACGAACTGCTGGCGCGCATCCGTCTGCGGATGCGGCGCGACGAGACGACGGCGACCCCGGTGCTCGCCCACCGCGACATCTCGCTCGACATCCGCACCCGCGAGGCACGCGTCGCCGGACGCCGGGTCGAGCTGTCGGCGCGCGAGTTCGCCCTCGCCGAAGAGCTCGTGCGCAACGCCGGTCAGGTGCTCAGCCGCGAACAGCTGCTCAGCCGCGTGTGGGGTTACGACTTCGATCCCGGCTCGAACGTCGCCGACGTCTATGTGGGATACCTGCGGCAGAAGCTCGGCGCCGAGCACATCGAGACGGTGCGCGGGGTGGGCTACCGCCTGGTCTGAACGAACCGTCGATGTTCAGGCCGAGGCATCCTGACGGATGACGCTCGGACCTTCGGCGGTCGCCTCGACGACGACCTGCGCCGGTAGCTGCTCTTTCATCGTCTCGACGTGGCTGATGACTCCGACCGTCCGGCCGCCGGCTCGCAGTTCGTCGAGCGTGCGCATGGCCAGTTCGAGGGTCTCGGGGTCGAGCGACCCGAATCCTTCGTCGACGAACAAGGTGTCGAGCCGCAGTCCGCCGGCGCGATTGGTGACGACCTCGGCGAGGCCCAGAGCGAGGGCGAGCGAGGCCAAGAAGGTCTCGCCGCCCGAGAGCGACTGGGGCGATCGCAGACGGCCGGTATGCGCGTCGAGCACGTCGAGGGCGAGTCCCGAGGCGGCGCCGCGGGCCTGCAGAGCGTCGCTGTGGTGCAGCGTGTAACGCCCCGACGACATATCCCGAAGACGCAGGTTGGCTGCGGCGACGATCTCTTCGAGCTCGGCGGCGAGCACGAAGGTCTCGAGATCCATCTTGCGGGTGTTGGGCGCGCGGCCGGCCACCGAGTCGGCGAGGCGGGTGACGACAGCCGCGGTCTCGGCGATGTCGGCGCGTCCGGCGAGGGCGCTGTCGATGCGGTCGATCAGGTCGCTCAGACGTTCGAGCGCACCGTGGGCGTCACGCGCCGCCCCGGCGGCTGCGTCGCGTTGCGCCTCGGCGGCGTCGACCTGCCGCTGCGAGGCCTCGAGGTCGGGCCGCTGGCCGTCGCCGCCCGCCACGGCGAGCTCGAGTTCGAGCAGCCGCGCCTTGGTGGCTTCGACCGCGGCGCGGTGCTCGCCGACGAGCGTGTCGAGTCGGCGCTGCTCGGCCGTGTCGACCAGGGCGGCCCGCGCTTCTTCGGCCGATGCGAAGTCGGATGCCGCGACCCGCGCGTCGAGGTCGGCGCGTGCCGCGGCGAGCGCACGCCCCGCTTCGTCTCGAGCCGCCTCGGCGGCACGCGCGGCGCGCGCGAGGTCGCGGCGACGGCTGGCGTCGTCGAGTCTGGCGGCGACCGATGCGAAGTCGCCGCGCGCGTCTGCCACCTCGGCGTCGAGCGCCGCGATGCCGGCCCGCAGCGCGCTGAGGCGTTCACGATCGTCGGCGATCCGCGCCGCCAGTCCGTCGCGCTCGCCCGCTGCCTCGGCGTCGAGACGGTCGATCTCGACGCGGCGCGCCGTGAGCTCGTCGAGCCGAGCCGTCGCCGCTATCGCGTCGCGCGCGGCGGCGACGGCAAGGTCGAGCCGCGCCGCGAGGTCGTCGGCGTCGTCTCCCCCGGCACGCGCCGCCGCATCGGCGTGGAAGGCGCGGACCGTGCCGGCCGTCGCGCCGGCGTCTCGTGCGGCTTCGGCGGCGGCATCGCGTGCGGCCTCGGCCTCGGCGAGGTCGTCGTCGGTGACGCCGTCGTCGGTGGGCGCCGCCGGTTGCGGATGCCGGGTCGACCCGCACACGGCGCAGGGCTCGCCCTCGACCAGATCAGCCGCCAGCTCGCCCGCGTGACCGGCGAGGCGCCGTTGCAGAAGTGCCGTGACGACCGCTGTCGCGCGTTCGGAGTCGGCGCTGAGACGGGCGTAGTCGGATTCGGCGCTGCGCAGATCGTCGACGAGCGTTCGCGCCTCGACCGCGGCCTTCGCGCGGCGCTCGAGCTCGTCGCGTCGCTGCGTCAGGTCGTCGGCGCGCGCGGCTTCGGCGGTCACGGCGTCGAGCTCGGCGACGATCCGGTCGCGTTCGGCGGGGATCAGCGCTCGCTGGGCGTCGAGGGCCTCGAGCTGCGACGCGAGCTCGACGATCGCCTCGGCGAGCGCGTCGGCGCCGGCGCGTGCTTCGGCCGCCTCGTGTTCGCGCTGCGCCGTCGTCGACCAGCGCGCGATGTCGCCGGTGAGCGCATCGATCACCGCGTCGAGATCACCGCGCCGTTCGCTGTGGTCGGCGCCGTCGCTCACGGCCTCGGCCCACGCCGACCGCTCGGCATCCGCGACGCTCGTCGCGGCCGCCGCCGCGGCCTCTGCCCGCGTGACCGCCTCGAGCGGCGCGCGCAGACCCTCTGCCGTGCGCGCGCGGGCGAGCGTGGCCTCGGCGTGCGAGACGGTCTCGGCATCGGCATCGAGCCGTGCGAGCCGGTCCCGAGCGGCCGCGAGGTCGTCGATCGTGCGCGCGAGGGCGGCGCGCTCGGCATGACGGGCGACGGATGCGGCGGCCTCGGAATCGGCCTGCGCCTTCAGCTCGGCGGTCTGCTCGACGCGGTACCGCGCCCGCTGGACGTGCCGGTCGAGTCTGTCGCGCCGCCCCGCGATGTCGGCGGGCGGCGGCGCGGCCTCGGGCGAGTCGCCGGCGTGGGACGATGCGTCCGCCCCGGCCGTGGCCCCCGTCGACGCGTCGACGTCGGTCTCGAGCGATCGAAGAGGCTCGACGAGCGTCGACTCCGCAAGCTCGAGCAGCGTCTTGACCTGGTCTCCGCTCGAGTCGAGCGCCTTCTGCGCCTCACGACGACGCTGCTCGAGTTCGTCTTTGTACTGCTCGAAGCGGCGAGTGCCGAACAGCGTGCGCAGCAGCTGCTGCCGCTCGTCGTTCCGCGCCAGCAGAAAGCGCGAGAACTTGTTCTGCGCGAGCAGGATGACCTGCTGGAACTGCTGGGCGTTCAGCCCCAGCACCTCGTCGAGTGCGAGACCGACGTCTCGCGGCTTGGCCGCGCGCCCGACCCACACGCCGCCGACGAGCTCGTCGAGCTCGGCTCTCGCGGGCTCGGTCGTCAGTCCGCCGCCCCGCTTGGCCGGTCGCTCGTAGTCGGGCGCCCGCGTGACGCGCCAGCGGCGCCCGCCGACGGTGAACTCCAGCCGCACCTCGGTCGGGTCGCCGAGGTAGCTGTGGTCGCTGCGCAGGCGCCGTTCACCGCCCTCGTAGCGCGGCACGCCGCCGTAGAGCGCGAAAGCGACCCCGTCGAGGATGCTCGACTTGCCCGCGCCCGTGCGACCCGAGATCAAGAAGACGCCGTCGCGCTCGAACGCATCGAAATCGACGACCTGAGTCTCACGGAACGGTCCGAACCCGGTCAGCTCGAGTCGGTGCAGTCTCACGCGAGCGCCTCGGCGCGTACACGCTCGTCGAGCACGTCGGCGAGCACCTCGCGCTCGCGCTCGTCGGCCCCGGCGCCGTCGCGCACGTGCACGAGGAACGCCTCGAAGAGTTCGGCATCGCTGCGCGCAGCCCGCACCCGGTCGACGTAGGTGCGGCCATCGCCCTCGGCCGTCGTCGCCGGCAGATGCACCACCTTCGCGCAGTGGGCGAAGCGCGTCTGCAGGCGTCGCATCGGGTCGCGCTCGGGAAGCGGGTCGGTGTACTCGGCGCACACCCAGGCGTCGACGTCTGCGTCGAACCGCGGGTCGTCGAGCAGCTCGGACAACGGGCCCCGCAGCGTGACGACGCGGCGCGGCACCGGCAGAGGCAACCAGTCGACGACGACCTCGCCGTCGACATCGAGGGCGACCAGCCACGAACCACGCGGCTTGTCGCCCTCGCCGAAGTTGTAGTGCAGCGGCGCGCCGGCGTAGCGAACACCGTGCGACAGCGTCTGCCGGCCGTGGATGTGCCCGAGAGCCATGTAGTCGACGCCGTCGAAGGTCGACAGGGGGACGAGATCGAGACCGCCCTGCTGGATGTCGCGCTCGAGACCCGGGGTCGGCTCGACTCCGGCGGCGAAGCAGTGCGCGACGCCCACCGCTCGGCCGCCCCGTTCGGCGAGGTCGGCGCGGACGAGGTCCATCGCGCGCGTGAGGACGGCGGCCTGCGAGCGCGCCTCGGGCCACACGTGCCGCAGCAGCGCGGGCTCGAGATAGGGAATGCCGTAGAAGTGCACCGGGCCCGCGGCATCCGTCAGCGTGATCGGCGTGCCGACCGCCGTCGCGTCGGTCAGCACGTGGATGCCGTCGCGCAGCAGCCCCGCCTGAAAACCGAGCCGCGCCGCCGAATCATGGTTGCCGCTCGTGACGATCACCTGCGCGCCCGCGTCGGCGATGCCGCGCAGCACGTCGGTGAGCAGGCTGTAGCACCCCGCGGCCGGCGCCGCCGAGTCGAACACGTCGCCGGCGACCACGACGACGTCGACGTCGTTCTCTCGCACCTGCGCGATGAGCGTCTCGAGCACGCCGCGCAGCGCGTCGAGCGTGGAATGACCGTGGAAGGTCCGCCCGATGTGCCAGTCGGAGGTGTGCAGAATGCGCATGCCCCCAGGCTAGGAGAGCCCTCCGACATCGGCCCGCAGACAGGCGGACGAACCGGCAGCCTCCCGGCACACCGCGCCGAAGGGCGCGTCCGCTACGCCCGCTGAGCGCGGCGCCGTCGCGACCCGAGGTCGACGACGCCCAGCAGCAGCGCGCCGGCGAGGAAGAGGCCGACCGCCATCAGTCCGAAGGCGTACGCGTCGTGATAGACCACGATCGCCGGCGCCCCGGAGCCCTCTTCGCGATACACCGTCGCATAGAAGAGCGACAGCGCGACGGCCGTGCCCACGGCGGTGCCGATGCGCTGCACGAGCTGGCCGACCGACCCCGCCAGACCGCCCTGCTTCACCGGGATGTCGGCGAGGGTCAACGTCTGGTTCGGGGCGATGACGAGCCCTCCGCCGACGCCGCCGATCGTCAGGATCGCCGCCATCGCGAACTCGGCGACGCCGGGCGGCACCGTATAGGCGACGACGGCGAGCCCGGCCACCGAGGCGAGCATGATGCCCAGACCCCACACCACGAGGGGGCGCCCGACCCGGGTGACGGCCCGGCCTCCCAGGTACGACGACGCGGCGCTCGCGACGGCGAACCCGATCGAGACCATTCCGGCGAACACCGGGGCGAGCCCGACGCCCAGCTGCAAGAAGAGCGTGGTCAGCAGGAACATCGCCGGCATCGCCATGAAGTACACGGCCTGGATGAGCGTGCCGTTGCGGTACGACGAGACGGCGAAGAGCGAGAGCGGCACCAGGGGGTGCTTGCCGGATGCCGCATACCGGCGCTCCCACCAGACGAACAGGGCGGCGAAGACCGCGAACAGGGCGAGCGACCACCACCGTTGCGGGTTGTCGTCGGGCGAGCCCGTGGTCAAGAGGAACGGCGCCATGAGTGCGATGACGACGACCCCGAACAGGGCGAGCCCGATCGGATCGAGCTGCAGCCGGGTGCGCTCCGATCGGCGTGTGCTCGGGAGCAGCCAGATCACGCCCGCGAGCACCGCGAGAGTGAGGGGGACGTTCATCCAGAAGATGTAGCGCCACCCGTCCGTGGGGCCGCCGAGCGCGATCGCGAGGCCGCCGAGGGTCGGCCCGAACGCGGTCGAGATGCCGATCGTGGCGCCGAAGAGTCCGAACGCCTTGCCGCGCTCCTCGCCCTGGAACATCTGCTGCGTCAGCCCGAGCACCTGGGGCATCTGGATGCCGGCGGCGACGCCCTGTACGAGCCGGGCGACGAGCAGGGTCGTCGTGTCGGGCGCGAGCGCGCACACGACGCTGGTGACCAGGAAGAGGACGAGTCCGATGACGAACAGGGCCCGTCGTGACCGCTGGTCGCCGATGCGGCCGGCGGGCACGAGGGCGAGCCCGAAGGTCAGGACGTAGCCCGACACGATCAGCTGAAGCTCGGTCGACCCGGCACCGAGTGCCGCCTCGATCGACGGCAGGGCGACGTTGACCTTCGTCAGATCGAGGATCGTGAGCGCAGCGACCGCCACGCACACCCAGAAGGCCCGCCAACGTTGGGATGTGCTCAGCGGGATGGTGGCTGTGTCGCTCATCGTTCCTCAGGATATGCCCGCCGTTCGGGCCCCGAGGCTGGAGGGCTCAGGACGCCGAACGGGCGGGGTGGTCTTCTCGTCGGGCCTTCTTCGCCTGCTGGTAGACGCGGATCGCCTCGTACCGGTCGGCCGAGCGTGCGCGTCGCTTGTCGGCTTCGTCGTCGCGGTTCTTCGGCGGCGCGTGGGTCACGAGACCGTCGACGAGCCTCCTCGTGGCGGCCGCGATCTCGTTGACCGCCGCGTCGAACGCGGCCTCGTTCGCCCGCGACGGCTTGGTCATTCCCGATATCTTGCGCACGAACTGACGTGCCGCGTCGCGGCATTCCTCGTCAGTCGCCGCCGGTTCGAAATTGTGCAGGGGCACGATGTTGCGGCACATGCGGCCACGGTACGTCGCGTCCCGTGTCTGCGACAGGGGTGCCGCAGGCGCGACGGGCTAATGCTCCGCGGCAAGGTCAGCGACGATCTCGGCGATCCTCGCCTCGTCCAGCGCCAACCCGATCTGATCGAGGCGCTGACGCACCGCATGCTCGATCACCGCAGCGTTCTCGCCCGGCAGGTCGGCTCGCAGCTGTGCGATCAGACCGTCGAGCCGTTCGCCGTCGTCGGTCTCGTGCATCGCGAGGGCCGGTCCGTCCTGCACCCCCGGCGGGCTGATGGGCGTGTCTTCATGCGGTTCGGTCACCTCGGCGCCGCCCACGGTCTCGTCGCCCGCTGCCCGGTCGCTCACCGCTCGTCCTCCGCCTGGGCGTCGGTGACGAGGTCGGGGTCGAGCCCCTGTTGGATCTCGGCGCTCTCGACGAACTGGTCGGGAGCGTCGCCGTCCGGTGCGGGCGCCGCATCCGCGGGGCTGTCGGCATCGCGCACGGGCGCGTCCTCGGCCTCCTTCGCGGCGAGCGAGGTGGCTGCGGCACCGTCGGGATCGACGACGCCTTCGGGAAGATCGTTGCTCATGACGGCCTCCTTTGTCGGTGTCGCCAGTCTCGACGCTCACCGCCCGGCGCGCAGTGCCTTGACGGCCCGGGTGCGATGTGCGAGACCTATCGACTCGCGGGACGGGTCGAGGCGCGAGACGGTCAGGTGCGAGCCCGAAGGATGCCGGCGCGCTCGGGGTGCGCGTCGAACCAGTCGGCGACGTACCAGCACACCGGGCTCACGGCCCGGTCTCCCCGGGCCTCGAGGTCGGCGACCGCCCGCTCGACGACTTCGGCGGCGTAGCCGCGACCCCGGAACGTGGGAATCGTGTAGGCGCGGGTCAGTGCGACCGTCCGACCGTCGTCGCGGTAGTCGAGCACGCTCACGAGGTCGTCGCCGTCGTGCAACGTGTACCGCGACGCATCCTTCTCATCGGTGAATGTCCGTCCGCTCATCCCTCCACGCTACGCCCGCCTCGCGCACCCGGCGCCGGAAGCGATCCGAGCCACGAATCGATGTCGCGGCGGGTGCGCAGCCGGACCACGGGCAGGCCCGCGTCGACTGCCCGCAGCATCCGGCGCCGCACGGTCGCGTGGCTC
>JAAIGE0100050022.1_pt1 | contig 13495 bp, 27 predicted proteins | sample 6487951 | NCBI WGS metagenome assembly JAAIGE01 (sample SAMN13974128, study PRJNA590717) | phyllosphere metagenome | biome: tomato field; feature: multiple bacterial spot infested tomato fields; material: tomato leaves; isolation source: leaves from tomato fields | host: Solanum lycopersicum ... | reverse complement strand
ACTTTTCTTTGACCCCAACGCCAACCCCATGGCGGGAGTCTTACTTCTCTTTCCCATGATGATCTTCCCCATGATCGGGCTGATCGTCCTGCTCTTCTCCATCTGCTCGGAGGAACAGCGCAAGTCCACTCGAATCTGGGGATCTCTGGTGGGAGTTGCTGTCATGGCCTTCAGCGTCTTCCTCTCCGTGGCGATGATCCGGGAGAACGATGAGCGAGCTGAAGTGAACGCTGGCATTCGAGAGAATCGCACCGCCTTCATCGAGGACCGCGGGGTTCGCATCCCCGATTCTCGCTGGGAGGACCTGGAGTTTCCGGTCTACGAGCCGGAGGAAAATCAGCGCTTCGGCATCGCCCAAGGAGAATACCAGGGCAAGGTAGTCTCGGTCGTGCTCGCCTGGGAGAACGGTGAGCTCAAGCTCTACAGCACCGACGGTGAAGAGCTTAAGCCCCTGAACCGTTGACAGGTTAATGAGAGCTGCACAGGATAGACCCATGGACGCCACCAAAGCCGCACGCTACGAGGAAATCGTAGCGGGATTCACTCGGGAAGAGCTCAACCGACTCCCCCTGGCACTGGAGCACTGCTCCACCCTGGAGGAGTTCATCCGAAGCACGGACCCCGCTGTGACCATCGACCTCCGTGCCGACAGGACCATTGAGCTCATCGATGCACTCAAAGACATCATGGCCTCGGAGAGCTTCGCCATGGAGGAGAAGCCCTATCGGGGTCTGCTCAATCGGAGAAGTGAAGAAAAGCGGATCGCTCGAATCGATGGGCTCAAAGAGCAGCGAGAGAAGCTCTATGGCCAGCTCGTCCGGGAGTACTTCTTCATGCAGGTTTCCTTCGAACTCCATGAGCTCATTCTCTCCGCTCGGAGCAGCAGCTTCCCGGAGCGCTTTCCCGAGGGCCATCTCCGAGAAACGGCTAGAAGTGCAATCGCCGAACAGCAAGCGAACTTCACGGAAATCCATCGGGGATTCATGGATCGGCTTACCCAGCTCTTCCGCGTCCTCGACTCGAGCTACGAGAGCCACAGCAGGAGCATGGCCATGCTTCGAGAGCTCTACGCCGGTTGACAGAGCCTCTACCGCCGCATAGGATAACACCATGGACAATGACATCGTGGTAGACACGGATCCCTCGGACGACCCCATCCTCGGCGAGAGCTTCGAGCTCTCCATCAAGCTCGGCAACGCCGCCATGGCGACCCCGGAGGACATCGCGGATGCGCTGCGCTCCGTGGCTAGCCGCCTCGAAGCCGCCGGGACCTTCGCCTCTCCCACCATCATGGATCAGAACGGCGCCCGGGTGGGCAGCTGGTCCATCCAGTAGAACCTTCGCCCCGCTCTCACCACGACCGCCCGCTACCGGGCCCAGAAAGAGTTGCAGATCATGCTCAGCAAGGAACAGAAGCTCGAATCGCTCAAGAGCTTCCTCGAGATCAACGCCTTCGCCACCATCGACGGCCATGACGCCAACGACGGCCCCGGCTGCAAGGGCCACGAGGAGGCCTTCCGCGCCAAGGCCGAGGAGCTCCTCGCTCTCATCGAGACCGACAACTACGGCTATGCCCCCAAGCTCGAGACCTTCCGGGCCAAGAGCTACGGAAGCTGGAACGACAGCCGAGACATGAAAGCCTTCCTCGACCGACTCACCGAGGAGCAGTACGAGCAGTACCGCACTCTCGGCCCCGGCCAGGTCTTCGTCCTCTTCGAGTACGACAACGGAAGCACCTGGACGAAGATCGAGACGGAGTCCGAAAACCGGCTCCAGCTCGAGGCTCGCCGCCAGGAGATCCAGCGCAATCGGGAGGAAGCCAACAGCTGATTCCAGCTTTGCTCAGAAAGCCCGGCGACTTGGTTGCCGGGCTTTCTCTCTGCAGTCGAACCGGCAGCGCGAACTCCTTCGCTAATGACCGTTGACTTTCTTCGGCTGGCCACATAGAATGGTCCCATGGACACCACCTCAAGCATCAATGACCGCAAGTGGCGCCTCGTCGAGATCCACCTGGACGCCATGCGAACCGTCCCCCTCGTCGAGAAGCCCACCATCGACTGGCACCTCGTCGTCGCTATGGACTCCCAGGCCGCCAAGGACTACGAGAAGCGAGGCATCGAGCCCTTCTACTCGGACTACCAGCAGTTCGAGGCCGGGCTGCCGGTGAACTACGGAGTGATGAAGCTCAGCAACCTGGCCGAGGACTTCACCTTCCCCGACGGCACCGTGGGTAAGGCCGGCGCGCTCTACATGGAGCTCACCAAGCTCGACACCAAGACCTTCATCTACACGGTGATGGTGGAGGAGATCTGACCATGGCCAAATCCATCGCAAGCGCAGAGGAGGCTCTGGAGATCCTGGAGCGACTCCGGGCGCTCTCCGAGCTCAGCGAGCTCACCCCGGCAACCCTGGAGACAGCTGTGGAGGACCTCGCGGGCTTCCTCGGACAGATCCCCAGCCGGGAGGACGAGCTCAAGAAGCTCTCCGAGGCTTTCGAGGAGGGTTCCGAGGCCCTGAGCCGAGAGCTCATCGACTCGGCCTACCACCCCCAGAGCACAGGCACCTTCAATCCCTACGACAACGAGCTCCGAAAGATCGCGGACGACCGGGAGAAGATGGCCCAGGGTTGGATCCCCGCCGACGAACTTCGCTCCGACGATTTCGAGGTGCCCGAGGGCATGGAGATCGAGTGGGACAACGGAATCTCGATCTACAGCGGCTGGGGCCGGCTGGTGGAGGCTAAGCGCCGCGAGCTCGACGGCGGCTCTCGCCGCGGCGAGCTTGACTACTTCGGCCAGGCGGTTTCCAGTCGCTACCGCCCCGTTCGAGGAGGCCGTCTTGGCTAGAGAGACTGAGCAGAAGCTCTGGGAAATCCTGGTCCCCACCGTCCGCAATCCGGACGAGACTGGAAAGATCAGCCCCTACCGTACTCGCTATCACCGGGTCTGGGACGCTAAGGTCAAGGAGGTTTCGGGCGGTCTCACCGTGCTCCCGCCCGTGAAGGGCACCTGGGTCTCCGAGGCTGACGGCACCTTCGAGGAGCGCATGATTCCTGTGCGGATCATGTGCACTCGAGAGGAGATCATGGAGATCGCTCAGATGACCAAGGTCTACTACAAACAGCTCGCCATCATGGTCTACAAGATCTCGGAAGAGGTCTACATCGTGGAGTGAAGCTCAGGTTGGTATCGGGCGGGCATTGCTATTGCGGTGCCCGCCCTTTCCACATATGATGGAACCATGAATGACTCCATGGACGGCTACCTGAGCTATCTAAAGGACCGGGTCGCAAGGCTCGAGCGCAAGGACTACACCAAGCTCCCCGCCGCCAGAGCTGAGTTCAATCGAGCCCTGGACTACGCTCGCCGCAACGGTCAGACCATCCGCTTCGCAGATCACTCCAAGGAGGCCGGCCAGTGAACACCCTGGACGCCTACATCGATCATCTGAAGGAAGATCTCCGCGCCGCAGAAGCCCACGGGCTCGACGACAACTGGGTCATGGATGCGACAGCAGAGCTGAAGCGCGCCGTGGACTTCGCCAACGAGCGAGCACTCACCGTGCGCCACCTGACTCCCGAGAACCGCCGGAAGCGTGAACAGCACGCCATGGCCGTCGCAAAGGATCTCTGGCTCGAGCAGAACACCGACGATCACGAATGGGCCCTCATGGCCTGGACCGAAATGACCATGCCCGACGACTGGGACACCGACGCTCTCCAGCTCCTCGAAGAGGCCTACACCATCATCGACAAGGACACCACCTCATGCTGAACTTCGACACCGCCGAAATCCTGACCTATGAGCAGTTCTGGGCTAAGGATCCTGCTCCCGGAACGATCTTCGTAGAGTTTAGCAACTCCAAGATGGAGCTCGTCGGCTCGGAAATCGACCCCGAGCTCGACCACCCCGACAACGCCGTGATGATCGGTTTCGGGGCTAAGACCGAAGCAGAGCTCGAGGAGAGCTACATCGTCCTGAAGTGGGGCAGCTGGGACACTCCGGAGAACCAGAGGATCCTGGAGCTCCGGAACCGAGCGAAGGTTCTCATGGCTGAGGAAGAGGCCCAGCTGGAAGCAGATCGACTCGCCGATGGAGAAGGCCGCTGATGGCCACTCATACCGTGCTCACGATTTCGCCGAAGGGCCACACTCGAGAGGAAGTCAAGATGGTGGACGATGAGCTCGTTCAGCGCAAGCTCCGGCAGGCCATCGAGATTCTCCAGAATACTCTGGACGGCCAGACCATGGAGGAGAACCCCAAGCTCTGGGTGACTCTGTCCACCCTCTGGGCCGTCTGCGCCTACAGCAAGAGCAGCAACGGCATTCCGGGCTATCGGGGCCTCGGCCTTGAGCAGGCCCTGGAGATCGCTGGGGCCATCATCTCGGCGCCGCCCAAGTCCGATCGGGATATCTCCATCCATCACTACCGCTTCGGCATCGAAGTCACATCAAAGAAGTAGGAGAACTACCATGACAAACTCTGTCCGTGTCGACAAGCTCCACCTCGCCATGCTCAAGCGGCTCAACATCCAGTCGGAAAACGGAGTTCCCACCGTCGATGACAAGCGCCCCTACGGGAATAAGAACATCATCCAAGACCTCATCGAGATCTACAATGCTGAACTCGGCTATGAACTCATCAAGATCGAGGACGACGGGGGCTTCCTCCTCCTCGACGGGAACCGAGTGGTAGCTCGAGGTGGTCAGTTCGAAGCCGCCGACGGAAACGAGGTCGAAGACCAGGACCTGCAGCTCTTCCTCGAGCGCCACCACCGGGAGATGGACGCGGTGCTCTCGATTCTCCTCCAGGATCTCACCATTCAGGAGGGTGTCTACAGCCGACCCAACAGCTGGGCGCGTCAGGGCTGGAGCTATCAAGGCATCGGTGAGGATGCTGAGAATTTCTCCAACGGCTCCAGGAATTTCCAGGAATACGCAGATGAGCAGAAAGCCGGCTGGACGGAGGATCAAAAGGCTGTCTACGACGCTGCCGCCCGGGCACTCTCCGCTGAGGCTGAGAAGCCCCAGCCGCCCCGCGGTCCCCGGCGAGTTGCTGTGGCCATCGCGAGCTCTCTCACATCCACCGACCAGGACTATGTGGATCTCGCGCTCTCCCGGCACATCCGAGAGGATGACATTCTCATCCTCAACACAGAAGCCTACAACAATCGTATCCGAACCCACCGGCCCAGCGGAGAGCGAATCACGGAGGTCCCCAGCTACCGGGGTCTCGCTGATGTGGACTTCGCTCTCGCCATCTACGATCCCTGCATGGACACCGAAAACGATGCGAACCGGGGGCCGAAGAATCTTCAGCTCTGGGCCCAGGACAACGGCATTCGAGTCATTCAGGAGGAAGCTCGGGCCGCCAGTACTCCGAGCAAAGCGCCCCGAGATGTCAAGTGAGCATCGCCATGGAAGCGGCTACCCAAAGATCAGCCCGGTCGATCTACAGCCGGGATGAGTACCACCCCGTAGCTCTGGAAGTTTTCATCGAGGGGCTCGCCTGGAAGCTCGATGCTACCCGTCAGCAGGAAAACGGCAGCTTTGAGAAGGCTGTGGAGGAGTACTTCGAAGGCTACAGCCTGGAGCTCCCCGAAGGCGAGAGCGCAGGCTCGATTGCTGAAGAGCTCTGGGATGAGGTGGCCCGGGATACCACCTACGACTCAGAGCTTGCCATGGCCCGGAGGGCGTCATGGAGAGTGCTAGATCGATTCTTTGGCCCCACCGTTGAGCTCAAGGGCTGGGCCCACGGAGCGGTCGTACTGTGTGGCTTTGACCGCTTCATCCTCACTGGGGATGCCTGCGAGCGCTGCGGTATCAATCCCGAGGCCCATGGACTCGGAGGCGGAGTTCGCTGCATGGACACTGAGAACTGTGGATGGTGGTTCTGCCGCTGATTTCACTGGGATGGTTGCGGTGAGCTAAGCTCCGGTGTATGGTTGGTCCTACCACACCGCATCTGGAGGAAGATCATGCTCACCATCGCTCTCAACACTCCCATCAAGGTCGGCGCCGTCACCACCGAGGTCGGCCAGAGCGCCGACACCAAGCGCTACAGCTTCACTGCCGTGGGCGGCACCACCGCTGAGCAGCGCGAGGCTGCCGAGAACTTCTTCTCCGCCATCGGCCGGGAGATGGGCGATGGCTACGCCGTCACCCGCCCCTGGGGCACCGGACTTCTCTTCGGTGAAGCCCGTCCCGCCCGCAACGGCCGTCGCTAAGGAGATTTCACCATGGCCATCCAGGAGACAGCGGAGAGCTCCGAGGGTACTTCTTTCACCGTCTACGGAGAACCTCGCCTCGGCAGAACTCGCTGGGGCGCCGGTGCTAAGCCCCGCACCAAAGCTGAGCTCTTCGAGCAGGGCAAACAGGTCCACGAGATCATCGAGGCCTATCTTGCTGAGCACAGCTCTGGCGATGGGAAGAAAGACTTGGTTCTTCTCGATGAGTTCGACTACACTCTGGCCCGGGAAGTCTACTTCAGCAGTAATCGACTTCGAGTCCCGCCGGTGAGCTACGACCCCGCTAGCACCCCGATCTTCTTCGGAGAGTTCAAGCTTTGAGCCCGCTCTGACTCCAGCTGTAAAAGTCCACCCCGGTTGCGGTTGCGCCGGGGTGGACTGCGGTGTACAGTGGATCTCACCACACCACATCGACCGACTTCCCGGAGAAAATCATGGCCACCACCACCCTGGATCTCTTCACCGTCCGCTCCCTCACCGAGGATGGCGAGCTCGTCTCCGAGACCGAGCCCATGGATGAGGACAACGCCATGGCGATCTTCGATGACATCCTCGAGAACGCCGAAGTCGGCATCGTGGTCCAGCTCATCTCCGAGGATGGCTCGGTGGCCACCGAAGAGATCGTTCTCGACTGATCTCCACAGACCCCTAGGGGGCGGCACCCATTTTGGGTGCCGCCCTCTTCCTCTTGCTTCAGGTTTTAGAACAGTCTGCAGATATCCACTAGACTTGACCTGGAGAACTCCCATGGCTGATCGCTTCCACTTCAACCCCGACACTGGCCGCACAGGGAAGTGCGAGGCTAAGAAGGGCTGCCGCTTCGGCCAGTCCGAAGACCAGCACGGCGCAAGCCGAGAGGATGCTCGAGCCAACTACGAGAAGCACATGGAGGGCGAGCTCTTCTCCAACACCTCGAGCTCCAGCGAAAACGGATCCAAGGATCCAGAACGCCGCATCGAGGCCGAAGAGCTTGACGCCATCAAGGATCGTCTCCGAACTGAAAAGTACACTCCTCAGGCTGGCTTCTACAGTGAGTGGAAGTCCACCAAAGCTCAGTCCGCGGTGATCCGTACTGAGCTCGATTCCCGGGGTATCGACAGCTCTCGCTTCACAGCAGACCAGCTCTCTACCGCTAGATTCTATGTGCTCAACGGCGATGGCAATAGAATCGTCAAGGTCACCAACAGTCAGGATGAGGCCGAATCCAAGAGCTGGGGAATCCAGCCTCCCCTTCTTCGCAAGGATGTGCTCGACGCAGGAGCGCAGAAGCTTGAGCAATCCGAGCCCGGCGACAGCATGGCAGCTGCCATGATGGAGGAGGAGCTCAACCTCGAGGAATCCGGCAAGTACCCTGTAGTCACTCCCAAGATCGAGCGTTTTACCAAGGAGCAACTCGACAGCGAGGCTGAGGACTTTGTCCGAGAGCATAACTACGGAGTAGCCGAAATACTAGAGCTTCGTGGGGTTGACGATGATGAGCTCGATGAAGCAGAGCATGACTTTGGCGGCTATGTGACCGTTAAGATCCCCAGCGGCTCTGAGGCTGACATCTCTGTGGAACTCGCGCGGAGAGAGCTAAAGGTATCGAAGATCTCGAACTGGATGGGCAACGGCGGAGGAGGATACCGCTGGTAAAAGGGATCCGAAGAAGGGGTCGGGGCGTGAGAATGCTCCGGCCCCTTCCTGCAGTTGACAGAAGCTCCAGGACCGGTATAGGATGGGAACATGAACACGCCCCTGCACTACAAAGAGTGCGAAATCGTCATCGAGTACGCAGCAACCCGCCCCCACCACGAGACTCTCCTCCTCGCCGCGCTGGATCGCGTCGAGCTCCAGGGAACTCTCTGTGAGAGCAACTTCGGCCAGGGTCGCATCGAGCTCTGCATCGAGCTCACCGAGTACCCGGATCTCATCCTCATCGAAGAGTCCATCACCGAGGCTCTCCGCGCTGTCTTCGGCGAGCCCGCCGTGAAGCACAGCACGATCACCCTGGATCTCGTTCCGTGAGCTCATTCCTCGAGGAGATCGACGCGGCTGTGAAGGACTACAGTCGCGTCTTTCCCGTTCCCTGCGCCCTAGCCCCCAATCTTCAGCTCGCCGTGGAGGCAGCTGCCGAGGTTCGTCGTCTCCAGGGAGAGCTCCAGGATGCTCTGGCGGCTGTCGGCCTTCCCGAAGGCGCAGACCTTGCCACGCTGATCGCCCACCATCGCGCTCAGGCTGGAGCAGCCACAGCCTTCGAGATGCTCGCTGCCCAGGGCCGGAGCGCAGAGCCTCTGAGCGATGGGGAGTGGCGAGCATTCCAGGCCATTCCCGAGCAGGGCTACTCCCATCGCCATTGGGTGGACACCAAGATCGCCCAGCGAGTCGCAGCATCTGCACCCCGGGAGCCCTGGCTGGAGAAGATCCGCCAGGATGCCGCTGAGCGGTCCGAGGATCGCGGCTAAGCGCCACCGATAGTCATTGCACGCAACCCAACGGCCGGGGAGAAACGGTCGCTTAGATCGACAGAGAGCGAAAGCATCGTGGCCGACGGACAGGAAGTAGCACCCCGCAGAAAGTGGTACCGCTACGACAGGTTTGAGACATCTGTTCTCATCGGTGGCGTGCTCGTCATAGCTGGATCTCTCTTCGGCGGCTGGTACTATGTGGCGGCCAACACCACCACTACCGAGTACACCAACTGCGAGGTCACATCCACAGTTCCCACTGAGGTTGTAGTGGGGCGCATGGCCAAGGAAGCCCTTCGTGTTGAAAGCAGCTGTGGAGTATTTCGCATCGAGCGAGCTTTCTCCAACACTGTTACGCCAGAAGACATCGTCTCCTTCAAGACCACCAACGGCCCTGGAGGATCGAAGCTCGCGGAGGTACTTTCGGTGGAGCGAGCCGAGCGAGAATAGCTCCCTGCCGCCGAGGCGGGCGAGACCATCGACGAGTCCACCGGCAAAGTCATCGAGTCCGTCACCAAAGACTAATCACAGAGCTCCGGCGGTTGCGCTGAACCCTCAGGCCGTGTAGCATGATTCCATGGCAGCTCAATTAGGCGACAGCTTCACGGTTCGCGTGCTCCACGGAGAGCGCGGCATCGTCCGCGAGGAAGCGGACATTGCTCCCGCCGACCGCTTCGACCGCTACGAGTTCGCGCTCGTCCACTCCGAGCCCGGAGACACCATCCAGCTCATCTCAGCTGCAGACAACCACATCGATCTCGAGATCCAGACCTGGGATCGGACGGAAGGCTAAACCATGGCACGCTTCTTCGACCCGACTTCCTTCAGCGCCGAGGCGCGCAACGCTGCCGCCGAGAAGCTGAAGCTTGCGGCCGAGCAGGTCACGCTCGCCGAGAGGTCCTTCCTCGAGGCGCAGGAGATCCTCCGAGAGGATTCCGGCAGAGAAGGACTTGTCTTCCCTTTCTTCGAGGGATACTCGAGCGATCTGCAGGAGATCTCCGAGAGCGCAGTGCTCACGGCCGACCGCTGGTCAGCGGAGGAGAGCTGAGATGGGAATTTTCGAAAGACTCGCCGACGGCCTTGCAGCATTCTGGAACGCCTTCGAAGCGCCCCGCCGCAGCACCGTTCGGAGCCATTCGCTCACCCCTCGGTCTCTGCTGAGCTCCCGGGCTGGAGCCTACGAGTACTGTCTCATTCCTCGCTGCGTTCTGGAACGAGGTCATGGAGGTGTCTGTGACTGGGTCTAAGTTCGAGCCTACGAAAGCCAACGGCTTCCCCCAGGGTCGTCCCGATGATGTGGAGCCGAGCGAGCTCCAGCGAGTCATCGAGCGCACCATCGAGTCGCTACCCATGGAGCTCCGGCTCTACCCAGATGTCTACGGCTGGCGCGTGAGCGAGGCCGTTCGTGCATACCTCACGGAAAGCAATCCCGAGCTTCGGGAGACGCTGCGATAGTTCGCAGAATCTGAAGCTCTCGAAACCAAAGGAAACTAAGACCATGCAGAACACTGCTACCCGGGCCCTGGGCCCCAAGCTCCGGATCCCTTCGGGCAACTTCATCGTCCTCGACTTCGAGGCCACCTGCTCCAACGGCCCTGGACCGATCCAGGTTCCTCGGAACGAGATGGAGATCATCGAGATCGGCGCCATCGCCGTGGGCCCTGACCTGCAGCCCATTGCTGAGTTCGCTGAGTTCGTCCATCCGGTTCGCCACCAGATGCTCTCGGACTTCGCCAAAGAGCTCACCACCATCACTCAGGCAGATGTGGACAATGCTGAGCCCTTCTACCAGGTCTCCCAGGCACTCGCCCTCTTCGCGGCGGAACACGGGGTGTCCTGGTGGGGATCCTGGGGTAAGTACGACCGGAACCAGCTCACCCAGGATGTGCAGTTCCATCGGGTTCCCGATCCACTCCCCCAGCCTCACTTCAACCTCAAGGAAGCCTTCAGCGAGCGCCAAGGCATCAAGCGCCGGCTCGGCCTCGGCGGAGCAGTAACCAAGGCAGGTCTGCAGTTCCAGGGTACGGCCCACCGGGCGATAGCAGATACGCGAAACATCGCTCGGCTCCTGCCCTGGATCCTCGGAGATGCCGCCGTGGCAAATCCCCAGAGCTTCCCCCAGTCGGCGGTGGAGGAGGGACGAGTCCCATGAGCGAAAACATTCCCAGCGGCCCCGAGCGAGCAGCCAACCCTGCACCGCCCACTGAGGCGATCTCAGTGGGCAGCGTCGATACCCCAAAGCCTCCCATCGGCAAGGGCACGAAGATCTCCCTAACCATCGCGGTGGTGCTCGTGGCGCTCATCGCCATCTTCGCCTTCATGGTTCCGAAGTTCCTTCCGGCTCCCCAGCAGCCTGCCGCAGACTATGTGGGCAGCTGGGTGGCCGGGAAGCAATCCCTGGAGATCCTCGCCAACGGTGAGGCCCGGGGCAGCGACGGCTGCAACGGCCAGGGAGCCAAGTGGAGCTACGAGGGCGAGGGCATCGCCTTCGATGGCTTCTTCGGCACGAAGATGGCCTGCGTGGATGCCGATGGCAAATACGAGCAGGGCTGGCTCCCGAGCTCAGCTGCTGCAGTTCTTGACAGCAAGGGCGAGCTTCACTTCTTCGACCGCAACGGTGATGAGCTAGGCTCCATGGTCCAGGGTCGCCCTGCCGAGCGACCCGCGCCCGGCACCGCTCCGGGACCGCTCACCGATGTGACTCCCAGCTGGGAAACCGAAGAGTCGAGCGCACCCGGCATCGCTCCCGGTGAGCCCAACCCCAGCGCTCCTGACTTCGACCCTGAGGCCCCAGTGAGCCCCGAGCCCCGGCCCATGGATTTGGACGATCTTGGGGCCAATCAGATGCTCATCCAGGTCACCATTCCCTAATCCATAGAACGGAGCTCCCATGGAGCGCGAAGCCACCATCAGCGTCGGCGGAACAAGCTACGAAGCTGAGATCGCCACGATCTCCGGGGCCCACCTCGGCTTCGAGGATCGAGGTATTTTCACAGCCTACCTCACCTTCGAGGGAGCAGGCTGGGGTCAGTCGGAATCGGGCCGATCCTGGGATGGAGAGGGGCTCAAGCGGTACATCAAGGGCATTCTGAAGACCTTAGGCGTGGACGATTGGCTCGAAGTGACAGGCAAGGATGTCTTCGTGCTCCGCAAGAGCGCTCTGGGCCCCATCCTGGGAATCGCTCATCCCATCGAGGATCGCTACCTGATCTTCAGCGAGGCCGCAGAACCCAAGTCCAGCGACTGATCACAGCTTCTACAGCTTCAGAAAACTTCGAGAACGGAAAGCCCTTGGCTAAGCAGAACGACACCATCCTCATCACCGATTTCCACCTCGCACTCCTCGACCGAGCCTACTTCCGCTGGGAAGATGGCGGCGAGGAAGAGGTCCCCTCCATGGACTCGAAGCGCCCCTACGGCAACAGCGATGTACTCGGAGATCTCCGAGAGATCTACGCGAAGCTCATGGGCTACGAGCTCAAGGATCTCAGCGAAGACTGGGACACAGTGACCTACTACGAAAAGCCCAGCGGTGAGCTCTTCCGGGCAGATGGTGGAGACGATCTCCTCTGGGATCAGCACCGGCAGATGGCCACAGTGATCCGAGTCCTTGCCTCCAACGCTCGCAGCGGCATCCAGCCGGGGAGCTACAGCCGAGAGGATAGCTACAGCCGGCGCTGGGTTCGGGACGAGGCTACCGAGCAGGACGGTGCAGCGAAGGAAAATCCTGCAGAGGTCGAAGAGACTCCCCGCGGCTACGCTCCTGAGTTCGCAGAGCTGAAGCCGACCGAGATCTATGAGCTCTCATCGACGGCCTTCGGCGGAGCAACCAAGGCGCTCCACGGGGTGATCGAGCGAGTCTACGGCCACCCCATGGATCTCCTTGCTGCGAGCATCAATGACAACCCCTGGGACGGCACTCCCAACGACAGCTACATCCTCCACGATCTCACTGTCGGAGCTGACTACAAGCTCGACCTTGAGTGGGATCTGAAGAAGTTCGATGAGCCCTCGAAGCTCGGACCGGATGAGAAGACCGCCGGTCGAACTGAGATGGAGTACTGGCAGTCGCTGTTCCCCGCTGACGGCGAGGAGCTCACTCCAGAGATCCGCAACGAGCTCAGAGACTACGCTCCCGGACTCAAGGGTGTGCTCGCCGATCTCGTTCGCCGGGGCGAGATTCCCGCAGCCAAGTACCTCTTCTTCCACAGCTGGTGAGCACCGTGACAACTGAGAGCAAAGATTTTAGCAGCTTTCGAACCCGGAGCTATTATATTCTCGAGCCCCACAGCCAGTGGGTCAACGACGGTGAGATCCCCATCGAAGAGGTCTTCAAGCGCGTATACGGCCGAGCCTGGAGCTCGCTGATGGCCGCTGCCGTGGATGAGGTGGACGGAACGCTTCCCAATGGAGCTCTCGTAGAGATCGACTTTTCGGATCCCACAACTGGATTCTATGAGGATGTGCTGGAGGACTTCGACAGCAAAGAGATCCTCATCGACGGAGGCTCCAGCCGGGGGCTCATTTCCAAAGAGGGCATGACTCAGATGGAGTACTGGCTCTCCATCGAGCCCACAGCCAATCGGGCTGAAGCTGACTTTGACCACTTCTCCGCCATGGGCAAGGACATATCCAACTCCAAGCTCCACAGCTACGACGGCATCGTCCGTCCTGGCACTCCCCGCCTCACCATGGTGGTGGCCGACCTCATCCGCCGGGGCGAACTGCCCCGGGCTCGTTTCCTATTCAACTACTGGTGGTAAGGATCAAGACAATGATCGATGTGACAGGTGGCAAGGCTT
>JAAIGE0100353735.1_pt1 | contig 13501 bp, 9 predicted proteins | sample 6487951 | NCBI WGS metagenome assembly JAAIGE01 (sample SAMN13974128, study PRJNA590717) | phyllosphere metagenome | biome: tomato field; feature: multiple bacterial spot infested tomato fields; material: tomato leaves; isolation source: leaves from tomato fields | host: Solanum lycopersicum ... | reverse complement strand
TTCCTTGGCGAGGTCGGGGCGCGCGCCCGTGGCGTAGAACTGAAGCTCGTCGCGCACCGCGCCGCCGAGCAGGTGGTAGACCGGCTCCTGGCGCAGCTTGCCCAGGAGGTCCCACAGCGCCAGGTCGACGCCCGAGATGGCGTTCACCACCAGCCCCTTGCGCCCGTAATATTGCGTGGAAAAGTACATCTGATCCCAGATCTTCTCCACCTCGAGCGGCGAGCGCCCTTCCAGGAAGCGCGCCAAGTGCTTTTCCACGATGAACGCGGCCGGCTCGCCGCCGGTGGTCACCGCGAAGCCGATCGTGCCGTCCTCCGCCTCAAGCTCCACGACCAGCGTGCCCAGCACGTTGATGCCGAAGCTCTGCCGCGACTGCCGATATTCTGGATAGCGAGCCATCGGCGTCGCGATGTGGTCATCGATCCAGTGGCCTGCGCTTTGATCGTGATAGTCGGCACCGCCGCCCCGCACCGTGAAGGCGCGTACATGCTTGATCTTCGGTAGCGCCATACTGCCCCCCGCCCGTATGCTGGCGCTTCAAACCGCGCCCACTTGTCATCATGTGGTACAGCGTCTTAAGGAGTGGAAATGTCATCGTCAACGGATACGAAGGGCTCCTCGGAAGGATCAGGCATCGGCGGTGCCGGTAGCCAGACCCTGATGCGCGGCCTCGACGTGATGGAAGCGGTAAGCCACGATACGTTGGCGCTGGCGGAGCTTGCCGAGCGGCTCGGGCTCACCAAGAGCACCACGCATCGCCTTGCCACCGCCTTGGTCGATCGCGGCTATCTCGCCTTCACGCCACGCTCGGGCTACCGCCTCGGCCCAAAGCTGCTTGAGCTTGGCTTCCTCGCCCAATCACAGGCAGACCTGATCCAGCTAGCCAGACCGCACATTGAGTCCCTGGCGGCGCTCAGCGAGGACACGGTGCACCTCGGCGTTCTCGATGGCGACCAGGCGCTATACCTCGACAAGATCCCCGGCCGGCGCCGCATCACCATCTCCAGCCGAGTCGGCGACCGTCAGCCGCTCACCTCTACCGGTCTCGGCAAGGCGCTGATGCTGGACCACACGCCCGACTACTGGCTTGATCGGCTGGAGGCCGAGCAGACGGCCGGCGGCCCGCAGGTCGATGTTGCCGTGTGGCGCGAGCGCATGGCCGGCTATGTCGCGGCCGGACGCGCCTACGACCTGGAAGAGAATGAAGATCAGATCCGCTGCGTCGCCGCCCCGGTGCGCGATGTCGGCGGCAAGATCATCGGCGCGATCAGCGTGTCCAGTGCCGCGCAGTATATGGACGACGCCCGCATGGAGAGCCTGACCCGCGAGGTTCGCGATACCGCCCATGCGATCAGCCGTGATCTCGGCTGGCGTCCCGACGCCAAACGGTAGGTACAAAGGGGAAAGCCGCCGATGTTGCTCAAAGGAAAGACGTTTCTCATCACCGGCGGTTCGTCCGGCATCGGGCGTGCAGCGGCGATCGAGGCGGCACGGCAAGGCGCCGACGTTGCGATCAACTATCTCGGCCACGATGATGGCGCTGCGAGTGCCGTTGCGGAAATCGAGGCCATGGGGCGCCGCGCGATCGCCATCTCCGGTGACGTCGCCGCCCCGGAGACCGCCGAAGCCTTCGTCAGCCAAGCCACCGAAGCGCTCGGCCGTGTCGACATCTTCGTGTCCAACGCGGGCATCTGCCCCTTTCACGCCTTTCTCGACATGCCGCGCGACACGTTTGAGCAGACTATGCAGGTCAATTTGCACGGTGCTTTCTTCATGGTGCAGGCGGCCGCAAACCAGATGGTGCGTCAGGGCGGCGGGGGGGCGATCGTTGCGGTCTCCTCGATCTCGGCACTGGTCGGGGGCGAGTTCCAGACCCATTACACCCCCACCAAGGCCGGCATCCACTCGCTGATGCAATCGGCCGCCATCGCGCTAGGTCGGCACGGCATCCGCTGCAATTCCGTGCTGCCCGGTACCATCCTCACCGAGATCAACCGAGAGGATCTGGCGGACGATGCCAAGCGCGAACGGATGAGCGCGCGCATCCCGCTCGGCCGGCTCGGCGAGGCGGAGGATCTCGCCGGCCCGATTGTCTTTCTCGCCTCGGACATGGCGCGTTACGTCACCGGCGCGGCGCTGCTGGTGGACGGCGGCGCGTTCGTGAACCTTCAGTGATGGCGAAGGCCGCATCCGCGCTCGACTATCGCGAACTCGCCCGTCGGCGACTGCCGCACTTCCTGTTCGAATATATCGACGGCGGCAGCTACGCCGAGGTGACGCTCCGCCGCAACGTCGCCGATCTGGAGTCGATCGCGCTCCGCCAACGCGTGTTGACAGACGTGTCGAAGCTGGACCTTTCGACCGAATTGTTCGGGCGTCGACAATCGCTGCCGCTCGCGCTCGCGCCGATCGGCCTCGCCGGCATGAACGCGCGCCGCGGCGAAGTGCAGGCGGTGCGCGCCGCCGACAAGGCGGGCATCCCCTTCTGCCTGTCCACCGTATCCGCCTGCCCCTTGGCCGAGGTGTGCGCCGCGACCGACCAGCCCTTCTGGTTCCAGCTGTACATGATTCGCGACCGCGGCTTCATGCGCGCATTGATGGCCGAGGCAAAGGCGTCCCGTTGTTCGGCGCTCGTCTTCACCGTGGACATGCCGGTGCCCGGCTCGCGATATCGGGATTACCGATCCGGCCTCGCCGGCGCCTCCGGGATGATGGGTGCCGGGCGGCGCGCGGTCCAGGCGATGCTTCGCCCGGCATGGGCCTATGACGTCGGCGTACGCGGTCGCCCGCACCAGCTCGGCAATGTCGCGCCGGTGCTCGGCAAGAACACCGGTCTTGAAGATTTCTTCGCCTGGATGCGCAACAACTTCGATCCCACGGTGTCGTGGAAGGACCTCGAGTTCATTCGTGAAAGCTGGGACGGTCCTTTGATCATCAAGGGCATCCTCGACCACGAAGACGCGCGCGCAGCGGCGGACCTTGGTGCGGACGGGATCGTCGTGTCGAATCATGGCGGACGCCAGCTCGATGGCGTCCCCTCGACTGCGCAGGCGTTGCCGTCGATCGCCGATGCCGTTGGAGACCGGTTGACCGTTCTCGCCGATGGCGGCGTGCGATCGGGGCTGGACGTGGTTCGGATGATCGCGCTTGGCGCGAAGGGCGTGCTGCTCGGTCGCGCCTGGGCCTATGCGCTCGCCGCCGCAGGCGAAAAGGGCATCGCGCACATGCTCCAGCTGATCGAGGCGGAAATTCGCGTCGCCATGGCGCTGACGGCATGTGCCGACGTGGATCACATCACGCGGGACGCCCTGGTCGGCCAGCACCGATCCGTCTGACGCGGCACTCGCCCCGGCCGAGACCGGGGCGATGCTCTCTTACGCGAATTCGTCGAGGCTCCACTCGTCACGCCAGTCGAGGTACGGCCGGTCTTCCACGAACTTCACCGGCAGCCACACATAGCGCGCCTTTGACGGCTCTACCTGCGATTCCACCGCGTCGCGCTTGGCACGATCTGCCTTGCTCTCGCCTCCGGGCGAGAACAGCATCTCGTAATAGTGTCCGAAGTCGCGCGAAGCCGCGCCAGACCCAAATGCCGCGCCTTCCAGCTCCGGCAGATTGTAAAACCAGCGATCAGCCAGCGCGATGTACAGGTCTTTCTTGCCGGGGTGCTTGAACACCGAGCAGATCTGCGAATTGTACGACGTCCGCGTGCGATCGTCGGGGTGCGCGTCGCCAAGCGTCGTCCACGGCCCATGATAGGTCTCGGCCATGTGCACCATCGACGGATTCGGGTGGTAGCCGGTGGTGCCCGACGTGAACATGTAATGCTTGCCGTTGCGGAAGAAGTATCCCGGCCCCTCGCGCGTGTACGGCGGATTGTCCTCCGGCAGGTGCGTCGAATAATAACCGGCGAAGTCGGTGTAATCGTCGGTGAGGTCGGCGACGATCATCTCGGTATGGACCCGTTCGAAGATCATGTACGCCTTGCCATCGGGCGCCACCACCATGTCGAAATCGCCGGCACTCATCCCGAACGGCTTCAGGCCGCTGCGGACGGTCGTGTATGGGCCGGTGATCCGATCCGCCGTCATCACGGTTCGCGTCTGGCTGAGATCGGGATGCATGATCTTGATCCAGCATACGAATTTGCGCGTGCGCTGGTTATAGACGATGTGCGGCCGGTCGGCGAAGCTGGACGGGGCAAGTGGCGATGCCGGATCGTCCAGCACCGGCGGGATGATCACCCCGCGGTCCTCCCAATTGTACAGGTCGCGCGAGGAATAGCAGCGCATGCCCCAATGCCACACCGGCTGGCCGCCGCGCGGCGTGCGCTCCTTGTTCTCGCCATACCAGTAGAAGGTGCCGTCCACATGCAGGATCGATCCGCCATGTGCCTGGATCGGCTTGCCGTTGGTATCGCGCCATTCCGCACCGGGGCGGAAGCTGCGCAGGACCGGTCCCGTGGCGGCAGAAAGGCTGCCCGGCGCCGCCAGAGCGATCATTGCGGCGGCCGATCCGCGGATCACCTCTCGTCTGTTGCTGACGGGCATTATCTTCTCCCCTGGTTGGTTTCTGACGATGACGGTGGCTCGGCGCACCGGTTGAAGGATTCTAGGCGCCCTGAAGAAGCTGCTTCAGGAACGTCGCCTGGTCGGGTATCTGCTGCGCCCGCTGGCGGACGCCCGTTCGCAGGTCGTTGAGCGCGCCGCGCAATTGCTCGGGCGGCAGCAGGCGCGGCAATCCATGATGATGCTCCGGCATCACCCCCTGCCCCGTGAGCACTGCTACCCAGGACTCCACGCGGAACAGATCGTCTCCGTCCTGGTACGCCAGCCCGCCTTCCCGGAACAGCGCCAGCCGCTCGGCAAGGCTCGCCGGAATTGGCGCCTCGCGGCGCTCGACCCAGAATGGCTCCGTGCGCTCGTTCAGATGATAATGGAGCACGATGAAGTCGCGGACATGCTCCCATTCGCGGCGCGATTGCTTGTTGTAGCGCGTGGCGAGAACGACCGCGTCCGGGGTGAAGGGGAACGCCTTCAACAACCGGGACAGCGCCACCATGACAAGATGAATACTGGTCGATTCCAGCGGTTCGATGAACCCGCCAGCCAGCCCCAGCGCGATGCAATTGCGCGCCCAGCTCTGCTGCCGCATGCCGGTGCGAAAGCGGATCAGCCGCGGGTCGGTCAGCGGCTCGCCCGGCAAAGCGGCGCGCAACTTCGCCTCCGCTTCATCGGATTGCATATGGCCGCTGGCAAAGACGATCCCGTTACCGTCGCGCCGCTGCAGCGGAATTCGCCAGCGCCAGCCCGCCTCGTGCGCCGTGGCGCGGGTGAACGGCGCCGGCTGCTCCGCCGATGATGTTTGGACGGCGATTGCACTGTCAGTCGGAAGCCAGTTTGACCAATCCTCGAACGGAACGCCCAGCGCGTCGCCCAGCAGCAAGGCGCGGAAGCCGGTGCAATCGAGGAAAAAGTCTCCCTCGATCCGACGATCCCGGTCGAGGCGCAGGGCCGCAATGTTGCCGTTCTCGGGCGCCAGTTCGACCGCGAGGATCTTGCCCTCGCAGCGCTGCGTGCCGCTCGCTTCGGCCAGTTGCCGCAGCCGCGCCGCATAGGCGGTCGCATCGAGGTGATAGGCGTACGAAAGTCCCGCGGCCTCGCCTAGCGCGAACCGCCCGGCGGCCGCCGCCTGCGCTTCGAGCGAGAAATCGGCGTAATCCGCCTCCACGCCGATCCGCCGGCCCTCGAGCCAGAAATGCTGGAAGTCCGCCGCGAACAGCGACCGGCCGATCTTGCCGAAGGGGTGGAAATACCGGTTGCCGCTTGTCCGCCAACCGTCGAACAGGATGCCTAGCTTGAACGTCGCACCCGCGCTGCGGACGAAGTCGCGTTCGTCCAGGCCGATCACATCATGGAAGGTGCGGGTCGTCGGGATGGTCGATTCACCGACGCCGATCGTCCCGAACTCATCGGATTCGACCAAGGTCACGGAGACGAGTGCGCCCAGCTGGCGCGTCAGCGCCGCCGCGGCGAGCCAGCCGGCGGTGCCGCCGCCGGCGATCACCACACGGGTCGGCGGGGGTGCGGGCTGCGCGGTCATCGATTGAGCTGGTTCAAGAGGTGCGCGCGCAGGCGACGCGCGCCCGCACTGTCGAGCGGTGCGAGCGGGCCTTGCGCAGCGGCCGGAAGGTGCGCCGCCGGTCGATCCGCGTCGCCGAACAAATAGTAATCGAAAAGCGCCCGCCAGGCCCGCTTCTCCGCATCCGGGCGGTCGCGCAGGCTCAGCATGCCGTGCAGGATCGTGTTCATGGGGTTGTCGTGGAAGGGCGCGGCGCCAGTCCACCAGAAGTTGATCAGCACGTTGAATGGATCGAGCGCCTCGACCTGGTGCCACCACAGAGCGGGAAAGACGATGACGTCTCCAGGCTCCAGGTCCGCAACCCGTGCCTCGGCCAACGCCGCCGCGAAGCCGGGGAAGCGATCGTGATCCGGCCTCGCGACATCCACCATCGTCACGATCTGCCCGCCAGGCGTCGGCGCGATCGGACCCGGGTAGAGATTGGCGACCTGCTCGGGCGGAAACAAGGTGAAGCGCCGGCGCCCGACCACGCAACAGGCGACATTGTTCGACGTGTCGAAATGCGCCGCTGCCGAAGTGCGGTTGCCGAGCCAGAGGTTGATGCGCGGCGGATGCCGCGCAAACGTGCCGTCGCCCGCCAGCAGCCCATGGGTCGGCAGCAGATCCGGAAAATGGGACGCGAGGTCGGTCGACCCCATGTAGAGCGAACCCTCGGGATCCCCGTCCAGCAGCGCCGCCACCAGATCCGGGAAGGAGAGCCGCTCCGACTGGAAATTCAGGCCGGTCACGTCGTCGGTATAGTGGAAGCGGCCGTTGATCTCCGGAGCGCCGGTGTACGCAAGAACCGGCCCACCACGATATGCATCCAGCAGCAGCGCGGCGGCGTCCACCGCCGAGCGCCTGCCCGCGCGCACCAGCGGCCAAGCGCTAGCGAGCCCCGCGAGAACCACGGGCTCTCCGGCCGCGACCAACTCGTCGAATGCGACCGCTTCTCCCGCGCCGACATCCAGCCGATGGACGCGGCGCAGCGGCGCGTCGTGACGGGGATCAACGGCTTGCATCGCGCTCGTGCTTTCGGCTGATGAGATAGGGCGCGTTGCCGAGCGACGACATCGCCCAGATCACCGGTTGCAGGAAGCCGCTCGCGTACAAGGTGGCGAGCGCTGCTGGATCGAGCGTGCGCATTCGCTCGCCATCGATCACAAAGCAATCCTCGATATCGTATCCACGCCCCTCACCCAGCGCGAGGTTCAACGTCACGGGAGCGAGCAGGTCGAGCTGCTGCAAGACGATGAACATCGCCTCGTTCGCGTGATTGCCGGCGCGGATCGTCTGGAGCGCGACAATCGCGGTTTCGAGCGCTGGCGCGTTGCCGCCATGTTCCAGGAAGATCGGATTGCCTTCGAAAACGAGCCGCGGATGATCAAGATCGATGAAGACCTTGGGATTGTGGGCTCCGTTTGCGTCGTCTTCCCTGATCAGGAACGGGCCGCGTGCATGCGCTGCGGGAACGTAGCGCGCGTCCCAGCGATCGCCGTCGAGGTACAGATTCTCGTCGCGATCGAGACCCAGCAGCGCCACCGACCGGAAGCCGCCGTCCGGACGGCGCCGGAATAGGATAACATATTCGCGCTGGAGCTGCTCGAACTCGGATGGCCAGACCAGCGTGACGTTCACCGCGTCGCCATAGGCGGCGCCGTGCTTCATGCACACGCGCAGATGCTGGTGATCGACGTTGTTGAGCAAGGCATGGTGAGTCATGTCGCCACCCGTATCCGGTCTCGCCATCGAAGGGGAAGGTCGCGGCCGCGGCCCTCCCCGACCCACTTCAGAAGCGGAACCGCACGCCGGCCACGAAGCGGCGATATAGATCCTGCAGCGAGTAGATCTGCGACGAGGTTCGGCCGTACACCCCCTGCCCTTCGTTGGTGAGGTTGATGCCCTCCAGCGACACTGCAATCTGGGGCGTGATGTCGTAGCTGATGCTCGCGTCCAGCTGCCCCACCGGCTTCACGAAATTGGGGTTGCGATAGCTGTCGACGTTGGTCGCGGCGAGATACCGGTCTCGCCAATTGTATGACAGGCGCGCCGACAGGCCGTGCTTGTCGTAGATCGCCGTCACGTTGGCCGTATCGCTGAGACCGAGCAGCGCAAACTGATCGATGGTGGGATCCGCCGCCACATCGAATCCGACGTCGCCGCGCACCAGCGTATATTGCGCCGCGATGCCGAAGCCGGTGTTGCCGAAGAAGTAGCTTCCCGCGAACTCGAAACCCCAAAGCTTCGCTTCGCGCGTGTTGATCGGCTGCGACACGCTGTAGGTGAGCAGCGGATCGCGATCATCCGGCAGGATATTGTACGCGGTGTTGATCTGATCGACATAGGCCTGTGACAGCGATCGGCTCGCCGGATCGTAATTGGCGAGGAACTCCGGCGTTGCCGCGCCGGCCGAGCCACGCTGATCAATCAACGCCGTCATGACGAACATGTTTGCGTCGTTCACGTCGGCGCCAATCGCCTGCAGTGCCGCCCTCGCGTCACCGGAGCGAGTGCCCGGCGCACCGGAGGTCACGTCGCGCAGGCCGAACAGCGAACGGTCGGTCACACCGTTGCCGACGAAGTTGCGCACTCGCTTGTCAAAGAAGCCGACCGACAGATAGCTGCCCGGCTTGATATACCATTCGAGCGACACGTCGAAATTGTCGGACAGCAGCGGCTGGAGCCGTGGATTGCCCGAACTGGCGGTCGCCACGCCGCCCGTCGCGATTGGGCGGTTGGGCTGGCCGACGTTCGTCACCGCAAACAGATTGCTGTAATCGGTCCGCGCCAGGGTTCGGCTGAACGACACGCGGCCAACGAGGTTCTGCTTGAGCGAAACCTGGAAATCCATCGAGGGCAGCAAATTGTCGTAATTGCCCTTGTCCGACACGGATTGCTGCTCGTCCGAATAGAGGACGAGGAAATCGGCGTCCGATTCCCAGCGAATGCCCTGCGGCACCAACTGGAACGTGACGGCCTCCGTCGTGGTGCGCTCGTAGCGCATGCCGGCGACGAGCTTCGCATCCATTCCAGCGAAGCGACCGGCCCAGGAGAATTGGCCATAGGCGGCCCAGATCTTCTCCTTGACGCGATTGTCGCCCGAACCGTTCACAGTCGGCAATTGCCCTAGGGCTGAATAGCCGTTCGAAATGGCGTCATACAGATCGTACGGCGAGTCCGAGTAGAAGGCGGTCAGCGCATCGCCGGTCGGCTGAAGATCGGTGTTCTTGAACTTGCAGTAGAGACAGAACGCCTTGAGCGCGCCGGGGGCATATTGCTCCACGTCGCCGGGGCGATTGATGCCCCAGTCGCCCAGCGTCTGGATGGTTGAGCGCGACACCAGATGAACGTCGGAATCGCGATAATTGCCACCGAAATCGATGCGGCTGTCGTCGTCGAACGTCCAGGCGCCGTCAAAGCGGACTTCCTTTAGAACCTGCGTCTGGCGCACCGCGCTGGTTGAGCCGATTGTGCTGCCGACGTCGCCGGCATCGAGCACACCGTTGCGATTGCCCTGCCGCGCCGAACCGTCGGCCGCGGTATCGTTGAACGAGAAGGACTGGCGGATGACTCCGTCTTCCAGCGTCAGGTCATGCTCAGTCGTGCCGTAGCCGCCCAGGTTGATGGTGGTGTTGCCGCGCCCGAGACGATCGTTGGGGCCGGAGCTCGACTTGCTCCAATGCCCATCAAGCGACAGCATCAGCCGGTCGGTCGCTTCCAACTTGGCATTCAGACCGTAATCCTGAAGGCGGTTACGCACCTGATTGTCGGTCTGACCGAGCGAAAGATCCTTCGCCGGACGGTTGGTTTCATGCAGATAGACGGTGGTGGGAATAACGTTGTTCTCGTCGAAACGGACGATGTCGAATGGGCGGTTGAACCAGTTTCCTTCTTGGGTCGTCTTGATGTGCTGATCCTGTTGCGCGAACAGTGCATCCGCGGTGAAGGTCAGCGTTTCGGTGGGCTTGAATTGCGCAGTACCATAGCCGTTGATGCGGGTCCGACTGCCACGCGAATACACTGCCGTCGCGGAGTCGGGCACACCAACCAGCGCGTTCGGATCGGTGGGGGCATTCTCGATCTGAGTGTTCGCATTGGTGAAGTTCAGGAAGCTCGAATAGGGAATGATGTTCCAGCCGCCGGCTGAGGCCGTTTGCGTGGTGAAGTTGCGACGCTGATAACTTCCGAACAGCGAAACGCCGAACGTGTCAGCGTCATTGGCCCACGACAGAAAGCCATTCAGTTCGGGCGTGACCTTTGAGCCGCAATCAACGCAGTCGTCGGTGCTAGTGTCGTACATCGCGCGTGCGCCGAGCGAGCCGTTGAACCCGCTCTCCCGCCCGCCGAGCGGCTTGCGCGTGGCGACGTTGATCGTCGCACCGATCCCACCGGAGGGCACGGCGGCCCGGCCGCTCTTGTACACTTCCAGCGTCTGCACACCTTCGGACGCGAGATTGTCGAAGTTGAACGATCGGCTTCCGCCGCCGCTCGACGTGATATCCGACGAGGCAAGCGTGCGCCCATTAAGCGTCACCAGATTGTAGCCTGGACCGAAACCGCGCACGGTGACCTGCGAACCTTCGCAGTTAACCCGGTTGATCGAGACGCCGGGGATACGCTGCAGCGATTCCGCCAGATTGGTGTTGGGGAACTTGCCGATGTCTTCTGCGGAGATTGCATCGACAATGCCGTTTGATTCCCGCTTGATCGCGATCGAGCGGTCAAGCGATGCGCGGATACCGGTCACCACGATGTCCTGCGTGGCATCCAGTTCCGCAGAAGCGGCGGGCACCGTCCGTTCAAGCTGCTGCGTCGTCGCAGGAGATGCGGCACTTGGCTGCTGCGCGGCAACCTGCGCACCCGCCACCCCGGACCACAACATCGATGCGGCAACAGCGAGCGTCGATGCCGAAACCTGCAATAGAGAGCGACTTTCTCCAGTCAACATCGTCTAATCCCCTTCCCTGCCCGGACGCTCGATAAAGCAGACCGGCTACCTGTTACTTCGTGTTGTTTGTGCGCGAGGCATCGGCCGCAGTTTCAGCGTATCCGCATACCATTCATTCTAAGGCGTTCTAATCGCATGGTGCACGGATATCGCAGCGCACCGCCCGAACTCTTTCGGCTTCCTCCCCAAACACCACATACTCACCCGATGAGCGGGTGGCTGTATTGTTTCGAATATCTGCTTCATCCGTCTCTTGCAAGATCTTTAGGATGGTGGTTCATATGTTGGGATTTCTGACGTTTGCGGGCCTTGTTTCCGCTACCGCATGGGCGAGACTGAGAAGGTCGCCATGCTCAGGATCAGCGAAACGAGCTTTCAGGAGAGTGCCCGATGATTCGTAAGCTCGTGATCTTCGCTGTCCTCTTGGCCGTTCAGGCCAACCCTGATCCGCACCAGCCCGCCCCACGAAGCGACAACATGGCGCCATGCGTGCCGGATGACTTGATTGACGCAATCCTGATCGTTTCCAAGACGAACGGCTGGCGCCACATAGAACATATTCCGACGTCTAATAGGGTACTGGCGGATATCGCGCGGGATTTGGGCCGCGGGTCGTATGTCACGGAGAATGCCGCGATCTTCAACGATGCGCAGCTGCGTCACTTTGCCGTCGTCGTTCTCAACAGTGTCAGCGGTGAGTTCCTGACCCCCGGGCAACGTCGCGCCTTTGCACGTTTCGTGGCGCGGGGCGGTGGTGTGGTCGCGCTTCACGCCGCCGGAGACGATAGCCATACCTCCCGCTGGTACCGCGACACGATCGTCGGGGCGCCGTTCATCGGCCATCCCGGTGAGGGTGATCAGTTCCAGCCGGCTGACATGATTATCGATCAACCACAACATCCGGTGATGGCCGGCATCAGCCTGCCATGGCAACCGATCGACGAATGGTACTCCTTCTCCGGCAATCCGGCCGATCGCGGCATGACGGTGCTCGCCCGCATTGACGAGACGACCTATCGACCAGGGCCCCGCCTAAAGATGGGCGATCATCCGGTGATTTGGATGAATCCGCGAACAAAGGGCCGCGTCATCTATTCGGCACTGGGTCACACGCCCCAGTCATATGAAGATCCCAATTACCGCCGCATCCTCGTCAATGCGGTCCGCTGGACAGCAAGAATCGAACCGGAGGCACGCTCGGGCACGTAGGCTAGCCAGCGCTTACCCTCCGAGCCCTGGTGTCTTGGCGCTCGCCTCATCAAACCTAGCAGCATGCAAGGCCTTGAACGACAGGGCTCGGCAGCCACGCGACCGCAAATTATCCTATATTGTGCGGCTTAGTTTCACGTTATGGCATTTCGATCAATGCAGCATGTAGGCCCAGGAGGTTCGTCAGGTGCAAACGCCTAACCACGACCGCTCGCTGACTCGACGCGAGGTCCTGAATGCGGCGTTGGCGGCCAGTGCCGTGGCCACACTTGGGAAGCCGCAGCCGCGAAGTCGCACGGGCCATTCGGCCCAAACGTCATGGTGTTCGGCCCCGACGACGATCCGAAATGCATACAAGATCAAATCGACGGCATCTTTGCCCAACAAGAGAGGGCGCATTTCAGCGACCAGCGCTACACCGTGCTGTTCAAGCCGGGCGTCTATCCTGTTCATCTAAAGGTCGGGTTCTTCACTCAGGTTTGCGGAACCGGCCTTCACCCAGCGGACGTTCGCATCGACGGACAGGTCGAATGCAATGCCAAGTGGATCAACGGATCCGCATTAGTAAATTTCTGGCGCGGCGCGGAAAACCTGTCGATTCGTCCGCCAGGGGGAGAGAGTCTTTGGGCCGTTTCGCAAGCGGCGCCGCTGCGCCGCATTCTTGTTGAAGGCGATCTGCGGTTGTTCGATACCGGGCCCGCGAGCGGCGGTTTCATGGCAGATTGTCGGGTTACCGGCACCGTTCGCTTCGGATCACAACAGCAATGGTACACCCGGAACAGCGCCGTAGGCGTGGTGGAGGGCGGGCTTTGGAACATGGTATTTGAGGGGACAGTGGGCGCCCCTCCATCGCAGTTCCCGAACCCTCCCTATACCAGCATCAGGGAAACCCGGCTGATGCGAGAAAAGCCATTCCTTCGGTTTGATCAGCACGCTGGGTGGTCTATTGTCGTGCCGAGCCTGAGGCAGGCATCGACTGGACCGGGATGGGACCTGCCACATCTGCCCAGCCGAACGATTCCGCTGAGCGAGACCCTCATCGCTCGGCCTAGCGTGACCGTCGAACACCTCAATCATGCGCTTGCGCGCGGCCAGCATCTTCTTTTCACGCCAGGAATCTACAGGTTCGCCGAGCCCTTGCGCATCCGCCAATCTGGCACTGTCGTACTAGGTTTAGGTCTCGCGACGATCGAAGCAACTGCGGGCAATATCGCGGTCACTGTT
>JAAIGE0100305153.1_pt1 | contig 13504 bp, 10 predicted proteins | sample 6487951 | NCBI WGS metagenome assembly JAAIGE01 (sample SAMN13974128, study PRJNA590717) | phyllosphere metagenome | biome: tomato field; feature: multiple bacterial spot infested tomato fields; material: tomato leaves; isolation source: leaves from tomato fields | host: Solanum lycopersicum ... | reverse complement strand
TTCTACGTCAACACCATGAAACAGTCCGGGCCACCCGGCGCATCGAGCAACGGTTTCAACGAAAACCTGGCCCTGTTCAACAGTGGCAAGTGCGCAATCTGGGTCGATGCCAGCGTGGCGGGCTCCTTTGTCACCGACAAGAGCCAGAGCAAGGTGGCAGACCATGTCGGCTTCACCTATGCCCCTCATGAGGTAACGGACAAAGGCTCGTCGTGGCTGTATTCCTGGTCTCTGGCGATCCCGACCAGTGCCAAGAACACCAAGGACGCCCAGGCCTTCACTCAATGGGCAACCTCCAGGGAATATGCCGCTCTGGTTGCCGAGAAAGATGGCGTTTCCAATGTGCCGCCAGGTACACGTGCATCGACCTACACCGATGAATACAAGAAAGCCGCGCCGTTCGCCGATATCACCCTCAAATCCCTGATGGCCGTGACGCCCAAGACGCCCACCCTCAAGCCGGTGCCTTACGTGGGCATCCAGTTGGTGACCATTCCCGAGTTCCAGGCCATCGGCACCAGTGTCGGCCAGCAGTTCTCGGCAGCCCTGATCGGCCAGTCGACAGTGGAGAACGCCTTGAAAATGGCGCAGAACTCCACCGAGCGCGACATGAAACGAGCCGGCTACCCGAAAAAGTAGACCTCGTGACTCAAGCCGGGGGGCGTCAGCCCCTCGACTCCCGCTGACAGGCAAATCCCGGTTCGGAGTTCCCCATGAAGACCTCAGCCACTCCTGCTCGTCCGGATTTATCCGGCGAGATCCCCAAGGCCAGAAACAACAGATTCAAACCCGGATGGTTTCTGGTCAGCCCTTCCGTGGCCCTCTTGCTAGTCTGGATGATCGTGCCGCTGGGCATGACCATTTACTTCTCGCTGATTCGCTACAACCTGTTGAGCCCCGGCGATAACGAATTCGTCGGCCTGGAAAACTTCACTTACTTCGTCACCGACAGCGGCTTCCTGCCCGGTGCCGGAAATACCTTGCTGCTGGTGGGCAGCGTGCTGGCGATCAGCGTGATTCTCGGCGTACTGATTTCCGCCCTGCTGGAAGCCAGCGAGTTCTTTGGCCGCGGCATCGTACGGGTGTTGTTGATCTCGCCCTTCTTCATCATGCCCACGGTCAGCGCCCTGATCTGGAAAAACCTGATTTTCCATCCGGTTTCCGGTGTACTGGCCGCCGTGTGGCGCTTCTTCGGTGCAGAGCCCGTCGACTGGTTCGCCCATTACCCGATGCTGTCGATCATTATCATCGTGTCATGGCAGTGGCTGCCGTTCGCCATCCTGATCCTGATGACCGCCATGCAGTCGCTGGACCAGGAACAGAAGGAAGCGGCGCGCCTCGACGGTGCCGGCCCGATTGCGATTTTCTGGCACCTGACCCTGCCCCACCTGGCCCGGCCGATTGCCGTGGTGGTGATGATCGAGACGATTTTCCTGCTCTCGGTGTTTGCCGAAATCTTTACCACCACCAATGGCGGTCCGGGCTTCGCCTCGACCAACCTGGCGTACCTGATCTACATCCAGGCATTGCTGCAGTTCGATGTCGGCATGGCCTCGGCGGGCGGCCTGATTGCGGTCGTCATTGCCAATATCGCGGCGATCATCCTGATCCGGATGATCGGCAAAAACCTCACCGACAAGTCATGAGGGCCTTGCCATGATGACGCTGAAACAATCACGACGCCTGCAAAGCGTGCTGCTCGGGGCCTTGTCCTGGCTTATCGCCGCACTGATCTTCTTCCCGATCTTCTGGATGGTGCTGACCAGCTTCAAGACCGAGATAGACGCTTTCGCGACGCCGCCGCAACTGTTCTTCACGCCGACGCTGGAAAACTACCTGCACATTCAGGAACGCAGCGATTACTTCCACTTTGCCTGGAACTCGGTGCTGATCTCGTTCAGCGCCACGATCCTGTGCATGCTGGTGGCGATCCCGGCGGCCTACTCCATGGCGTTCTTCGAGACCAAACGGACCAAGAGCACGCTGCTGTGGATGCTCTCCACCAAGATGCTGCCGCCGGTGGGGGTGCTGATGCCGATCTATCTGCTGGCCAAGACCTTCGGCCTGCTGGATTCACGCCTGGCACTGATCATCATCTACACGCTGATCAACCTGCCGATCGTGGTCTGGATGATTTACACCTACTTCAAGGACATTCCCGGAGAAATCCTCGAAGCCTCGCGACTGGACGGTGCCAGCACTCGCCAGGAGATATTCCGGGTGCTGATGCCGATCTGCAAGGGCGGCCTGGCATCGACGGCGCTGCTGTCACTGATTCTGTGCTGGAACGAGGCGTTCTGGTCCCTGAACCTCACGTCCTCCAGTGCCGCACCGCTCACGGCGCTGATCGCCTCGTACTCAAGCCCCGAAGGACTGTTCTGGGCCAAGCTCTCGGCCGTCTCGACCCTGGCCTGCGCACCGATCCTGATTTTCGGCTGGATCAGCCAGAAGCAACTGGTCCGCGGCCTGTCGTTCGGCGCCGTCAAATAGCCCGAATTCAAGAATAAAAACGGAGTCAAGCATGGCTAATCTCAGTATCAGAAATCTGCAAAAAGGCTTCGACGGCCATCAGATCATCAAAGGCATCGATCTGGATGTGAACGATCGCGAATTCGTGGTCTTCGTCGGCCCCTCGGGTTGCGGCAAGTCCACCCTGCTGCGCCTGATTGCCGGACTGGAAGAAGTCACTTCCGGAAGCATCGAACTCGATGGTCGCGAGATCACCCAGGTCACTCCGGCCAAGCGCGACCTGGCCATGGTGTTCCAGACCTACGCCCTGTATCCGCACATGACCGTGGGCAAGAATCTGTCCTTTGCCCTGGATCTGGCGGGTGGCGACAAGGCCGAGATCAAGAAGAAGGTAGATGAAGCGGCGCGCATCCTGGAACTGGGACCGCTGCTGGAACGTAAACCCAAGCAGCTTTCCGGCGGTCAGCGTCAACGGGTCGCCATTGGCCGGGCCATCGTGCGCAACCCGAAAATCTTCCTCTTCGACGAACCCCTTTCCAACCTCGACGCCGCCTTGCGGGTGCAGACCCGGCTGGAGCTGTCTCGCCTGCACAAGGAACTGCAGGCCACGATGATCTACGTCACCCACGATCAGGTCGAAGCCATGACTCTGGCCGACAAGGTGGTGGTGCTCAATGGTGGCAAGGTCGAGCAGGTCGGCTCGCCGCTGGATCTGTATCACCGCCCGGCCAACCTGTTTGTCGCAGGCTTTCTCGGCACACCGAAAATGGGCTTTCTCAAGGGGCGTCTCAGCCGCGTCGACAGCCATGAGTGTGAAGTCGAACTGGATGCCGGTACACGCATCACCTTGCCGGTGAGTCGCGCAGGTTTGAGTGTCGGCGCTCCAGTCACGCTGGGTATCCGTCCCGAGCATCTGAACATTGCCCAGAGCGGCGAGTGTCAGTTGCAGGTCACCGCCGATGTCAGCGAACGCCTGGGCAGCGATACCTATTGCCATGTCCGCACCCGCTCGGGCGAAGCCCTGACCATGCGTATCCGTGGCGACCTGGCCAGCCAGTATGGCGAAACCCTGAACCTGCATCTCGATAGCGACCATTGCCATCTGTTCGACGAGCAGGGACTGGTGATTGCCAAGGCCCTGGTTGCGGCCTGACTTATTGGAGAGCCTCTGACATGAAACTGAACAAACAGAACCTGTCACAACTGGGCGCCGATATTGCCCGCCCCGCCTACTCGGCCAGCGAAACCCGCCAGGGCATCGCCCATATCGGCGTCGGCGGCTTTCACCGGGCGCATCAGGCGTTTTACACCGATGCGCTGATGAACAGCGGCGAAGGCCTGGACTGGAGCATCTGCGGCGTAGGCCTGCGCCCCGAAGACCGAAGCGTGCGAGATGCACTGGCCGGTCAGGACTATCTGTACACCCTGTTTGAGCTGGGCGACACACCGGACACCGAAACCCGGGTCATTGCCTCCATCAGCGGCATGCTGCTGGCCGAAGAAGATCCCCAGGCCCTGATCGACAAACTGGCCAGCCCGGAAATCCGCATCGTTTCGCTGACCATCACCGAAGGCGGCTACTGCATCGATGACAGCAACGGCCAGTTCATGGCCCATCTGCCACAGATCCGCCATGACCTGGCCCACCCCAATACCCCGGGCACGGTATTCGGCTTTCTGTGTGCTGCGCTGGCCCGTCGGCGTGCGGCAGGCATCCCGGCCTTTACATTGATGTCCTGCGATAACCTGCCCCACAACGGCGCCGTGACCCGCAAGGCACTGCTGGCCTTTGCCGCCCTGCGCGACGCCGATCTGCATGACTGGATTGCCGAGAACGTGAGCTTCCCCAACGCCATGGTCGACCGCATCACACCCATGACCAGTTCGGCACATCGCCTGAAACTGGCCGATGAAAAGCATATCGACGACGCCTGGCCGGTGGTGTGCGAGCCTTTTGTGCAATGGGTACTGGAAGACAAGTTCGTCAATGGCCGCCCGGCCTGGGAAAAGGTCGGCGTGCAGTTCACCGACGACGTGACCCCCTACGAAGAAATGAAGATCAAGCTGCTCAACGGCAGCCATCTGGCTCTGACCTATCTGGGCTTTCTGAAAGGCTATCGCTTCGTTCACGAAACCATGAACGACCCGCTGTTCGTGCGTTATATCCGCACCTACATGGATCTGGATGTCACCCCGCAACTGGCCTCTGTACCGGGCATCGATCTGGAAGGCTACAAGGACACCCTGATCGAGCGTTTCTCCAATCAGGCGATTGCCGACCAACTGGAGCGCGTGTGTTCGGATGGCTCCTCGAAATTCCCCAAGTTCACCATCCCGACCATCAACCGGCTGATTGTCGATCAGGGCAATCTGCAGCGCGCCTCACTGGTGGTAGCGGCCTGGGCCTTGTATCTCAAGGGCGTGGACGAGAACGGCACGACCTACAAGACTCCCGACCCACGGGCTGACTTCTGTCAGGCGCTGGTGGCCGACGATGCGTTGCTGACCCAGCGGTTACTGGGCGTGGAAGAAATCTTCGGCCTGGCAATCCCCCGCTCTGCCGAATTCGTCGCCGCTTTCGAGCAGAACGTCAATAACCTGCGAGACCTGGGAGTCAGCGGCACACTGGAAAAAATCCTGGCCAACGGCCTTTGAGAGGCAACCATGTTTCTTGGAATCGATTGCGGGACCCAAGGTACCAAAGCCATCGTTCTGGATGCGGATAGCGGTCGGGTGCTGGGCGAAGGCTCTGCCCCGCACAGCCTGATCAGCAACGCCCACGGCCGACGCGAACAGGATGTGCAGCAGTGGCTGGACGCGCTGAAACAGGCAACCCGCAGCGCTCTGACCAAGGCCGGCATTTCGGGCCTGCAGATCAAAGGCATCGGTGTTTCCGGTCAGCAGCATGGCCTGGTGCTGCTGGACGCCCAGGGCCAGGTGCTGCGCCCGGCCAAATTATGGTGCGACACCGAAACCACACCCGAGAACCAGCGCCTGCTGGATCATCTGGGTGGCGAGCAAGGCTCGCTGCAACGTCTGGGACTGGTCATAGCGCCGGGCTATACGGTTTCCAAGCTGCTGTGGACCAAGGAGCAGCACCCGGAACTGTTCGAACGCATCGACAAAATCCTGTTGCCTCACGACTACCTCAACTACTGGCTGACCGGGCGTTGCTGCACGGACTATGGCGATGCGTCGGGGACCGGCTACTTCAATGTGCGCACCCGGGAATGGGATCTGCCGCTGCTGGCGCACATAGACCCCACTGGCCGTCTGGGCAACGCGCTTCCGGAATTGCTGCCGGCACAGCACAAGGTCGGCACGATTCGAGGCGAAATCGCCAGCCTGCTGGGCCTGAACCCGGACGCGGTGGTGTCCAGCGGTGGTGGCGACAATATGATGGGCGCCATCGGTACCGGCAATATCAAGCCGGGCCTGATCACCATGAGCCTCGGCTCATCGGGTACCGTGTACGCCTTCGCCGATCAGCCTCAGGTCAGCGAACAGGCATCGGTGGCAACCTTCTGCTCTTCATCCGATGGCTGGCTGCCACTGATCTGCACCATGAACCTGACCAATGCCACCAGTGCCGTTCGCGAGCTGTTCTCGCTGGATATCGACGGTTTCAATCATGCAGTCGCCCAGGCACCCATCGGAGCGGAAGGTGTACTCATGCTGCCGTTTCTCAACGGTGAACGAGTCCCCGCCCTGCCCGATGCGACCGGCAGCATCCTGGGTCTGAACAGCACCAATCTGACCCGGGCCAATCTGTGTCGTGCCGTGGTTGAAGGCACCAGCCTCGGGTTACGCTACGGTCTGGACCTGCTGAGGGCCAGTGGCATCAAGAGCCAGACCATCCGTTTGATCGGCGGCGGCTCGAAAAGCGCCATCTGGCGACAGATGATTGCCGACATCATGGATACTCCCGTCATTTGCACCGAATACGCCGAAGCAGCGGCCCTGGGTGCAGCCATCCAGGCGGCCTGGTGCTGGGCTGGCGAGAATGGACAGGCAACGGATCTGCAAACACTTTGCGAACGCTGCGTCAGACTCGACCCCGACAGCGAAACCTACCCTGTCGCAAAAAATGTGGCTGCTTACGAGCATGTCCACGCACGTTATCAGGATCAATTGCGGGCAGTCTGATCCCTGCCATTTCACGGAGCACTTATGTTTCTTGTCTGCGGCGAAGCTCTTTTCGATATTTTCACCCGAGCGGACGACAACGGTTCGCTCAACAGACTGGGTCTTGAAGCCGTTGCCGGTGGTTCACCTTTCAACGTGGCGATAGGTCTGCGCCGCCTTGGGGTCGAGGCCGCTTTTTTCGCCGGCCTGTCCACCGACTACCTGGGCCGTCGCCTGCGCGCCGTGCTGGATCAGGAGGCGGTCAACCCCGGCTATCTGATCGACTTTGAAGCGCCTACGACACTGGCCATGGTGGCGGTCGGTGCCGACGGTTCGCCCACCTACAGTTTTCGCGGCGAAGGTTGTGCCGACCGGCAGTTGCAGTTGGAGCACCTGCCTGCCCTGGATGAAAAGGTGCGCGGCATTCATGTCGGCTCGTTTTCGCTGGTCGTGCAGCCGATTGCCGATACCCTTCTGACTCTGGTTGCCCGGGAAAGCAATAATCGCCTGATTACTCTAGACCCCAACGTGCGACTCAACCCGGAGCCGGATATAGAACGCTGGCGCGCCCGGATCGAGGCCTTTGCCGCGCACGCACATATCATCAAGGTCAGCGACGAAGACCTGCATCTGCTCTACCCGGACAGCGACCCGCAGAGCATTGCCCAGGAGTGGCTGAACAAGCGCTGCCAGTTTGTGGTGCTGACCCGGGGCGCGGAAGGTGCCAGCATTTTTAGCCGGCAACACGGGAACTGGTCGGTGGCGGCGCAAAGCGTCAAAACCGTGGACACGGTGGGTGCAGGAGATACCTTCCAGGCAGCGTTGCTGACGTTCCTCAGCGAGCGTCAGCTGGATACCCCGCAAGGCCTTGAATCCCTGTCACGGGAAACCCTGGATGAAATGCTCGGCTTTGCCGTCAGGGCGGCGGCGCTGACCTGTACCAGGGTGGGACCGGATCTGCCGTATCGGCATCAGCTGGAATAATAGATGGGCGCATTTCAACCTGTGATAGGCAGCTTGCTGGCGACTGTTCGCCAGCAAGCTGCCTATCACAAGATAACGATCAAACATCAGGATTGACGATACCAGCCTTTAAGCAAGCATCCCGGCCTTGATGCCATTGATTCTCGCATTGATGTCATCGACAGCAGCCGTCTGATGTTCCTTGAGGGCTTCCTGGACTTTCTTGTCCACGGCCAGCTTCTCTTCAGGGCTCATGGCTTCGTATTCGGCCTTGCTGACACCGGTGAGTTTTTCACGCATTTTCTCTTCGGCAGTCTGTTTCATGTAATCCATGAATTCCTGCTGAATCGAGCTGGTCGATGTACCGGTATTGATCGTACTGCCCGAACCGTTCGAGGCGATCAGGCCGTTATCGCTGTCAGCGGTTTTCTCGGACAGGGTTTTCTCGGCCAGGGTCTTGATGTTGAACATCATCCGGGCAAAGGATTCGTCATAGCCATTGTTGCTCTTGGTACTGTCCTGGGACGCGGAACTGTCCGCCCTGGCGGTCACCGGAGTGACAGCCGGAACCAGACTCTCAGCAGCCGCAACAGTACTGAATGAGTTCTGGGAAACCTCATCCACTGTCTTGCGCCCGACAAATCTGGAAACCAGACCTTCGAGCGTGCCGTTGTTGATAATCATCTTTCACCTCCTGCGGTGGGTGCGCCCCTTTCGCAGCAAAACCGGTGCCAGTCGTCTTTTAAAAACATAACCATTTGATTTTTAAAGACTTTGAAAATGCATTTCGACCAGCCCCGCCGGAGGAAACGGAGAGACTATGCCGTTCATGGCAAGTCATTGCCGGTCTGGGTCCAGTGCAGGCCCAACTCGATATTCTTGCTCAGGTCGAGCTGCTCCAGAGGCAACGGCATCGCGAAATGATAGCCCTGCGCCTGACCGGCCCCCATCCCGCGCAACAATTCCAGAGTGGCGTGATCTTCGACACCCTCGGCCACCACGGTCAGGTCCAGAGATTCGGCCATCCGCACGATGGCGCGCACGATCGCCCGGCTTCTGGCACTGGTGGTCAGTTCGAGAACAAAGGATTTATCGATCTTCAGGCCGCTGAAGTGATACTGGTGCACATAGCTGAGCGAGGAGAACCCCGCACCGAAATCGTCCAGTACCACCGACATGCCCTGATCGGCCAGCCGCTTCATGGACTGACGGGCCTGCTCGGGATCGGCCACCAACGCGCCCTCGGTGAGTTCCAGACACAGGCGCGAAGGCGCAACGCCGTACTCCGTCAGCAGGGTCAGGACCTCACCGGCAAATTCGGGGCGAGTGATGCTGTAGCTGGAACAGTTGACATGCACCGGCGGCCAGTGGGCATTGGCCGGGTCGGCCAGAATGGCAATGACGCGCTGCAACATGTAAATGTCCAGCCGCCCGATAAGCCGCAAGCCTTCCAGAGCCGGCAGAAAACTGCCGGGAGCGATGACCCGGCCATCGGGCTGACGCCAGCGGATCAAGGCTTCAAGAGCCAGCAGCTTGCCGGTATTGACGCAGATGATCGGCTGAAAATACGGAATCAGTTCGTTGGTCCGCTTGAGCGCCTTGCGCAATGCGCCTTCGCGTTCGACCTGATCGGAAACCTCGCGGCGCAACTCCTGATTGAACACCACAAAGCTGTCACGCCCGCCATTCTTGGCCCGGTACATTGCCGTATCGGCATCGCGCAGCAACTCGGCGGGTTCCTGATGAAACTGCCGATCGGCACCGACCACGCCGATACTGCAGGAGGAAAAGACAGCCTGACCGCTGATAAAGAACGGCAGATCGAAGGCTTCAAGGATGCGCTCGGCAATGCCGACCCCGACAGCCAGCGATGCCCCGATTCCCAGGATCGCGAACTCGTCGCCCCCCAGGCGCGCCAATAGATCACCATCACGAATACAACTGCGCAGCCGGGCTGCCGCCTGAACCAGCAGGATATCGCCAAAGTGGTGACCGAGGCTGTCGTTGACCACCTTGAAACGATCCAGGTCAATGAACATGACCACCAATTGCTGGCCACGACCACAGAAAGCCTGCCAGGCTTCCTTCAGGCTCTGCTGCAACTGACTGCGATTCGGCAGTCCGGTCAGCGAGTCATGGGAATTTTCATGCTGGAGCCGGGCATTGACCAGATCCAGTTCGCGGGTCCTGTCCTGAACCCGCGCTTCCAGACGCAGATTGGCGGTGTGGATCGCTTCGGCAGCACTTCGCCGGGACAGAGCCGTATCGATATGCCGGGAGACGAAGGTCAGCAGTTCCTGATCCCGCAGTGTGTAACTCACATTCTGCGAATAACTCTGTACTGCCAGCACACCACGGACATCATCCCCCTCGAAAAGCGGTATGCCCAGCCAGGATGACGACCGATTGGATTCATTCTGAACCTCGATCTCGCCCTCCCTTTCCAGCCTGTAGGCATCTTCACGATCGATCAGGCAAGGACGGCGCTGGCGGATGACATACTCGGTAAAGCCACGCTGGCCGCGCCGTGACCGGGGCGGTGTTGTCAGTCGCTCATCGCTGTAATAGGGGAATGTCACTTCTCCGGTAGAGCTGTCGTACAGAGCAATATAGAAGTTGTAGGCCACCAGCAACTCGCCGACGATCATATGCAGGCTATGGAACAGCTCTGCCATGTCACCCGGCTGACTGGACAGCTCGGTAATCTGGAATAACGCACTCTGCAGATGCTCCGCACGTTCGCGATCGGCCACTTCCTGCCTGAGGGCATCGTTGGCAGCCGACAACTGCTGGGTGCGCAGCAGCACGGTATGCTCAAGGTCGGCCCGGTGCAGAATCCGGTCCAGAGCCATCGCCACATGCCGGGCAACCACCAGAAACAGCGCACGGTCTTCAACACTGTAGATGCGCGAGACGTCATATACCTGCATGGCCAGCATGCCGAAGACTTCGTCGGATGCCTTCTTCAGCGGTGCGCCCATCCAGAACTCGGGATGACGTCCCTCACAGAAGAATCGCCCCTGGGCCTGAGCCTGCCTGATCGCCGCGGCATCGACGAACATCGGCTGGCCGGTGGACAGTACATGGCCCGTCATGGACAGCCGTGAACGGTCGAGATACTCGAAGCTTTCCGGCTCCATCGCCTCGTGATCGGCTACGTCGATGTAATACGGATAAGTGATCTTGTCTCGCTGAGCGTCGTACAGCGCCAGGTAGAAGTTTTCCGCATCGATCAACGTCGCCAGTTGTTTATGGATGCCTTTGAGGAAAGTGCTGCGGTCCCGTGTCGAACTGGCCAGATAACTGATTTCATAAAGGACCCGCTGAGTATTCTGCGCCCTTACCAGCGCGACACTCTGCAACAGATAGCCCAATCGCAAGGCCAGATCGGCCAGTGCCGGATTGGCCGATTCGCTTCTGGGCGCCAGCAGCCAGCCCAATGGGGCTTCCCCCATCCCCACGACCCAGCGATGCAATTGTCGCTTGCTGCAGAAGCCATCGAAACCGTCACAGGGAATCTCGCCCGGCCAATCGGCCGGTACGGATCCACTCCCCAGCAGGCGCTTGTGCGTCCCGGCACCGTAGGCCGCCCAGGCCACATCGGGCATGCTGTTGCGCGCCTCACGCAGCAAGGCTTTCATGGACTCTTCATTAGAAGGCACAGGCAATGCGGCCCGGGAATCATCAGTGGGCTGATACAAGGCCGGGGACAAAGGGGGAACCTGCATGGAAAAACACCAAATCCTGTCACTCACTACGGCTATCTTCGACGGCAGCGCCCAAGGGTGGCAAGCAGGATATGTGATTGAAGGCAAGAAAATGCGCATTACGAAGCACACCAAAGCTTCATCACGGCAGAAAAGCTGAAGCGCGCTCGGCACTATCCGCTTCTTGAACGGGTCAAATCGGGTCACGCTGCAATACTTGAAGCCTGTCCGCTACCCTGGCTTTCTATTTCCTTCAACCTTCCTCAAAAGGTGATCGCAATGGTCAAGACTTACAGTTACGCCGCAAAAGAACCGAATGACGCCCTCAAACCCTATCGTTTCGAACGCCGCACTCCCAGGGCCGACGATGTGCAGATAGACATTCTGTACTGCGGCGTCTGTCACTCGGACCTGCATACCGCCCGCAACGAATGGCATAACACGCTTTACCCTTCGGTTCCGGGACACGAAATCGTCGGTCGGGTCACTGCCGTGGGTGCCGATGTCAAGAACTTCAAGGTGGGAGACCTGGCGGGTGTCGGCTGCATGGTCGACAGTTGTCAGCATTGCGCCTCCTGTGCCGAAGGTGAAGAACAGTACTGCGAAAACGGTTTTACCGGCACCTATAACGGCCCGGTCTTTGGCGGCGAGAACACCTTTGGTGGCTACTCCGACAATATCGTGGTCAAGGAGAAATTCGTCCTGCGCATCTCCCACAGCGACAATCTGGCCGCTGTCGCGCCACTGCTGTGCGCGGGCATCACCACTTATTCCCCTCTGCATCACTGGAAAGTCGGACCAGGCAAGCGAGTGGGCATTGTCGGCCTTGGCGGACTGGGTCACATGGCCGTGAAGATCGCCCATGCCATGGGCGCGCATGTGGTGCTGTTCACGACATCGCCCAATAAACGCGAAGACGGCCTGCGCCTGGGGGCGGATGAAGTCGTGGTTTCCAAGGATGCCGCAGAGATGGCCGCGCAGGCCAACAGCCTGGACTTCATCCTCAATACCGTCGCAGCACCTCACGATCTCGACGCCTTTCTGGGACTGCTCAAGCGTGACGGCACCATGACCTTGGTGGGCGCGCCAGCCGAGCCCCATCCATCACCGGCGGTGTTCGGACTGATCTTCAAGCGTCGCAGTCTGGCAGGCTCCCTGATAGGCGGCATTCAGGAAACCCAGGAAATGCTGGATTTCTGCGCCGAACACGGCATCGTTTCGGATATCGAACTCATCGCCATGCAGGACATCAACGAAGCCTACGAGCGCATGCTCAAGGGCGATGTGAAATATCGCTTCGTGATCGACATGGCGACACTGAAGCAGGAAGCTTCGGCAGCCTGATGCTGATCTGCGGGTTGTCCCACTTGTCGGACAGCCCGCTCCTGCAGCCTAATTTCATATAACCCGAAGTCTCGATTTCAAGTCTCTGCTCAACAAGTGTCATCACCGAAATATCTTGCTGCAAATAACTGCAAACTTCATCAAACCATTCGTCATAAAGCCCTTCTCCTTACCCCCTGTCGGTTGACATGCCCCTTTATGGAGCGCGCAATAGCCATTGGATGAAACGATGGGGAAACACATATGGCTAAGATCAATGTTTTAGCGGGTGATTTTCTTCAAGGTAATGGAGAGTACCGCTCTGGCACCATTACGCTTGTAACCCCTCTCTTCCCGTGGCCTGGAATCTGTTTCAAACAGGACGAAATCAAGTCAGTGGAAGTTGCCAGCAAAGTCACCAACAGGAGAATGGACGACGCAATAGGAAAGAGCATTGCAGGCGCGCTGGTGCTTGGTCCTGTAGGAGCTGCAGCAGGCATGCTCCTGGCAAACGAAGAAAAGGAAATAACCTTCGTGGCTACGCTCAAGGATGGAAGAAGCCTGCTTGCCGCAACCGATGAAAAGACCTACCGAAAGATGGCGGAACACATCCCTGTATCCGACTTCCTGTAACGCACCTGATACCCGACAAGAGCCCGGTCATACGCCGGGCTCTTTCGTTACAGCAGACTATTCTTCCAATGACCGTTCTGGCACTGATTATGCTTGATTGCATTTTTATTACATTTTTATGACTTGAGCCTTTTACAACAGTGATCTCAAGTTTCATGGCAGTCGTGCAGATATCAAGGATGACTGGACGTTAAAAGGTGGAAAAATGAAAGAACGAGCGACAGTCATCTGCAAGCGTGACGATCAGATCCTTTACGTTCGCAAGCCGAAATCGAAATGGGCAC
>JAAIGE0100364663.1_pt1 | contig 13508 bp, 14 predicted proteins | sample 6487951 | NCBI WGS metagenome assembly JAAIGE01 (sample SAMN13974128, study PRJNA590717) | phyllosphere metagenome | biome: tomato field; feature: multiple bacterial spot infested tomato fields; material: tomato leaves; isolation source: leaves from tomato fields | host: Solanum lycopersicum ... | reverse complement strand
GCCGACGGCCTGTTCGGCACCCGCCGCTTCAGCGACAGCGGCCAACTGACCTGGCCGCCTGAGCCGTCGCCCGTCAGGTAGGCTCGTTTTCCGGCAACACTTCCTTCTCGCCCGGCTCCTTGCCTTCGTTCGAATAATGCTCGATGACCGCGTTGAGCTCAGCGCCGAACAACAGCACCGCACAGGAAATGTGCAGGTACAGCAGGAAGATGATGATCGCGCCAATGCTGCCGTAGGTGGCGTTGTAGTTGGCGAAGTTCTGCGCGTAATAGGCAAAGCCGACCGAGGCCGCGATCCACACCACCACCGCCAGTACCGAGCCCGGCGTGATGAAGCGGAAGCGCTGCTCCACATCAGGCGCCACGTAGTACACCACCGCCACCACGATCATCAGCAGAAACACCGCCACTGGCAGGCGCAGCCAGTTCCAGAGGGTGACCACGATCTGCTCGATACCGATCTGGTGCGCCAGCCAGTTCATCACCTGCGGGCCGAGCACCATCAGTGCCGCCGCGGTCAGCAAGGCGGCGGCGATACCGATGGTGTAAAGCAGCGACAGGGGAATGCGCTTCCAGGGCTTGCGTCCCTCTTTCACGCCATAGGCCTTGTTCATCGCGTCCATGGTCGAGCGCACCGCCGACGAGGCCGTCCACAGGGCGACCACGATACCGATCGAGAAAAGCCCGGCCTTCTGGGTCTGCAACTGATCGATGACCGGGTTGACCAATTCGACCGTGGACAGCGGCAGCAGCAGTTCGGCCTGCTGACGCAGCCAGTCGAAGAACGGCTGCATGTCGAGCAGGCTGATCAGCGCGACCAGAAACAGCAGAAAGGGAAACAGCGAAAAGAACATCTGGAATGCCAGGGCCGAGGCATAGGTGGGCAGCTCGTCGTCGATGAAGTCGGTGACCGTCTTCTTCATCACCTGGAACAGGCTGACACCCGGCAACTGGGGAAAAAACATAGCGCCTCCACTGGCTATGGCGGGCCGCTCACGGGCAGCCCAAGACTCATCGGCAGATGCAGCGCTCGGCACGGGCCGAACCACCACTCTCGTTTGGAGACAGCGAAGCCGCGATGAGTTCGGGTTATCCGCGCTTGCCCCGCACAACTGGCAACAGTCTCGGTCTGCCTGGCCCAGGGTGCAACGCGACTGAGGCCGAACCGGTACCGCCTGACGCCGATCCCCGGCAGCGTGTAAAACCCTATATAATCTGCGGCCTTTTCTCCACGGCCTCAGAAGGATACCCCGTGAGCACGCTGCCACCCTGCCCCGCCTGCAACTCCGAATACACCTACGAAGACGGCACCCAACTGGTGTGCCCGGAATGCGCCCACGAATGGTCGGCCTCCGACAACGAGGCGGCGGGCGATGACGCCAAGGTGATCAAGGACTCGGTCGGCAACGTGCTGCAGGACGGTGACACCATCACCGTGATCAAGGACCTCAAGGTCAAGGGCTCCTCGCTGGTGGTCAAGGTCGGCACCAAGGTCAAGGGCATTCGCCTGGTCGATGGCGATCACGATATCGACTGCAAGATCGATGGCATCGGCGCGATGAAGTTGAAATCGGAATTCGTCAGAAAGGTCTGAATCGGTCGCGCGCTGGCGATGGGCGCCTACTGCACCGGCAGGAAATTCAGAAATAGCAGGCTGTGGGCGTAATTCACGCCGATACGCCGGTAGCGCTCGTCGAGCACGTCGCTCAAATAATCCAGGCGGGCGACGATCTTGCTGAACTCCACCGCGAAGCTCAGGTTGCGTGCGTCACCGGACAGCTCGTTCGAAAGCAGCAACGGATTGCCCTGGGCGTCGCGCCGCGTGGCCAGCAGCCAGGTAGCCTTCTCGATGTTGCGCGCGGCGTTGTGCACGAACTGCGCGTCGATGGAGTCGGTGAGATAGAACTGGGTCCGCCCGCCGTGGGCGGTGACCACCATGCTGCCGATGGCGTAGATGAAGGCGCCGACCCGATCGCCCTGGAACTCGGGGCTCAGTGCATAGCTGAGCGCCACGATGTCCTGCCGGCCAGCCAGTGCCGGCGGCGGTCGGCCTTGCTCGATCGCCTGCTGCACCGCCTGCGCCGCCACCTCGCGGCTGCCCAGCCCGGTCTTGCGCCACTCCCGCGGGTTGCGCTGGTAGAGCTTGTCCATCAGGCGATAGAGGCTGTTGAGGTTGTTGCGCATGCCGATGGTGGCCAGGCGATCGGAATGGGTCTGGAACAGTTCGCTGGGGCTGGCTGCGGCACTGTTGCTGGTGAAGGCGCCGTTGGCCTGATTGCGTATGCAGCCACTCAGGCTAGTCACCAGCAACACCACCATCATGGCCCGCCAGCAGGCACCACGAAACGACGGATACCCGGCCGTCAGCCTGCGCGAGAGCGCCGTTTCACGAGTTAGAGAGACGTGGGAGTAATCCATTTACTCACGACCCTTCCTTCGGTAGATGGCATAACACTAGCAACTGAATCGCCTTCATGCCCGTTAAAGCGTTGGCAACATGTTGCGAACGCCAGCCAACGGCATAGACCCCCGCGCATCCCGTAAAGTTTTCCGAGCAGGGCAAATTAGCCCTACATTGCCCGAGGAAATGCAGGTGCAGGTACGACAGCACCCTGGCATTTGCAAACTTTACCCGTTGAGAAAGCTTCTCGATCAGCGTCGAATGCTATGTTCCCTGGCCCTCAGGATTGCGGCATTCGGCTGCGAACCGAACAACCAAGGAGCTCGATCAGGTGAACAAGGCCGCACTGTTTTCTCTTCTGGCGTTGGCACTGGCTGGCTGTAGCCATGACGCCCGACAATCTTCCGCCACCCTCAGCATCGACCAGGCGGGCCAGCAGGTCGAAGTCGCTCGCGATCCCCAGCGAATCGTCAGCTTCGATTACGGCAGCTATGACAGCCTGATCGCCCTGGGTGCCGGCGAGCGGGTGCTGGCCGTACCCGGCAACGTACCGCCGTACCTGGCAGAAAAAGCCGGCCAGACCCAGGACGCCGGCAACATGAAAACACCGGACATCGACGCCATCGCGGCACTGAAACCGGATCTGATCCTGATCACCGGCCGCCAGGGCGAAAGCCGCCAGGCATTGCAGGCCCTGGCTCCAACGCTGGACATGGGCATCAGCGGCGACGACTACTTCGCCAGCATCGCCCACAACGTCAGGTTGCTCGGCCAACTGGTCGGCAAGCCGGCTGAGGCGCAGCAGGCGCTGACCGCGCTGCAAGGCAAGGCCGACCAGGCCCGGCAGCGAGTCGCCGCCTCGAAGCAACGCACCCTGGTGCTGACCCACAACGACGGCCGCTTCGCGCCGACCGAACAGGCCCTGATCTACTCCCTGCTGCAGGCGCCACGCGCCCTGCCCGCGCCGGCGCCTCAGCCCGCAGGTGCACCTCGCCAACGCCCGCAGCCACTGGACGCCGATGCCATCGCCGCGGCCCGGCCCGACGTGATCTTCATCATCGACCGCAGTGCGGCCATTGGCGCCACGCCGCTGGATGTCGCCACTCTGGCCAACTCGCCACTGGCGCGTACGCCGGCGGCACAGGCCAAACGAGTGGTCTACCTGGATCCCGCGCTTTGGTATCTGTCCGGCGGCGGTCTGCAGAGCGTCGATCTGCAGATCGATCAGGTGCTGGCAGCCTATCGCCGATAAAACAACGCCCTCGCAAGAGGGCGTTTTCAGCTCATGGCAGGCCGCAACCCGGGCATTTCAGGCCGCCGCCCGCTGCGAGCGCTTCGGCAAGGTGGCCAGCAGCAGCCCGGCGAAGATCATCGCCCCGCCGAACCAGTGGAACAACTGCAGCGCCTCGCCGAGCAGAACCCAACCCAGGATCGCGGTGAACACGGGCATCAGGTAATTGCCCATCGCCGCGGTCGAGGCGCCCAACACCTTGACCCCATTGTTCCAGCCCAGATAGGCAACCAAGGAGGCGAAAACTGCCGTGTAGGCGATGGCCGAAAGATTGGCCGGCGTGGCCAGCAGCTGCGCGCCGGTGGACAGCTCGTACAGGTACAACGGCAGGATCATCGGCACGCCCAAGAGCATGAAGATGCCCAGCAGGGCCAGCGGCGGGATCGGCGACAGGTACGCCGACCAGCGCCTGAGCAGCACGGTGTAGAGCGCCCAGTCGAGCACCGCCAGCAGCATGATCAGATCGCCATGGTTGAAGGCCATGCCGGCCAGCGTCTGCCAGTCGCCACGACAGATCAGCACCAGCAGCCCGGACACCGCCAACGCCATGCCCCACCAGGCGCGCCGCGCCGGCCAGTCGCCGAGCAGCAGGCCGGCGAAGATGAACGTCATCAACGGGATGCAGGTGTTCACCAGGGTGATGTTGATCGCCGCGGTGGTTTGCGCCGCGCTGTACAGAAAGGTGTTGTAACCGGCGATACCGAATGCGGCGATCACCAGCAGGCGCCAACCGGCTTGGCGCAGCGCTGCGCGGTGACGCCACAGCGGCAACGCCACGAACGGCAGAATCAGGACCAGCGCCAGGCTCCAGCGCCAGAACGCCAGGGCGAACGGTGGAATTTCACCGGCGAAGGCACGGGCCACCAGGGCGTTACCCGCCCAGCACAGCACTGCAATCAGTACACCGGCGATCGCCAGCTGACGTGAAGGTTTACCCACGCTCATGCCTGCGGTGGGCGCAGGCGATACTGCTCGGGCAATTGATCGGCAGCGCTGACGGTGACGTCGAGATCCTTCCAGCGACCATCCTTGAGGCCGTAGATGCAGCCGTGCACCGCCAGCGACTGGCCGCGGTGCCAGGCATTCTGGACGATGCTGGTGCGGCTGACGTTGCCCACCTGCTTCATCACGTTCAGCTCGCACAGGCGATCGACACGCGCCTCCTCGTCGGCCAGCGCGGCCAGTTGCGCATGCTGTTCGTAATAGAGGTCGCGGATGTTGCGCAGCCAGCCATCGATCAGGCCGAACTGTGCATCGTGCATGGCTGCACGCACGCCACCGCAGCCATAGTGGCCGGTGACCAGGATGTGTTTGACCTTGAGCACGTCGACCGCGTACTGGATCACCGACAGGCAGTTGAGGTCGGTGTGCAGCACCACGTTGGCCACATTGCGGTGCACGAACAGCTCGCCAGGCAGCAGGCCAACGATGTCGTTGGCCGGCACGCGGGCATCCGAGCAGCCGATCCACAGGTACTCGGGCGTCTGCTGGCGAGCCAGGCGTGGAAAGAAGTCCGGGTCGTTCTGGGTGATGTTTTCGGCCCAGCGTTCATTGTTGTCGAACAGGTGCTTGAGATCGCTCACGGCGGCGGCTCCCGAGAAAGGTCGATGCGCACCATACGGATGCACTGGCCTTTTTGACAAGGCGATTCGCACCCCGAACGACCCTACGAATCAGAGGGTTGAAGGCCGAAACGGTGAATCTTTCAGGGCCCGAGGGCGTCCATTGCCTAGAGCCAATGACCGATCTGGAGTTCGTCATGACTGACAAGACGCCACCTGCCAGCCGCCAACCGGCCATCGAGCAACCGGCGGAGCCGCCCATTCTGCGCGATGTGGTGGAGCCGTTGGTGCCGCGCAAACCGGGCCAGGCCGCTGCACAAAAAACCGCGCGACCGAGCGATGAGCCGAAACAAGCGGATGAACCGGAAGGCGATGAGCAGTCTCAGGAGTTTCTCGACAAATACGACCTGAGCCAGGTCGAGGAAGAGCGCCGCGAACGGCGCTGGGCGGGCCGCTAACTCATTCCACCAGCGTGCAGGCCATCACCAGCGCGTCTTCACGGCCGCCCGGCGCGGGGTAGTAATCGCGCCTGCGGCCGATCTCGTTGAAGCCATACCGCTCGTACAGGCGATAGGCCGCCTGATTGCTCGAGCGCACTTCCAGAAAACACTCGCCGGCCTTGAGTTCGGCGGCGCGGGCCATCAGATGTTCGAGCAGACGCAAGCCCAGGCCGCGGCCCTGGCTCTCCGGCTTGACGGTGATGTTGAGCAGGTGCGCCTCGTCGATGATCACGTTGATCACGCCATGGCCGACCTGCTGGCTGCCTTCGAACATCAGCCAGACTTCGTAGGATTTCAGGCTGTCGAGAAAGATGCCGCGCGTCCACGGATGGCTGAACGCAGCGTATTCGATCTTCAGTACCGCATCGATATCCGCCTCGGTGGCCCGGCGGAAGGTGATCGCGTCACTCATGCCGAGGCCTCCAGCCAGCGCCGACGCACGCGCTGCATGGCATGCCAGAGTTCGCGCTTGCGCTGCGGTTCATCCATCAGCAATTCCAGGCCCGGCAGCGCCCAGGCGGCGCCCAGTTCCTCGACCTGCAACTCGCGGTTGTAGGCCTCGGCATCGGCATCACCGGCGAAACGAATGGCCGGCAGGCCGATCAGCCACAGGCAGGCACAGGGCTCCTGCTCTTCCAGGCGAGCGCCGATGAAGCTCTGCACGAAATCCAGCGCGGCCTGCGGCCCCTGATCCATGTTGCCGCGCACCAGCAGCGGCCAGCGCACCGGCTCGCCGATGATCTGCGGGGCATCCGGCAGGCCGGCAGCGCGCAGCAGATCCTTGAGCAGCAGGTAAGCCGGGTCGCGGCTCTGGAACGGCTCGCCGGTGGGCAGCTCGACCAGCAGCGCGCAGCTGCCGGCACGCAGCAATTGCAGGGCGAAACGCGGCGGTGGCGCTGGCCGTTCGCGCGGTGTCGGCGCGGCACTGGCCTCTTCGGCGGCAGGTTCGCTGGCCTTGCTCGGGGTACCGGGCTTGGGCACTTCGATGCGCGGTCGCTCACGCGCTACCACCTCGCTGACCACTGGCGCCACGGCCTGTACGGGCTGTTTGACGTGCACCGGTGGCGGCGCCATGACCTCCGGTTCCGGCTCGAAGGCGACCAGCAACTCGGGTCGCGATGGCGCCGCGAATGGCAGTTCGACACGCGGCAGCCAACTGGCCACTTGCATGGCATCCAGATAGGCGCGGCGGCGCAGCTCGGTGTTCAAACGTCAGGTACCCGGCACATCGATTTTCGAGGGCGCTGATTGTCGCGTGAATCGACTGCCACGGGTAGCCCCAAACGTCAGCCCTACAGGCCAATGGCTTCGGCCTGCTGCTTGAGCAGGCTGACGAAGGCCTGGGCCGGCGGGCTCAGGAAGCAGGGTTTGCGTTGCAGCACGCCAATGCCACGGGCCGGCGCCATCGGCAACGGATGCACGGACAGGCTGCCATCGCCGTTGAAGGTATCCGCAACGCTGGCCGGTAGCAACGCATAACCCAGCCCTGCCCGCGCCAGCGCAGCGGCACTGCTCATGTAGGCGACCTCGAATGCCGGCTCGCGCAGCAAGCCCATGCGCGCCAGGGTCTCATCGGCCATGGTGCGCAAGCTGGTGTCGCGGGTGGTGGCCACGTAATCGAGCGATTGCAGCGCCGACAACAGCTTCTTGTCGCGAAAACCACTCAGGCCGCGCACCAGCAGCACCAGGCTGTCGTCGTAGAGCGGCTGGAAATCCAGCACGCCCGGCTCATCGGCCACCGAAGTGATGGCGAAGTCCACCTCGGCGTTGCTGACCCACTGACGGATCTCTCCGGCGCGGCCATCGCGCAGGCTGATCTCGATGCCCGGATAACGCTGCCGGTAGTCAACCAGCACCCGCGGCAACGGCTCGATGGCCACCGACGGCAGCACGCCGATGCGCAGCGAACCACTTTGCAGATGCAACTGCTCATGGGCGTCATGCACCGCGTGGTGCATGTCGCGCAGCAGGCGCCGGGCCTGCTCGAGAAAGCGCACGCCGGCTTCGGTCAGCTCCACGCTGCGGGTATTGCGCGCGAACAGCGACAGGCCCAGGGCCTCTTCCAGTTTGCGCAGACTGTAGCTCAGCGCCGGTTGGGACAGATGGATCTGCTCGGCTGCGCGGCTGAAGCTGCGCTGCTCGGCAATGAGGACGAAGGCCTGAAGCTGGCGAAAGCTGATATCCATGAGCGAGTACTTTTATAAGATTGTTTTATCAATTGATATCACATTTCGAATTCACAACTAAATCCAGGCACGGCACGCTGACCTAAGGGTCGGTTGACGTTTCACGCACAGCCACGCCGGAGCTCGTTTCGTCGCGAGGCAAGGCACGAGCCGCGATGTTTAGCGTGCTAAATGAGTCGGCGAGAAACGCAGCATCGCGGCAAACGAGCCCGGCCCTGAGGGTTACGTGGGAAATCTCGCCATGCGTCGTCGGAGGACTTGAAAAAGGAACGCCATTCCCTGCGTCCTCCGCCTCACCTGGCGAGATTTCTCGCGGCAACGTGGCTCGTGCTGAAACGTCAACAGACCCTTAACCTCGACCTGGATCATAACGATGACAACAGTCCATATCGGTTGCGGGGCAGGCTTCGCCAATGACCGACCCGATGCCGCCCTGGCGCTGGCGAGCGACCTGGCCGCACGCGACGGCCGCCGCTTCCTGTTCTTCGAACTGCTCGCCGAACGCACCCTGGCCGAAGCGCAGCTGCGCCGCCTGGCCAACCCCGACAGCGGCTACGCCACGCGGCTGTTCGACTTCCTCGAACCGGTGCTGGAGACCTGCCTGGATGCCGGCATCCCGATCATCACCAATGGCGGCGCGGCCAATCCCGGCGCCGCGGCTCGGCGCTTGCGCCAGCATCTGCAGGGCGGGCGTTTCGCCTCCACGCGAATCGCCTGCGTACTCGGTGACGACTTGCTCGAGATACGCGGCAGCCTGCAAGGCTGGCTGCCCGACGCGCTCGACGGCGAGGTGGTGTCGGTCAACGTCTACACCGGCGCCGATGGCATCGTGCAGGCGCTGGATGAAGGCGCCGATATCGTGCTCTGCGGCCGCGTCGCTGACCCAAGCCTGGCGGTCGGCCCCTTGCGCCATGCCTACGGCTGGCAGGCCGAGGACTGGGATCGCATCGCCCTGGCCACCGCAGTCGGCCACCTGCTCGAATGCTGCACCCAGGTCAGCGGCGGCTACTTTGCCCACCCGGGCCTCAAGGATGTGCCGGATCTGGCCAATGTCGGCTGCCCGATCGCCAGCATCGAATCCACCGGCCGCGTGACCATCGGCAAGGCCGCTGGCACCGGTGGCTGCGTCACCGAGCGCACGGTCAAGGAACAGCTGCTCTACGAAGTCCACGACCCGGCCGCCTACCTGACGCCGGACGTGACCCTGGACTTGAGCCAGGCTCGCGTTCGCCAGGTCGGCCCTGACCTCGTCGAAGTCGAAGGCATCCGCGGCCATCCACGCCCCGCCGAGCTCAAGGGCCTGGTCGGCCTGCGCGGCAAGTGGTTCGCCGAGGCAGAGATTTCCTATGCGGGCCCCGGCGCCCTGGCCCGCGCCGCACTCGCCCGTGACGTGCTGCTGCAGCGCTGCGCGCGCCTGGCGCCGCACCTGACGCCGTGGATCGACCTGATCGGCGTCGCCAGCCTGTTCAACGATGCACGCGGCGAGTGGCTGCAACAGCGCCTGGCCAGCACGCCGGATGCGCAGGACGTACGCCTGCGCATCAGCTTCGTCGACCGTGACAAGGCCCTGCTGGAAAACCTGCTGCTCGACGCCGAGTCGCTCTACACCAACGGCCCGGCGGGCGGTGGCGGTGTGCGACGACACCTCGCCGAATCCCTTGGTACGGCGAGCTTCCTGATCCCCCGCATCGCGGTGCAGCAACAGGTGGAGTGGTTCTGATGAGCGACGTTCTGCTTTGCGACTACGCCCACGCCCGCGCGGGCGACAAGGGCAACATTCTCAGCGTGGCGGTGTTCGCCTATGAGCCGGCGCACTATGCCTGGCTGGCCCGGGAGCTGACCGCCGAGCGCGTGGCAGCCTGCCTGGCCCACCGCCGCATCGGCACGGTGCACCGCTTCGAGCTGCCGAACCTGGGCGGCCTCAACTTCGTGGTGGAAAACGCCCTGGAAGGCGGTGTGAATGCCAGCCCCGGTATCGACCGCCACGGCAAGAGCCTCAGCTATGCGCTGCTCGACCTGAGGCTGCCTGCACCCGCCTGAACTCGATCACGCCAGCCCCGCGACTCCAAACAATAATAAAACCGGAGAGATCGTCATGATCACCGCCCTCGGCTTCACCCTGATGTTCACCATCGTCATCCTGATTCTGATGCGCCGCATCACCCCGCTGGTAGCGTTCGTCACCCTGCCGGTCATCGCCTGCGTCATGGCCGGTTTCGGCCTCGACGAAATCGGAAAATTCATCACCGACGGCCTGAAGACCGTGGCGCCGACCGCGACCCTGTTCATCTTCGCCATCCTCTACTTCGGCATAATGCGAGACCGCGGCCTGTTCGACCCGCTGGTTCGTTTTCTGTTGAAAAGCACCAGGGGCCGCCCGCTGTCGGTGGCGATGGTTACCGTGGCGGTGACCGCGGTCACTCACCTGGACGGCATCGGCGCCGCGACCTTTCTGCTGGTGATACCCGCCCTGCTGCCGCTGTACCTGCGTCTGGGCATGAGCCGGCAGATGCTGCTGTGCCTGGTGGTGCTCAGCGCCGGGGTGATGAACATGGTGCCCTGGGGCGGCACCACCGCACGCGCCTCGGCGGTGACCGGCATCGACGCGTCGCAGCTGTGGATTTCGCTGATTCCCATCCAAGTGGTCGGCCTGGTGCTGGTCATGAGCTTGGCGGTGTTTCTGGGCCTGCGCGCGCAACGCGGCTTTCCTGCCAACGGCGATGCGCTCACCGACAACGCACCAGCCGACGCACCGCAGGTCGACACCTCACAGATGCTGCCCACCAGCAGCTGGCGCTACTGGGCCAACCTGGCGCTGACCGTCGGCATCCTGGCCTGCCTGTTCACTGGCGCATTCCCGCTGTTCGCCTGCTTCATGGTCGGCCTGGGCATCGCCCTGCTGCTCAACTATCCGAGCCTGGACGACCAGAACAAGGCCCTGCGCGCCCACGCCATGGACGCCATGCAGATGGCCCTGGTAATGCTTGCCGCCGGCATTCTGCTCGGCGTACTGGCCGGCGCCGGGATGTCCGACGGTATGGCGCACTGGATGATCAACGTGCTGCCCGAGGGCTCGGCCAACTGGATTCACGTGATCATCGGGGCTTTCGGGGTGCCGCTGGGCATGCTGTTTTCACCGGACGCCTACTACTTCGCCCTGCTGCCGGTAATCCGCGATGTGGCGGTAGCCGCTGGCGTCGACCCGGCGTCAGTCGCCAATGCCATGCTGATCGGCGAGAACACCGGCTTCGGCGTCAGCCCGGTGGTGCCCAGCGTGTACCTGGCCATCGGCCTGGCCGGCGTCGAGCTGTACAAGCACATTCGCTACACCGTGCTGTGGGCCTGGGGTATCAGCCTGATCATGCTGGCCTCGGCGGTGCTGCTGGGCGTGGTGACGGTCTGACGGCACACGTGGCCTGAAACGAAAAAAGGATCGCCTCGGCGATCCTTTTTTCACGTTCGCCAGGCGGCGCGATCAGGGTTTGATCGGAAGGATCTCGATCCACAGTGCACCGTCGCCAGACTTCGCCTCGCTCACTCGTTCGAGGCTGCCCTTGTCACCAATCCGGTAGCTGCCGATGGTCTGGCTTTTCTCGCCGGTCACCAGCAGCCACTTGCCGTTGGGGAAGAAGGCGATGTTGCGCGGCTGCTTTTCCTGCACCGGGTAATTGCCGAGAAACTTCAGGCTGCCGTCCTTCGTATCGACCTTGAAGGCCGACACCGAACTGGTGGTGCGCTCGGTGATGTACAGCAGCGAACCGTCGGGCGACAGGCGAATATCGGCGGCCCAGATGCGCGGCGTCGGGTCGTCCTTCAAGTCATTGTTGGCGGCGCTGCGCGCCTCACCATGGGCCAGCCCGAGTGATGCGGGAATGCCGCTGGCTTCGCTCACCTGCTTGAGTGCGCCGGTCTGCCCATCGATGGCGTAACCGGTGACGGTGCCGCTCAGTTCGCCCACCACGTAGAGGAACTTGCCATCGGGCGAGAACGCGATATGCCGTGGGCCAGTTTTGGCGGTGGTGCTGGCGAAGCCTTCGCCGATGGGGGTCAGCGCACCGCTCTGCTTGTCCTGACTGAACTGCAGCACCTTGTCGGCGCCCAGGTTGCCGGCATACACGAAGCGATCACTCAGGTCGGTGCGAATGGAGTGAGCGAACGGTCCGGTCTTGTAGACCTGGGGTTTGTCCGACACCTGGCCGTCCTTGTCGATGGCCTGCACGCTGAGCAGGGCGCCGCCATAGGAAGCAGCCAGCAGGAAACGCCCGCTGCGGTCGGTGGCCAGGTACGCCATGCTGTCGGCCAATGGAGCCTGACCCAGGCGCTGCAGATGCCCGGAGCCCGCATCGATCCGGTAGGTGATGACCTTGAACGGCGCAACTCGCTGGGCCGCGAACAGCAGCGAACCATCGGGCGACAGCGCCATCGGGTTGACCTTGTCACCGGCCTGGGTCTGCTCCACCAGTGCGATGCCGCCCGTGCCGTCGTCCAGGCGGTACTGGGAAATCAGGCCATCGTTCGGGCTGGAGATGTAGGCGAAGGAAGTAGCGGCCTGAGCCGTGGTAGCCAGGCAGGATGCCAGTGCAGCGACAGCGAGCGGTTTGAACATGGGAGGGCCTGCTTATTTTTGATTATTGTGGTCAGACATCCTATGACTGTGTAACCATTTTTTGCAAGAATGTCGAAAGCGCCGAATCGCCATTCAAGCGCCCTCCCCGGCAGCCGATAGCCCCGTGGACAACAAAAATATCTGCCAGACCCAAGAGGTCCCTATGCTGCTACGCAACTGGAACATCGCACCTCGCGCTGCCTTCGGCTTCGGCCTCATCGCCCTCATGGTGGCCTTTCTGGGCATCTTCTCGCTCAGCACCATGTCGAGCATTCGCGAGCGCGCCAGCACCATCGAAACCGACTGGGTTCCGAGCATCCAATCGGTGGCCGCCATCCGTGAGAACATGCTGCGCATTCGCACCATTTCCCTGCGCGTGGCGCTGGATCCCGATCCGGCCAACGTCGACACCTACGTGGGCCAGTACGATGCGCGCAACAAGGTGCTGGAACAGAACATCCGCGACTTCGAACCCTTCATCGACACACCCGAAGAACAACGCATCTACGATCAGTTCCGCCGCGATTTCGCCGCCTACCAGCGCGGCATGGCCGACTCCTTCGTGTTGGCACGCCGCGGTGAGCGCGACGCGTTGAACAAGCTGCTGCTGGTCGACATGAAGCCGGTGGTCGACGGCACCGGTGCACAGCTGGCCGAGCTGGGCGACATCTACAGCAAGGGCATCGCCCAGGAAGGCACGGCCTCGGCGCAGGCTTACACCCGTTCGCAACAGGTAGTTGCGGGAGTGATCCTGCTGGCGGCGCTGATCACCGTGGCATTGGCCTGGCTGCTCACCCGCAGCATCGTCGGGCCGCTGAAGCGGGCGGTGCAGGCCGCACGCCATGTGGCTGAGGGCGACCTGACCAAGGGCATCCAGGTCGAAGGCCGTGACGAGGTCAGCCAGTTGCAGGCCTCACTGGCGCAGATGCAGCAGCGCTTGCGAGAAACCCTGGCGGAAATCTC
>JAAIGE0100928381.1_pt1 | contig 13511 bp, 15 predicted proteins | sample 6487951 | NCBI WGS metagenome assembly JAAIGE01 (sample SAMN13974128, study PRJNA590717) | phyllosphere metagenome | biome: tomato field; feature: multiple bacterial spot infested tomato fields; material: tomato leaves; isolation source: leaves from tomato fields | host: Solanum lycopersicum ... | reverse complement strand
TCGTGATCCCCGTCACCGTCGTGTGCCTCGTCATCGTCTTCCCGCCCACCCTGTTCCTGGTGGCCACGATCGGATTCTCCGTCGGCGCCTACGGCTGCGCGTTCCTCTTCCGGAGCATCTACCGGCGCCGCTCCGGCACCACCGCCTGAGCCGCACTCAGAACCGCCGTCGCCTTAGAGGATGGTTGCATCGCGGCGAGCTGACGGCGGGCTCGTCCCTGCAAATAGCATCTCAGACATAACGGTGATTATCGGTGCTGGTCTAGAGGAGCGCGATCTATGTGTTTTGCAGAGGCTCAGTGATATCCGCGGACTTGAACGAGACGTGAACCATCGTTAGCCGTCCAGATGTGACCTTTCCAGATGACGCCCTGCTCTCCCTTTATCTTGCCTACGATCAGCGTCGGCATGATCTGGCGCCAAGCAGCGCGAGCGTCCGCGCCCTCGAATAGGAACGGGCCGTCGGGGTAGATGTCAGTCATCAAGGGCGCGCCTGAATCGATCGCGGCCTGACCGTTCGAGCGTTTTAAGCGCTCAGGGCTCCGACGGTATCGCCGGCCATCTAGGGCGGTGACGGACCCATCCGGATCCAAACTGATTGGCGCGCCGCCGTGTAAGCCCCAGATTTCCATAGCCGAACGCTAGCCGAATCTGCCACACCCCCCGGCCGGGCCGCCGTCGCCCGCCGTGCCGTCTTCACGCTGAGGGGCCAGCCGACATGAGGCTGATTACCGGTGCCGCCGATATGGGTGGGCGCTGGGTCGGAGCGTGGGATCTCGCCCGCGCCATCGCCACTACCCGAGACCCGACGCGATACCGCAACTTGGGTCGAACGAGAAGGGACCCTATGCGTCAGCGATCCGAGAGGCAGCAGTCTGAAAACACTTACCCTCGGGCAGACACACACATCAAGCAACGACCCGGGCTATGGTCGACCGCTACCTCTCTGGTTGGGAGGGCAATGGTCTTGATGCTTGGGTCGCGAGAGAGCGGGAAACTGATGCTCTGATCGGAATGGGTGGCCCAGGCCTCGCGATCGGCTCGCGTCGAATCTCTACTACCGGCTCGCGCCTTCGGTGGGGGGAATGGTTATGCGCACGAAATCGTCGCGGTCGCCTGCGCAGCCATCCCCGAAGAAGCAACGAACCCGCCACTCGTCGCTGATCTACTCGAGCACAATGAGAGGTCGCGACGCACGGCCCGACGTGCGGGGCTGGATCTCATCTGGCAGGGTCCAGATTGTCGCAACCCCGCCCCAGGTGCCATTCCTCGTGCGCTCTCCCACCGACGACTCGATGAGCTGACACTCCGTCTCTTCACCCACTGGGCTCATCGGAACCGACACGTGAAGGAGGCTCCTTCGATCAATCTGGGCGATGGGTCCGGCGACGCTGTTGGTCGTGGTGTCGAAAGACGCCCGCGAGTGAGGCGACGACCTGCCCCCGGTTGACACCGGGGCTGTATCGTAAGACTACATGTTGTAGAGAAATACGCGCAGCGGGTTGGGTTTCATCCTCACGAGAGTGCCTCAATGAGACAGTCGCAAGTTGTGCGGAGGAGGACCATGTCCCGGGAGAAAGTATTCTCCTCGGCATCGCGCACGTATCTTATGCGCCTGCTGCAGGTCGATGGACCTGCGACGGCTAGTGAGCTCGGAGCTCGTGCGGGACTGCATGTCAACACCGTTCGTGAGCACCTCGAACGTTTGTCTGTATGGGGCCTCGTCATGAGGGGTGTCCCTAGCGATTCGCGGCGAGGTAGGCCTCCTGTCCTCTACTCACTCTTAGGCCCCAGCGTGCCCGCAGGCTCGACGATGCGAAGAAAGGTGGCAGAGGCGTCAGCGCGCGGAGATCTGATGCGCAGGATCTGGCCACTGACGTCCGTCCTTGCTTCCACGGATGCAGAGCACCAGCTGGATGCGCTAGACGCGCATCTGGAGGATTGCGGAGTGCGCGGCGATAGGGTGCTGGCGGACGGCCTCGTTCTTGAGATGACACCATGCGTCCACCTGCATCCCAAGCTGCGCCGTTCTGCCGTATTTCAGGTGCACCTCGATCTGATTGACGGCGTGCTGTCGGCCGCGGGGGGCAGCCTGCTGCTATCGAGGGAGGACTCCCTCTGCCGAGACAAGCTGTGTCGCATCGAGCTCGTTCAGCCGCTGAGAATGCGGGAACTCCCGACTTGATGGACATGTTACGGTGACCTGTCTCAGCGCCCCTGTTGATCATCGGTGTCGGCTACGAGGCAGCCGGGGTCGCGTCTGATCAGTCACCTCGTCGAGGCCTGCGCCTGCGCCTGCGCCTGAGGCGACGGATGTCTTCGATTTCTTCCAGGAGGGTGGGGACTTGTTTGCCCGCCCAGTCGTATCCTCCCAGGCAAACCAGCATCAGGACGATGCTCCCGGCGACGAGTGGCGTGTAAAGAAGAAGATTCACCGCAGCCTTCCCTTTCGTGACGCGAGTGCGAGCGAGATCGGCGCCACTCGACTCCACCCGCATCGATCCTGACGGACCGATCGAGCGCGGAGGGTTGTCCCGCTCAATTCACCAGGCGCACCGCAGGTGTCCCGGTAGTGGCGATGTGGGTTTCGAGTGCGGAGCTAATTCTGCCACCCACCCCTAAGCGGACTGTACAAGACGTAGAGTTAATACGGTCGGGTAACCCGGGGACGCAAGCCGGATCCCATAGCCGACGTCGCGTCTTCTGAAGGAGAGAACTATTTCCGCTGCACGAGCTGGCTCGAATCGGTTCACTGTCATCGTTACGACGGCCGTCATCGCCGTCCTCATTCTTATCGTTGGCGGGGTGGTGTGGATGAACAATGTCGCTGCTGGCCCTGCACCCCGTCCGAGCGCGGGCGTCAACGAGAGCAGTGGCGCCATTTCGGTGGGAGAGGGCAGCTCGAAAGTCGATCTCTACTTCGACTTCTACTGCCCGCATTGCCAAGACTTTGAGGCTGCCCTTGGCCCCGACATCGCGCAGCAACTGGACTCAAATGCCATCACCTTGAACATGCATCCGGTGGCTTTGTCCGGGCTGAACGCGGCCTCTGGCACCGACTTCTCCGAACGCGCAGCGAACGCCCTCTACTGTGTCGCGGGCAGTGCGCCCGAGGCGGCATACCCATTCATGGCGGCGTTGTTTGAACGGCGCCCCTCGGGTCCGGGCCTCAGTGATGATGACCTGATCGCGCTTGCCGACGGGGTCGGGGCGGCGGACACAGACAGGTGCATCCGCGACAGGACGTGGGATGCGCTGGTGAGCGAACAGTCCGCCAACATTCCGGAGAACCCGGAAACGGGCGGGTCGGGAACTCCCACGCTCCTCATCGACGGTGAGTTCATCCCGGTGACGTTGGACCCTCAACAGGATCTGTTGTCCCGGATCGGCTAATTCGGGATGGGTGTCGCCGTCGGGCTGCTCGGGCTGGCTTTCGCGATCTCAGGCATCGTTTGGGCGGCGGTGACGATGCTGAACGACGTTTCCCCGCATTGGCGCGAGCGCCACACATGGGGGCCGGTGGCGCTCGTTGTCGCCGCGGCAGTTTGTTTCCATTCTCCAGGCGCTGCGGCTCGGCGAGTGATGCCCCGGGATCAGCAATCATTGGTGTCCGCGGAAGTTTCGCAGTCGGAGACTGTTCCATACGACGAACACGGACGAGAGGCTCATCGCTGCGGCTGCGATGAGAGGGTTCAGTAGGCCGGCTGCGGCGAGGGGGATGGCTGCGACGTTGTAACCGAACGCCCAGACGAGGTTCCCTTGGATGGTGCGAAGCGTGCGTCGGGCGAGGCCGATCGCGTCTGCTGTCGCGATGAGATCGTCGCGGACGAGGATGATGTCTGCGGACTTCAGTGCGACGTCCGTTCCGGAGACGACGGCCATGCCCAGTTCGGAGCCCGCCAGCGCAGCGGCGTCGTTGATTCCGTCTCCAACCATCGCGACAGTTTTTCCCGTTGCGCGGAGGTCAGCGATCACGGCGGCCTTCTCTGCGGGTGTGACTTCTGCCCGTACGTCTGTGATCCCCACTTTCTCAGCGACACGCCGGGCTGCGGCGGTGTCGTCTCCGGTGAGGAGAATGGTCTGCAGGCCCATCTCGGAAAGCATCTTCACGGTTCTCTGGGCACTGCGCCTGATCTGATCCTCGACGGCGAGGGCAGCGATCGCCTCGTCGCCACGGATGAGGATGATCGGTGTTGCGGAGCGATGACGAGCGTGCGCAATCGCCTCCCTCAGAAGGTCGCTCACGTTTGCGCCCAGGTGCTCGGCGAGCCGCGGACCACCGATGGCGATCCGCTCCTCCCCCAGCTGGCCCTGCACTCCGAGCCCAGGGACGACGGAGAACTTCGTCACGGCCGGGATATCGGTAACAACTCGGCGGGCGTGCTCGACGACCGCGATAGCGATCGGGTGGGACGAGTTCACCTCCAGGGCTGCCGCTGTCCGCAGCGCCTCTGCCGCTGCGACTTCCGTACCGGCCTCGAAGGTCTGGTCGATGACACGCATGACGCCTTCGGTGAGGGTCCCTGTCTTGTCGATCACAACGGTGTCGATTCGTCCGGACGCTTCGAGAGCGTTCTGCCCCTTGATGAGTACGCCGAGCTGAGCCCCACGCCCCACCCCGACCATCAGGGCGGTGGGTGTGGCGAGCCCTAGCGCGCAGGGGCAGGCGATGATCAGGACGGCGACGCCAACAGAAATCGCGTGTGCGGGCTGCGCACCTGCCAGCAACCATCCGGCCGTGACGAGGACGGCGACCACAACGACGGTGGGGACGAACCACTGAACGATCTTGTCGACTAGCGACTGCACGCGAGCTTTGCTTTCCTGTGCACGCTCGGCGAGGGTTGCGAGTTGTGCGAGCTGGGTCCGGCTTCCTGCGGCCGTGACCTCCACCAGCAGATGCCCATTGGTGTTCACGGTGCCGGCATTGACGATCTTGCCGGGCCCCATCTCACGCGGAACGGGTTCACCCGTCATCGGGCTGGTGTCCACGGCCGCCCACCCGTCGATGATCTCGCCGTCGACGGGAATGGTCTCTCCAGGCAGGACGACCGCGGTGTCGCCAGGGCGGACCGCATCGATCGGCAGCACAGACTCCTGTCCTTCCCTCCGGACGCGTGCGGTGTCGGGTGCGAGAGCGGCGAGAGCGTCGAGCACGTCACCTGCCTTGCGTCGGGACCGCGCCTCGAAGTACCTGCCGGCGAGCTGGAATGTGGTCATTCCGGCCGCGACGTCGAGGTAGATGGCGTTAGCTCCGGGAGGTGTCGGCCCGTAGCCGATCCAGTACCCGGCGGCATCGGAACCGACGATCACGGCGACGACCGCCCATCCGAAGGAGGCCACGATCCCGAGGGAGACGAGCGTGTCCATGCTGACTGCGCCGTGGCGCAGATTGCGAACGGTGGCGCGGTGGAACGGCCATGCGGCCCAGGTCACGATCGGGATCGCGAGGGCTATGCACAGGAGCTCCCAGTGGGGGAAACGCCATGCCGGGACGAGAGCAAGGATGATGGTCAGATCCATCAGCGGCACGGTCAAGAGCGCCGCGACGATCAAGCGACGCCGGAGCCCGCTGATGCGGTCCTCGTTGCTCCGCCTGGTCCACTCGTCACCGGGATCCACCCGCTGATGCGCGATGTACCCTGCTTTCTCGACAGCGGTAATCGCTTCGTCGATACGCGCGGCACCGAGCCCTGAGACAACGGCGCGTTCGGTGGCGTAGTTGACCGTCGCGGACACACCGTCGACCTTGTTGAGGGCTCGTTCTACCCGCCCGGCGCACGCAGCGCAGCTCATCCCTGAGATGTTCAGCTCAACGAGCTCGGTATGCGGTGTGTGAAGGGTGGTCATTGGCGGGGCTCCTGAGAGGGAGAGAGGGGGCGTTGCGCGTTGGCGGCTCGGTCTTGCAGCCGCGCCAGCATGCGGTTGTACTCGTCGAACTCGTCGTCGATGCCGGCGTCCAGGTGCCGGTCGATCCGTTTCGCTTCTCGCTTGTCTTGGCGGGTCCATTGCACGCCGAGCGCGAGGATGACGATCAGCAGGGGCAGTTCTCCGCCCACCCAAGCGATGCCACCGCCGAGGTATTGCTGGTCGAGCAAGTCGCCCATCCACGGGAAGTCCAGCGTCTTGTAGAAGTTTTGGGCGATGGGCGTGGTCGCTGTCATCAAGATGACGCCGAAGAACGCGTGGAAGGGCATCGCAGCGAGGACGAAACCCAGCTTGCCTATGGGTGGCAGTGGGCGTGGCGGACGGTCTACCCCGATCACGAGCCCGTAGAAGAGGTACCCGACGGCCAGGAAGTGAATGTTCATCGCCTGGTGCGCCCAGTGGTAGCGGATGATGTTCTCGAACAGGGGGGTGAGGTAGAGCCCGTAGTACGAGCCGATGTACACGATGAAGACGAGGACCGGGCTGTAGATCACGCGCGACCCCCGCCAATGGAGCGCCGCGGTTATCCATTCATGAGGCCCCGCGGGCATCGTCTTGGGGTGTGGGGTGGTGGCGCGCAGAAGAAGCGTGATGACGCCGCCGAGCACGAGCAGGACAGGTGCGAGCATGTTGAGGCTCATGTGCACGAGCATGTGGGTCCCGAACTGGGCTCCCGCGTACTGGCCCAATCCGGAGCTGGTGGCCAGCACGACTACAGCCCACCCGAGGATCCACGCGATCGTCCGTCCCGCAGGCCACGAGTCTCCGCGGCGCCGTAACCGGATCACGGCCGCGGCGTACACGCTCACTGCCGTCACCGCCACGACGAGCAGGAGGATGTTGGGACGCCACTGGGTCAGCAGGACGGAAAGCGTCGGTGCCGTCGCGGAGATGTCGAAGCCGAAGAACACCTGAGAGATGTTCGTCAGGATGAAGTACTGCGGCGGGGGAACCCTGGTCATCGCTACCGTCGCGGCCAGAAACCCCGCACCCAGCACAGCCACGGTGATGATGGCCACTCTGATGCGCAGCTCTGTCCACTTCCGCCGGCTTCCCCACGTGAGACCGAGCACGATGCCCACGCCAAAGACGATCGCACCCCGCGCGGAGATCAGAGCGGGAGTGGGGTTGTTGTCGACGGGCCCGGCGAGCTTGAAGAAGCCGAGAATGACTTCCGTCGCGGCAACAACCGCCCACGCGATCGTCATGGTCAGCAGGGTGCGCCGGATCGTGGCGGGCCTGAGGACCCGCCCGGTAAGGAGGCGGACCGTCAGAACGATCGCAGCGCCGAACAGAACCGCCACCGCGATGCTCTGAAAGGTTGCGGCGTCCGAACCGAAATCATGATCGACACCGACCTGCACCTGATGGACGACGACCGGGGCCACAGCGGACAGCGCGGTAAGCACAAGCACAGGCAGAAGAGCTGCCCAGCGGCGAGCGAAGAGCGCGCAGAAAAAGGCGAGGACCGAGGCAATGAGGACGAAGACCCACGCCTTTGCGAGGTACCCCGCCTCAAGGAGGTACGCGAAAGCGCCAGGTTCAGTCAGGCGAGCGAGACTCAACCCGTTCTCATCCGCCGCATCGACAGCGACGAGCGCGGCGCTCAGCAGCATCGACGCCAGAAGCCCGAATCGGAGTATCCCCAGCTCCAGGCCGTTGGAGGTCTCAAAGGGAACGGTCCGGGGGGCAGCCATCAAAACGAGCACCGCGACCACGCTGCCGACATTGAGCCAGGCAACGAGATCGATCAGCGACCGCAGCGCCGTCGCCACGACGGCCGTCTCGACACCCGGATAGCCGAGGGAGATGAGTTCGTAGCCCCGGTTGCCTAGCAGCACCGTGAATACGACGGGCAGTCCCACGACAACCATCAACACGAGTCCGGCGACGGCGACCGTCGCCCAAGGAGACCTCGGTATCGCCCGGTGCGTGTAGGCCTTCAACTCGTCATCAACAACGCTCACGGCTGAAGTTCGTAGCCCGCCTCAGAGACCTGCTCCCCCACAGCCGCACGGTCGAGAGGGCCTTCATGACTCACGACCACGGTGCCTGTCGCGGCATCCGCTTTCACCGCTGTCACGCCGTTGATCGTTTGGATCGCCTCGCCAACGGCGCGCTCGCAGTGATCACAGGTCATCCCGTCGACCATCACAGTCGTCTGCATTGTTAGCTCCTTCAGCCTCCCGTTAACTCTACTTCCTGTCGACATCATCCGGGTGGTAGGGGCGATCGACCGTAGAATCAAGATGAAGATGGAGGTGGGTTGTGACGGGAACTCGGAACCGGGGTCGTGGCGAGCTCGAAGCGGAAGTGCTGGCTGTGCTCCGGCGCCACGCGGAACCCATTGGTGCAGGCGATGTGCAGGCTGCATTCGTGGAACCGACGCCGGCATATACGACAGTCCTCACGGTGCTTGATCGGCTCATTGAGAAGGGGGAGGTCGTCCGTCACGCCGAATCGCCTCGCAAGGTCAAGTTCGCCGCGGCGCGCACGGCGGACGAAAGCGCCAGCCTTTCGATGAGGCAAGCGCTGGAAGGGTCCGGCGACAGGACCGCTACGCTGCTGCGATTCGCGGGTGAGCTGGACACCGATGATCTCGAGCTGCTGCGTGCGGCAATGGCGAAGAAGCGCCGTACGCCGTGATCATTGTCGTTGGCGGTATCCTTGCTGCGCTGGTGTCCTGGTGGTGCGCACCGCGACTTCTCACTCTCGGCCGTTGGCATGTGCGCCGTCCTCGACTGGCCCTTGCCTTGTCGCACATTGTGTTGGCGGTGGGGTTGGCCGCCGCGGCCGCATCTCTGATCGCATCAGTCACTCTCGCGGTGACCTCATCTGCCCACGGCCATGAGCCGACGGGTCTGGTGCAGACGTTGGCTGGCTGGAGCGCGCTTCTTGTCGTAGGGATCCTCTGGGCGGTCGTCGCGTCGGGAGCGGACGGCATCATCAGTGCCAGCAAGCTCACCTACGGGGCGGTCCTGCAGCTGCCCCACAGCCGGGTCCCCCTCGACACCCGCTGCGATCTGGTCACGTGCGACAGCGACGAAGCTTTCGCGTGTGCCATGCCAGGCCGGTCTCGCGCAATCGTCATCACCACGCGTCTGCGCGACATCCTTACTCCAGCGCAGCTCGCCGCCGTGGTCGCTCACGAGCGAGCCCATCTCAGTGGCAACCACTACGTTGCTCTTCGGCTCGCGGAAATCCATCGCGCCTGCCTGCCACGTTCGTCGAAGGCCGGCAGGCAACTCTTGCGATCCACTCGTCTGCTGGTCGAACTCATCGCAGATGACAGCGCCGCCCGCACCGTAGGAGCCGTTCACCTGGCCAACGCGTTGTCCATCGTCGGTCAGGAGACCGGTGATGACGCCATGGCGATCCGCGCAGATCGGCTGACGGGTCGTGCGTGGAAGCCTGCCCGCAAACTCGCGTCCGCCGCGCTCCCAGTCTGGGCCTAAAGCCCTGAGGGCGGGCGGGCAGGGATGCCCGCCCGCCCGACGGTTTACTGGACTGTCCCGAAGAACCGGCGTGCTGCAGGGATTCTGCGGATCAGCAACTGGTCCGCAGCCAGGACCACCAGCAAGGACAGCCCGAAGAGGGGGAGGAACACTCCCAAGGCGATGACCGCGATAAGCAGAAGCCCGTTGGCGAAGATCGGGAGTTTCGCGCGAGGAGCCGCCATCCCCGACGCTGTCCCTCGTCGACGCCACCACATCATCGGCGCCGAGACGCACATGAAGATGACCGCGAGGCAGAACAGGGTCGTCAGGACCATGTTGACGGGGCCGAATCGGCGGCCTTCGTGGATGGCGATCCCGTTGGCAACCGTCTTCGACAGCGCGGAAAGGTCGTCGTAGCTGTAGACCGCCAAAGGTGCGGCGCTGTACTGATCGACGTGCACCGTCTTCTGCAAGCTGACGTCCGCTTCGGCAGCGTTGCCGTTGTTCGCCCACTGGTAGCCGTAGACGCTGAACACTCCCGTCTCACCCTCGGGATACGTCACAAAGTATGGTTCGGGTGCGCCCTCGGTGCGGGCGGCTGCCGTGGCCGCGTCGATCGAGATCTGAGCCCCGGAACCGGTACTGGTGGCGGTCGGGAGGTCTGCCACCTCCCATCCCGCGGGGCTGGATGAGCCGTTGGTCGCCTCGATCTGTTCCTTCACGGTGGACTCGGCGCCCGGATCAGCTCCCCAGAGCGAGTCGCCTGTTGTGGATGCGACGCTGGACGCGAGCGAGCCCCACACTCCCGTCCAGGGCAACCCGGACACGACGAGCATCAGGATCCCGAGCCCGACCGGTAGGCCGACGAGAGCATGCCAATTACGCAGTCGCGCCCCGGGGACCTTCTTCGCCGTCGCGGCCTTCCGGGGGCGGCGCCCCAGGAAGAAGATGATGAAGCCGGTGACGGTCAGCACAATCGCCCAACTCGCCCCGAGTTCGACGATGCGATCTCCCAGTTCACCATCCCCAAGGAGAAGATCCCCATGGACTCGTTCGGCCCACGTCGACACGAGGTCATCGATGTGGAGGTCACCTGTGACGACGCCCCGGTAGGGGTCGACGTACACATTGCGGGTGTCATCCCCGACCCCGGTGACGAACACCGTCGCACGGTCGCCGCTGTTGTCCGTGACCGACAGGATGCTGCGGTCGGGGTACGCATCGCGGACCACCGCGTCTTGATCGGAAAGAGGTAGCCGCTGCTCGCCTGTCACAACGGGAACTGTCAGAACACCGGGATGGGTCCAGGCATCGACCTGCGCGCGGAACATATACGTCATCCCTGACACTGAGAGCGCGAAGAGGACGGGGATGACGATCAGAGACCCGTAGAAGTGCCAGCGCCAGAAGGCGCCGAACCAATTGATCTTCCGCCCCCGGGGGGCGGGTCGAGTGGGAGTCGGGGTGAACGGCGGATGTTCGACGTCGGGTTCAACCTGGGTCATGGCGGGCTCCTCAACCACGGGAGAGTTATCTCTACGTAGTGTAGTAGTAACATGGCGATGTGTTGATGACGCCGTGGGATTGGGTTCTGACCGTTCTGTTTGCCGCGACAGGAGTGTGGTGCGCCTTCGATCTGGTCCGTACGCGAAGCCGATCGCGTCGCGCCGACGGGGCGCTGACCACCCATGCCATCGTCGACGTGAATCACCTCGTGATGAGCGTGGCGATGATCCTCATGATCTGGATACCAATGATCGACGTGGCAACCTGGGCGCAGGTGATCGTCTTCGCACTGTTCCTTGTTGCACTGCTACCGGGCTTGTTCACCTCTCCGTCCCGCACCGAGAAAGTGTCCCTCGCGGGCCATGTCGCCCTCAACGGTGCGATGATCTGGATGCTAGCGGCGATGCCCCTCCTGATGGCGGGGATGCATGACGCCGGCGGGGGACACGAAGGGCACCATCACGGCGGCGGCGATGAGGCCATGATCATGTCGACACCGCCGTGGGCTGACGTGGTCAATGTGCTGTTCATCGCTCTCAGCGCGGCAGCGGCAGCGTGGTGGATCGTTGTCCTGCTGCGGAGCCGCGGACGCCACCTTCATGATCTCTGTTACTCCTCCATGGGCCTTGGAATGGGGCTCATGCTCTTTGTGATGAACGTCTAGCCTCACACGTCGAGTTCGAGTTGGGGCGTGAGAGAGCGGGAGACGCAGACATTGATGGACGCGTTGGACGCATGCTCATCGTCGGTCTGATAGGAGTCGCGATGATCGGGTGTGCCTTCCACAACCCGCAGAACGCATGACCCGCAGAAGCCTTGACCGCACGAGCGAAGAGTGTCGTACCCGTTGGCCTCGAGTACGTCGGCGATGGAGAGTCCCGGCGGCACCTGCATTCGCTGCCCTGTCGACCGCGCGATCACGTCAAATGTGTGATCTCCCTCACGGGGAGTCGCCGCGGGGATGAAGCGCTCGGTGATGATCTGGTCGGCGTGCCATCCGGCGCTGACGGCGCGTTCGGTAGCCGTCTGGAGGAACCCCTCCGGGCCGCAAAGGTAGATCGCCGTGTCTTCCTGCGGCTCCAGGAGCTCCGCCGGGCCTGCCGAGCGGAACGAGTCCCCCGCGTTGCTGAAGTGTCGGTGCACATGATCTGCCCACGGACGCGAGCTCATGTACGAGTCCAGCGGAAGAGCTATCGGTTTTTTCGCGTACGCATGTAGTTCGAAGGTCGACCCCGAGTCATGCAGGGCCTCCGCCATGGACACCATCGGAGTGATCCCGATTCCGCCTGCGAGAAGCAGTGCCCGAGGGAGATCATCGCGCAGCGGGAAAGTGTTTCGAGGACTGGAGGCGGTCACCTCAGCCCCCACGGTCAAGTGATCGTGAACGAACGCCGACCCTCCCCTACTGTCCTCAGCTCGCTGCACGCACACCAGGTAGTGGCCCTTCGCGTTAGGCGCATTCAATAGTGAGTACTGCCGGGTCAGCCCGTCGCCGAGGTAAAAATCGACATGCGCGCCCGCCGAAGAGGCGGGCACACTGTCACCCGGGCTGGCCGGTTCGAGTCGGAGGAGGAGCGATGACGCCGATGCTGCCGTGATCTCTCGCACACGGAGACGGTGACTGTTCTCCCGTGCCGGCTGCACCCGCTCGGTCTGTGTCTTTCGACGACCGAAGATCATGATTGCTCGCTAAATCTAGACATCCTCTAAGTCTACGTTGCGTAGAGTTAGCTCCGTTCTGGATCGACTCGACCCTCGAGTCGCGGCTGTCGATCTCGATCAAAGCGATGAAGGCTCCCGATGATAACAGGCTTCTCTACGCATCGTAGAGTTGTGATGTTCACCTTGAAGGAGATTCATGCGCTCTGCTTATCCGCCGAAGTGCTCCCACTGCCGTTGCGGCGGCGCTGGTGAAGCTGATGTCAGCCTGCGTATCGCCGACGCTCGCACCATCCGCGAGTCCAAGCTCTGACGCGGAAGGGTCGACCTATCCGCTCACGATGTAGAACTGCGGGGTCTGCTGCATTGGTAGGTGACATCTGAGTTGGGTTGCCCGGGAGGGCGCCCTGGAAGGATGTCATCGTGCCTAAGCCTTACCCGAGCGAGTTCCGTGACGACGTCGTGCGCGTGGCCAGGGGCCGCGAGCCCGGCGTGACCATCGAGCAGATCGCGACCGACTTCGGGGTTCACCCGATGACCCTCACGAAATGGTTGCGGCGTGCCGCGGTCGAGGAGGGCGCGAAGCCGGGTGTGACGCGCTCCGAAGGGGCGGAGCTGCGGGAGGCGCGGAAGCGGATCCGGCTCCTGGAGCAGGAGGTTGAGGTGCTGCGGCGTGCGGCGGCGTATCTGTCGCAGGCGAACCTGCCGGGAAAAGGCTCTACCCGCTCGTGACCGAGCTCGCCGCGGACGGGGTCGCCGTCGCGGTGACGTACCGGGTGCTCAAGCTCGCTCGCCAGCCCTACTACCGGTGGCTGGCGGATCCCATCACCGATGCCGAACTCTGGGTCGTCGCGGCGCATCGCGCCAACGCGTCGGTCGACGCGCACCGCGACGACCCAGAGTTCGGCTACCGGTTCCTGCTCGACGAGGCCCGCGACGCGGGTGAGGTCATGGCGGAGCGGACCGCGTGGCGAATCGGCCG
>JAAIGE0100052481.1_pt1 | contig 13513 bp, 10 predicted proteins | sample 6487951 | NCBI WGS metagenome assembly JAAIGE01 (sample SAMN13974128, study PRJNA590717) | phyllosphere metagenome | biome: tomato field; feature: multiple bacterial spot infested tomato fields; material: tomato leaves; isolation source: leaves from tomato fields | host: Solanum lycopersicum ... | reverse complement strand
GATCACCGTGGCGCCGGCGCTGACGCTGACCGACCGCGAGTACCAGAAGCTCCGCGACATCGGCATCGACATCATCCGCGCCGTCGGCGTCGACACCGGTGGCTGCAACATCCAGTTCGCCGTCGACCCGCAGACCGGCCGCATCATCGTCATCGAGATGAACCCGCGTGTCTCGCGCTCGTCGGCCCTCGCCTCGAAGGCGACCGGCTTCCCGATCGCCAAGCTGGCCGCGAAGCTCGCAATCGGCTACCGCCTCGACGAGGTGCCCAACGACATCACGAAGGCGACGCCTGCGAGCTTCGAGCCGACGCTCGACTACGTCGTCGTCAAGGTGCCCCGGTTCAACTTCGAGAAGTTCCCCGCCGCCGACACGACGCTGACGACCACCATGAAGTCGGTGGGAGAGGCGATGGCGATCGGCCGCAACTACACGACCGCCCTGCAGAAGGCGCTGCGCTCGCTCGAGAAGCGCGGCTCGAGCTTCCACTGGGGCGCCGAGGAGCGCTCAGTGGAGGAGCTCCTCGAGATCGCGAAGACCCCGACCGACGGCCGGATCGTCGTGCTGCAGCAGGCGCTGCGCAAGGGCGCGACGCTCGAGCAGGCGTTCGAGGCGACGGCGATCGACCCGTGGTTCCTCGACCAGATGATCCTCATCAACGAGGTGGGCGAGTACATCCGCGAGGCCGACGAGCTGACCGAGGACGTCCTGCGCCTCGCGAAGGACCACGGCTTCAGCGACGCCCAGATCGCGGAGATCCGCGGCCTCGGCGAAGCGGAGGTGCGCGGCATCCGTTACGGCGTCGGACTGCGGCCGGTCTACAAGACCGTCGACACGTGCGCGGGCGAGTTCCCGGCCCTCACGCCGTACCACTACTCCTCGTACGACCGCGAGACCGAGGTCACGCCGAGCGAGGGCCGCAAGGTCGTCATCATCGGCTCGGGCCCGAACCGCATCGGCCAGGGCGTCGAGTTCGACTACTCCTGCGTCCACGCGTCCTTCGCGCTGTCGGATGCCGGTTTCGAGACCATCATGGTCAACTGCAACCCCGAGACGGTCTCGACCGACTACGACACGAGCGACCGGCTCTACTTCGAGCCGCTCACGCTCGAGGACGTCCTCGAGGTCCTGCACGCCGAGGCGCAGTCGGGCGAGATCGTCGGCGTCGTCTGCCAGCTCGGCGGTCAGACCCCGCTCGGACTCGCGAAGGGGATCGAGGCCGCCGGCTACACGATCCTCGGCACGAAGCCCACCGCGATCGACATCGCCGAGGAGCGCGAGCAGTTCTCGCAGCTGCTCGACCGGGCGGGACTCATGGCGCCGCGCCACGGCACGGCCACCGACGAGGCGGGCGCCATCGCGATCGCCGAGGAGATCGGGTACCCCGTCCTGGTGCGCCCGAGCTTCGTGCTCGGCGGACGCGGCATGGAGATCGTCTACGACACCGAGAGCCTGCGCGACTACTTCGTCCGCATCGCCGACCAGGCGATCATCCGCGAGGACGCGCCGCTGCTCGTGGACCGCTTCCTCGACGACGCCGTGGAGATCGACGTCGACGCGCTCTTCGACGGCGAGCAGCTCTACATCGGCGGCGTCATGGAGCACCTCGAGGAGGCCGGCATCCACTCCGGCGACTCGTCGTGCACCCTGCCGCCGATGTCGCTCGGACGCGGCGAGATCGACCGCGTGCGCACCGCGACCCACGCGATCGCCGAGGGCGTCGGGGTACGGGGCCTGCTGAACGTGCAGTTCGCGGTCTCGGCCGGCGTCCTGTACGTCATCGAGGCCAACCCGCGCGCATCGCGCACCGTGCCGTTCGTGTCCAAGGCCCTCGGTATCCCGATGGCCAAGGCCGCCAGCCGCATCATGGCGGGCGCGTCGATCGCCGAGCTCATCGCCGAAGGCCTCCTGCCCGAGCAGGACGGCTCGCGCGTTCCGCTCGACGCCCCCGTCGCCGTGAAGGAGGCCGTGCTGCCCTTCAAGCGGTTCCGCACCGCCGACGGGCGCACGGTCGACTCCGTGCTCGGCCCCGAGATGCGCTCGACCGGCGAGGTCATGGGCATCGACCGGGACTTCCCGACGGCGTTCGCGAAGAGCCAGGCGGCCGCGTACGGCGGGATGCCGACCTCGGGCACCGTGTTCCTGTCGGTCGCCGACGACGACAAGCGCGCCGTCATCCTGCCCGCCCACCGGCTGCAGGAGCTCGGCTACACCCTCATCGCGACGGAGGGCACGGCCGAGATCCTGGCCCGCAACGGCATCCGGGTGGAGGTCGTCTCGAAGTACTCCGAGACGCAGGACTCCGGTGAGTCGAACGTCGTCGACCTCATCAACGCGGGCGAGATCGACATCGTCGTGAACACGCCCTCGGGCGGCATCGCCCGCGCCGACGGGTACGAGATCCGCGCCGCCGCCGTGGCCGCCGACAAGGCGCTGTTCACGACGATGGCCGTCCTCGGCGCCGCGGTGTCCGCGATGCCGGTCCTCCGCGAGGGCTTCGCGGTCCGGAGCCTGCAGGAGTACGCCGCCGACCGGAAGGCGGCGGTGTGACCTCATTCGGTTCACGGCTGGCCGCGGCGGTCGACGCCCGCGGCCCGCTGTGCGTCGGGATCGACCCCCACGCGTCCCTCCTGGACGCGTGGGGGCTCCCGGCATCCGCTGCGGGTGTCCGCGAGTTCGGCCTGCGGGTGGTGGATGCCGCGCGCACCCGCGTCGGCGTCGTCAAGCCGCAGGTGGCGTTCTTCGAGCGGTACGGGTCGGCGGGGTTCGCGGCCCTCGAGGAGGTCATCGGCACGGCGCGCGCCGCGGGGCTCGTCGTGATCGCCGACGCGAAGCGCGGCGACATCGGCACGACGATGGACGGCTACGCGGAGGCGTGGCTCGCGGCCGGGTCCCCGTTGGAATCGGATGCCGTGACGGTCAGCCCGTACCTCGGCCCGGACTCCCTGCGCGGCACGATCGCGACCGCCGTGCGTGCGGGCAAGGGCGTGTACGTCCTCGCCGCGACGAGCAACCCCGAAGCGGCCGGGCTGCAGTCCGCCGAGGTCACCGCCGTCGATGCGGAGCGCGGCCAGACGGTGGCCGACTGGGTCGCCCAGCGTGCCGGAGCCGCCAATGCCTCGGCCGTCGTCGGGGACGACCGGTTCGGACCGGTGGGGTTCGTCGTCGGGGCTACAGTGGAACGCGCCGACCTCGGACTGTCGGATGCCTCGCTGCACCGCGCATCGATCCTCGCCCCGGGGTTCGGCGCGCAGGGTGCCCGCCTGCGCGACCTCACCGAGCGGTTCGGTCCGCTCGCCCCGCAGGTGCTCGCCAGTGCGAGCCGCAGCATGCTCGGCGCGGGTCCCGACGGGATCGGCGCGGCCATCGACACCCACAACTCCGAACTCCAGGACGCACGACATGCCTGACTCCCGCACCCCTCCCGAGGTCGACCGCGCGGCCGCATCGCGACGCGCGGTGGCGGCGCGCCGCGAGCGTGCCGCGCTCAAACGCGACGTCTCGACGCGCGTCATCAGTCCGCAGGACCTCCTGCGACGCGCGTGGGCCGAGCCCCAGTCCGCGGCGGCCGCCATGCGCGTGACCGAGTTCCTGACCGCGATCCCCGCCATCGGCGAGGGCAAGCGCGACCGGATCCTCGCCGACCTGCAGATCGCCCCCGTGAAGAAGATCGGCGGTCTCGGCATCCGTCAGCGTCAGGTGCTGCAGGAGTACCTCGACCGCCGCCTGCCCGAGCCGCGGGCGCGCGCCGAGCGCAGCCGGCTGATCGTCCTGGCCGGCCCGACCGCGGTCGGCAAGGGCACCGTCGCCGCGCACATCAAGGAGCACCACCCCGAGATCCTGCTGTCGGTCTCGGCCACGACGCGGCCGCCCCGACCGGGCGAGGTCGAGGGGGAGCACTACTTCTTCGTCGACGATGCCGAGTTCGACCGGATGGTGCGCGACGGCGAGCTCCTCGAGCACGCGACCGTCCACAACGCCTACCGGTACGGCACACCTCGCCGTCCCATCGACGCCGCCCTTGCGGAGGGCCGCACGGTCCTCCTCGAGATCGACCTGCAGGGCGCGCGTCAGGTGCGCGCCGCGGCGCCGGACGCGACCCTCGTCTTCCTCCTGCCGCCGAGCTGGGACGAGCTCGTCAACCGCCTCGTGGGGCGGGGCACCGAGGGCGAGGAGGAGCGCGCACGGCGCCTCAAGACGGCGCGCGTCGAGCTGGCCTCGCAGGGCGAGTTCGACTACCGCGTCGTGAACGACGACGTCGCCCGGGCTGCCGCCGAAGTGGCGGACCTCGCCCGCTGACGCCCGCCGGGAACGGTTCGTTTCAGACCGTTACAGCCGATGAGGCTGGACGGCGGCGGTCCGGAAAGCTGGACGCATGTCCACCGTCCTGACTTCCAGCGTGCCTGCGTCGAGTCCCGCCGCGGCACCCGGGGCGGTGTCGCTCGCGGGTGTGGAACGCACCTTCGCCGGCGCGAACGGCGCGGTCCCGGTGCTCCGCGGCGTCGACCTGACGATCGACCCCGGGGAGATCGTCGCCGTCGTCGGTCCGTCCGGGTGCGGCAAGTCCACGCTCCTGCGTCTGCTGGCGGGGCTCGACACCCCGACTGCGGGGTCGGTGACCGTCGACGGCACGCCGCTCCGCGACACCGACGAGCGCACCGCCGTCGCCTTCCAGGAGCCGCGCCTGCTGCCGTGGCGCAGCATCGCCGAGAACGTCGAACTCGGGATGCCGCGCGGCACCGCGCGCGCCGCGACGAGAGCCCGCGTCGCCGAGCTGCTCGACCTCGTGGGTCTGACCTCCGCCGCGACGCGTCGCCCCCGCGAGGTCTCGGGCGGGATGGCGCAGCGCGCCTCACTCGCTCGTGCCCTCGCTCGCGGACCCGAGGTGCTCCTGCTCGATGAGCCGTTCGGCGCCCTCGACGCGCTCACGCGGCTGCGCATGCAGGACCTCCTCCTCGACATCCACTCCGCCGAACCGACGACCGTCGTCCTCGTGACGCACGACGTCGAGGAGGCCCTCTACCTCGCCGACCGCGTGCTGCAGCTGCGCGCGATCGACGCCGGATCCCGGGAATCCTCGATCGCACGCGTGATCGAGGTCCCCGGCATCCGCCCCCGTGACCGCGCCGATCGCGGCTTCACGGACCTCCGCGCCGAGCTCCTCGACGGACTCGGCGTCGACACCCACCGCTCGACCCCTCAGGAGACCCGATGAGCACCGTCATCCGCCGCACCGCCCCCACGATCGTCGTGGCGGGAGCGGTGATGCTCATGGCCACGGGGTGCCTCGCCGGCGAGAACGCCGCGTCCACCACCGATAGCACGGGGGAGTGGTCCACCGACACGCTGTCGATCGACTTCGCGACCTACAACCCGCTGAGCCTCGTCGTGAAGGACCAGGGCCTCATCGAGAAGGCGCTCGGCGACGACGTCGACGTCGAGTGGACGCAGTCCGCCGGGTCGAACAAGGCCAACGAGCTGCTGCGCGCCGGTTCGCTCGACGTCGGCTCCACGGCCGGCTCCGCCGCGCTGCTGGCCCGCGCCAACGGCTCGCCGATCAAGGTCATCGACGTCTACTCGCAGCCCGAATGGTCGGCGCTCGTCGTCGGCCCCGACAGCGACATCACCTCGATCGCGGACCTGAAGGGCAAGAAGGTCGCGGCGACCAGCGGCACCGACCCGTACTTCTTCCTGCTGCAGGCGCTCGAGACGGCCGGACTCGACGTCTCGGACGTCGAGGTGCAGAACCTGCAGCACGCCGACGGCCGCTCGGCCCTCGACGGCGGATCGGTCGACGCGTGGGCCGGTCTCGACCCGATCATGGCGGCCGCCGAGGTCGAGTCGGGCGACAAGCTGATCTACCGGAACGTCGACTTCAACTCGTACGGCTTCCTCAACGCGACCGAGGAGTTCCTCAACGACCACGCCGATGTCGCGCAGGTCGTCGTCGACGCGTACGAGGAGGCCCGCCAGTGGGCTCTGGAGAACCCCGACGAGACCGCGGCGCTCCTCGCCGAGGTCGCCGGGATCGACCCCGCCGTCGCGACCACCGTCATCTCCGAGCGCTCGAACCTCGACGTCAGCGGCATCCCCGGCGATGCCCAGCTGGCGGTCCTGAAGAAGATCGCTCCGGTGCTCGTCGACTCCGACGCCGTGACCGGTGGGCAGGATGCCGTGGATGCGGCGCTCGACACGATCATCGAGCCGACGTTCGCCGAGAAGGCCGCGGGCTGATCATGACGGCCTCCGCAGAGGCGACCTCCACCGCCGCGGCGCCCTCGGGCGCGGCGGCGGTGCGGCCGTTCTGGTCTCGCACGAGCGTCCGCGTCGTGGGCGGTCTCGTCGTCCCCGTCGCCCTCCTCGCCCTGTGGCAGGCGGTGACGGCGTTCGGGGTGATCCCGACCTATCGCCTGCCCGCGCCGGTCGACGTCCTGAACGCGGCGGTGGGGCTCGCCCAAGACGGCACCTTGTGGCGCCACATCGCCATCTCGGTTCAGCGCGTGCTCCTGGGCTTCGCCCTCGGGTCCCTCGTCGGCCTCGCGGTCGCTGGCCTCGTCGGTCTGACCCGGTCGGGCGATGTTCTCCTGAGTCCGATCCTCGCCGCGTTCCGCGCGATACCGTCGCTCGCGCTGGTTCCGCTCCTGCTTCTGTGGATGGGCGTCGGCGAGGATTCGAAGGTCGTTCTGGTGGCGATCGGCGCTTTCTTCCCGCTCTTCACGACGGTCGCCGACGGGCTGCGGCACGTCGATCCTCATCTCGTGGAGATGGGTCGGTCATTCGGACTCCGCGGGTGGGCATTGTTCCGCACGGTTCAGTTGCCCGCCACCGTCCCTTCGCTCGTGTCCGGCCTGCGTCTCGCCCTCGCACAGGCGTGGCTCTTCCTCGTGGCAGCCGAACTCCTCGCGGCCGCGATGGGTCTGGGGTACCTGCTCACGGATTCGCAGAGCACCGGTCGCGTCGATCGCATCTTCCTCGCCATCGTGGTGCTCGCCACCCTCGGGACACTTTCCAACTCCTTCGTCACGCTTCTTCAGCGCAGGGTCCTGAGGAAGTGGGCATGACCGCGGACGTGGCGACGGACGACGAGCTGCGCCTCGTCGAGACCCGCGCCTACCCGGCGCCGCCCACGTTCGCCGCGCAGGCCAACGTGACCGCCGATGCGTACGGGGAGGCTGCCGCGGATCCCCTGGCCTTCTGGGAGGATGCCGCGCGGCGCCTGGATTGGACGACCCCCTGGCACACCGCGCTCGACTGGCAGCCCCCCGCCCGCTCCGACGACGGCACGCTGGCCGTCCCGGTCGCTCGCTGGTTCGACGGCGGCACCCTGAATGTCGCCGTCAACTGCGTCGACCGTCACGTCGCCGCCGGTCGCGGCGACAAGGTGGCCTTGCACTTCGAGGGTGAGCCCGGCGACCGCACGACCGTCACCTACGCCGATCTGCTGCGCCGCGTCTCCCAGGCGGCGAACGCGCTGGAAGGGCTCGGCATCGGTCCGGGCGATCGCGTCGTCGTCTACCTGCCGGTCCTCGTCGAGACGGTCGTGATCGCGCTCGCCTGCGCGCGCGTCGGAGCGGTGCACTCGCTCGTGTTCGGCGGGTTCTCGGCCGAGGCCCTGCGGTTCCGCCTCGAAGACACGGGCGCGAAGCTGCTCGTCACGAGCGACGGGCAGTTCCGCCGCGGGGGAGCGGTCGAGGTGAAGTCCGCCGCCGACACCGCGGCTGCGGGACTTCCGGCCCTCGAGCACGTGCTGGTCGTCCGGCGCACCGGCGACGAGGTCGCGTGGACCCCGGGTCGCGACGTCTGGTGGCACGACGTGGTCGACACCGCCCCGTCCGTCCACCTGGCGCCGGCGTTCGAGGCGGAGCATCCGCTCTTCATCATCTACACCTCCGGCACGACGGGCAGGCCGAAGGGCCTCGTGCACACCTCGGGTGGGTACCTCACCCATGCGAGCTGGGCGCACTGGGCCCACTTCGACGCGAAGACCGACGACGTGCACTGGTGCACCGCCGACCTCGCCTGGGTCACCGCGCACACCTACGAGATCTACGGCCCGCTCTCGAACGGCCTCACACAGGTCATCTACGAGGGCACCCCCGATGCGCCGCACCGCGAGCGTCACCTTGAGATCATCGAGCGCTACGGCGTGACCGTCTATTACACGGCGCCCACCCTCATCCGCACCTTCATGACGTGGTTCGGTGACGCGCTCCCCGCGGGCCACGACCTGTCGAGCATCCGCCTGCTCGGCACCGTGGGCGAGGCGATCAACCCCGCCGCGTGGGTGTGGTTCCGTCGCACGTTCGGCCGCGACGAGGTGCCCGTCGTCGACACGTGGTGGCAGTCCGAGACCGGTGCGGCGATGATCGCCCCGCTGCCGGGCGTCACGACCCTGAAGCCCGGCTCCGCGACCGTCCCGCTGCCGGGGATCGACGCGGCCGTCGTGGACGACGAGGGCCGCGAGGTCCCGCCGGGACGCTCGGGCACGCTCGTCGTGCGGCGGCCCTGGCCGGGCATGGCGCGGACCGTCTGGGGGGACCCGGACCGCTACCGCGACGCGTACTGGTCGGCCTACGCCGGGCACGGGGAGTACGGCGGCTACTACGTCGCGGGGGACGGTGCGACCCGCGACGCCGATGGCCACATCCGCATCCTCGGGCGACTCGACGACGTCGTGAACGTCTCCGGGCACCGCCTGTCGACGATCGAGATCGAATCGGTCCTCGTGGCGCACGAGACGGTGGGCGAGGCGGGCACGACGGCTGTCGCCGATCCCGTCACCGGCCACGCGGTCGCGGCCTTCGTCGTCGCGTCCGGGGCGGGGGAGCCGGATGCCGCCGACCTCCGCGCGCACGTCGCGCGCGAGATCGGGCCGGTCGCCAAGCCCCGCCACGTGGTCGTCGTCCCGGACCTGCCGAAGACCCGTTCCGGCAAGATCCTCCGCCGCCTGCTCGCCCAGCTGTGGCAGGCGGAGCAGGACCGCCGTGCCGGCCGCGAGCCCGCGCCGCTCGGCGACACCACGTCGCTGCAGAACCCCGACGCCGTCGCAGAGATCGCCGCCGCCCTCGCCGCGGCCTGACACGCGGCATCCCGAGAGAGAAGACATGACCGACGAACACCGCTTCGGCTTCCGTACCCGCGCCCTTCACGCCGGAGGGACCCCGGATGCCGCCACCGGCGCCCGCGCCGTGCCGATCTACCAGACCTCCTCGTTCGTCTTCGACGACGCGACGGATGCCGCGAACCTCTTCGCGCTGCAGAAGTACGGCAACATCTACTCCCGCATCGGCAACCCCACCGTCGCCGCGCTCGAGGAGCGCCTCGCCTCGCTCGAAGGCGGGATCGGCGCGGTCGCGACGGCGTCGGGGATGAGTGCGGAGTTCATCACGTTCGCCGCCCTCGTCGGCGTCGGCGACCACGTCGTCGCGTCGGCGCAGCTATACGGCGGCACCGTCACGCAGCTCGACGTGACGCTCCGCCGCTTCGGCGTCGACACCACGTTCGTCGCCTCGAGCGATCCGGCCGACTACGCCGCGGCGATCCGGCCCGAGACGAAGGTCCTCTACGTCGAGACGATCGGCAATCCGTCGGGCGAGATCGCCGACATCGAGGGGCTCGCCGAGGTCGCTCACGCGGCCGGCATCCCGCTCGTCGTCGACTCGACCCTCGCGACCCCGTATCTTGCCCGGCCGCTCGAGCACGGCGCGGACATCGTCATCCATTCGGTCACCAAGTTCCTGGGCGGGCACGGCACCACCCTCGGCGGCGTGGTCGTCGAGAAGGGGACGTTCGACTGGGGCAACGGGAAGTTCCCGCAGATGACCGAGCCGGTGGCCTCCTACGGCGGCATCCGCTGGTGGGACAACTTCGGCGAGTACGGCTTCCTCACCAAGCTGCGTACCGAACAGCTCCGCGACATCGGCGCCGCGCTCAGCCCGCACTCCGCGTTCCTGCTGCTGCAGGGCGTCGAGACCCTGCCGCAGCGCATCGACGCGCATCTCGCGAACGCGCGCATCGTCGCCGAGTGGCTGGACTCCGACCCCCGCGTCTCGTTCGTGACGTGGGCGGGGCTTCCCGGTCATCCGCACCACGCACGGGCGCAGAAGTACCTGCCGCTCGGGCCGGGGTCGGTCTTCGCTTTCGGCGTGAAGGCGGGCGACGACACGTCGACGGAGGAGGAGCGGGTGGCCGCGGGACGCCGCGCCGGGGAGGCCGTCATCGACGCGCTGCAGCTCGCGTCGCACCTGGCCAACATCGGCGACGCGCGGACCCTCGTCATCCACCCCGCCTCGACGACGCACCAGCAGCTGAGCGCCGAGCAGCTCGTCGCCGCCGGCGTCCCCGCCGACCTCATCCGCATCTCGGTCGGTCTCGAAGACCCCGAGGACATCATCTGGGACCTCGACCAGGCCCTCACCCGAGCCACAGGAGTCAACCGATGAGCGACGCGAACGCGTGCGCCCTGCCCACGCCCGCCGGGCACCACTCCGCCCCCCGCACGTGGCCCGCCGCCGGCGCGCAGGAACGGTTCGAGATCCTCCGCCGGGCGAAGACGATCGCCATCGTCGGCGCCTCCGACAACCCGGCGCGGGCGAGCTACTTCGTCGCGACCTACCTGCGGGGGAGTTCGCCGTACGACGTGTACTACGTCAACCCGCGGGCCACTGAGATCCTCGGGCAGCCCGCGTACGCCTCGCTCGCCGACCTCCCCGTCGCCCCCGACATCGTCGACGTGTTCCGAAAGCACGACGACCTGCCGGGCGTCGCCCAGGAGGCGGTGGATGCCGGCGCCTCGACCCTCTGGCTGCAGCTCGGCTCGTGGCACGAGGGAGCCGCGAAGATCGCCGCCGACGCGGGACTGTCGGTCGTCATGGACCGCTGCGTCAAGATCGAGCACGCGCGCTTCCACGGCGGGCTGCACCTCGCCGGGTTCGACACCGGAGTGCTGAGCTCGAAGCGGCAGCTGCTCAGCCGGTGACCGCCCGCGCGGCGGAACCACCGCGCGCCCTGTAGACTGGCGGGATGCCGCGCCGCGCACACGCGCGTCCGTGCAGTCTTCTCGCCTCACCGATCCTGGAGGACCACCATGGCCAACCGTGACCAGGGCATCATCGACCCGCCCATCGACGCACTGCTCGACAAGGTCGACTCGAAGTACCAGCTCGTGATCTACGCATCCAAGCGTGCGCGTCAGATCAACGACTACTACTCGGACCTCCACGAGGGCAACCTCTTCGACAACGTGGGCCCGCTCGTCGACTCGAACGTCGAGGACAAGCCGCTCACGATCGCCCTCCACGAGATCCACGAGGACAAGCTGCGCCTGCGCGCGGCCGAGTGACCTCGACGTCATGACCCGGGCGCCACACGGCGTCATCCTCATGCCCGCGAATCCCCGGTGTCGGGGACCGCGGGCATGATGGTTTCCACACCCCCGATCCGCCCTCTGGAGGACCGATGACCGCGCTGCGCCTGTTCACGTCGGAGTCCGTGACCGAAGGTCACCCCGACAAGATCTGCGACCAGATCTCCGACAGCATCCTCGACGCCCTGCTCGAGGTCGACCCCGGCAGCCGCGTCGCCGTCGAGACCCTCGTCACCACGGGGCTCGTCCACGTCGCGGGCGAGGTGCGCACCGACGGCTACGTCGACATCCCCGGGATCGTCCGTCGTGTCGTGAACCGCATCGGCTACACCTCTTCCGAGACCGGCTTCGACGGCGACTCCTGCGGAGTGACGGTCTCGATCGGCGAGCAGTCCGGCGACATCGCCGCGGGTGTCGACAACGCGCTCGAGCACCGCGAGGGCGGTTCGGTGGACCCCGTCGACGCGCTCGGGGCGGGCGATCAGGGCATCATGTTCGGCTACGCGACGAACGAGACGCCCCAGTACATGCCGACCGCGATCTGGACGGCGCACCGCCTCGCCGAGCGGCTGACCGACGCCCGCCGCAGCGGCGCCCTGCCCTTCCTCCGTCCCGACGGCAAGACGCAGGTGACCCTCGGGTACGACGGCACGACGCCGCGCACCGTCGACACGGTCGTGCTGTCCACGCAGCACCACCCCGACATCTCCCTGCCGGCGCTCCGCGCGGCGGTCCAGGCCGAGGTCATCGACCCCGTCCTCGCCCAGACGGGGCTCGACGTCTCGGACGTCCGGTACGTCATCAACCCGGCCGGCCCGTTCGTCGTCGGCGGTCCGAAGGGCGATGCGGGCCTGACGGGACGCAAGATCATCATCGACACCTACGGCGGCGCCGCCCGACACGGCGGCGGGGCGTTCAGCGGCAAGGACCCGTCCAAGGTCGACCGTTCGGCGGCGTACGCGATGCGCTGGGTCGCCAAGAACGCGGTCGCGGCGGGTCTGGCGGATCGTCTCGAGGTGCAGGTGGCGTACGCCATCGGCCGGGCCGCGCCGGTCGGGCTCTACGTCGAGACGTTCGGCACCGGTCACGTCTCCGATGAGGCGATCACGGCCGCGATCCGCGACGTGTTCGACCTGCGCCCCCAGGCGATCATCGACGACCTCGACCTGCTGCGTCCCATCTACGCGCAGACCGCCGCGTACGGGCACTTCGGGCGCGAACTCCCCGAGTTCACCTGGGAGCGAACCGACCGCGTCGACGCGTTGCGGGCCGCCGCCGGTCTCTGACCCCGTGATCGACGTCGCGCGGGTCCTCATCGACTCGCCGCTGCCGCAGCTCGATCGGCTCTTCGACTACGCCGTCCCGAGCGCCCTCCGAGAGGACGTCCGCCCGGGGGTGCGTGTGAAGGTGCCGCTGCGGAGCGCCGGACGCGTGGTCGAGGCCTGGGTCATCGAGCGCGCCGAGGTCGAGCCGGGCGGGCGGCCGTTGTCCGAGGTCGCCGCGGTCGTCTCCCTCGTCCCGATCCTCCCCGACGGGCTCTACCGGCTCGCCCGACGGGTGGCGGACCGTGCCGCCGGCTCGGCGAGCGACATCCTGCGTCTGGCTGTCCCCAAACGGATGGTGCGCGCCGAGAAGGCGTGGGTCGCAGCCGAGCCCCCCGCGGCGCCGACGGTGGACCCGGATGCCGCGACCCGCGCACGCGCGGTGGCATCGGCGTACCCCGGGCTCGCCGATGCGGTCCTCGCGGGGGAGCGGCTCGCGGTGGATGCGCCCCCGCATCCCTCGCCCGGGCAGCTGCGCGGCGCGTGGGCGGATCTGCTCGCGTCGCTCGCGACCCTCGTCCTGGACGGCGGCCGGAGCGCGCTCATCGTCGTGCCGGACCACCGCGACCAGTCGCAGGTCCTGGAGGCGCTCGCGGCGCTCGTGCCGGCGGATGCCGTCGTCCGCGACGACGCCCGGCGGTCGGGTCCGGAGAGATTCGCGACCTACCTCCGCATGCTGAGCCCCGCGCCCTGCATCGTGGTGGGCAACCGGTCGAGCGTCTACGCCCCGGCCCACGACGTCGGTGCGGTCCTCCTGTGGGACGACGGCGACCCGCTGCTCGCCGAGCCGCTGAGTCCCGGGGTCCACGCCCGCGATGCGGCGCTCGT
>JAAIGE0100460801.1_pt1 | contig 13519 bp, 14 predicted proteins | sample 6487951 | NCBI WGS metagenome assembly JAAIGE01 (sample SAMN13974128, study PRJNA590717) | phyllosphere metagenome | biome: tomato field; feature: multiple bacterial spot infested tomato fields; material: tomato leaves; isolation source: leaves from tomato fields | host: Solanum lycopersicum ... | reverse complement strand
TTTTTATCGCATATATCTTATTCACTCATCCCCCAGCCTCTTGCAGCTTAAATAAGCAAAACTCAAACAAAGGCCCTATACAGTCAATATAAAAATAGCTTTTTTTTATTCTTATATCCTGAAAGAACATCGCGATGATCAGCCTCCTACTACCCTGGTTATATTTTATCTCCCCGGAGAAAAATAGAAAAATTTGCTACGAAAGTTGAAGCTATAAAACAAACCAAACAATAGATAAAAAAAATCGATAGAAAAGTAACGATCGGTATTTTAGGATTTGCCAGAAAATTTTCATAGCAATATATTTTGTCTCGCTCATTAAGTTTGTTATGAGCTGACTTAAGAATTAAGCGAATTAAGCTATTAGTAATGGAGCATAAAATGAAAAAGCTGATTTTAGGTTCGGCAATTGTGGCAGTTCTGGGTGTAGCGTCTAGTGCTATGGCTGCCCCAAACAGCGGTACTGTAAACTTTACCGGGGCGGTGTCTACAGCAACCTGTAATCTGTCCGTAAAAGATACCAGTGGTGCCGATATCCCTAACGTCAATTTAGGAACGTTAGCCAACACAGCCACAGCCGATGGTGCATTAGTTACTTTTAAATTGGTCCCGCAGGAAACAACATGTCTCAGCAAAGCCGCCGCTACCATGACCTGGACATCACCAACATTAAGCGCGACCGGTCTGAATAACGCCACAACAGGTGGCACTAATGCAACAATGGGTTTAAATGCAACCAATGCAACCGAGGCGGATAAGGCTATCAAACAAGGTAATACCTCTTTCAATTATAACGTTGCAAATGGTATTAAATCCTTTGACTTTACAGCCCAACTAAAACGCCCTGCGGCCGGTACTACACTGAGCGCTGGTTCATTCAGCGCTGCTGCAAGTTATGTTGTGGCATACAAATAAATCAATTTTATCTAATAAAGAAGGGAGAAATCCCTTCTTTCTAGTGATTTTCAGCCGGCAAGGAATAAAAATGAAAATAAAAGTATTATGCATCGCTATCATTTTTCATTTATGGTCGAATGAAGTTCTTGCCGACGATTTTAATTACAGTTTCATCCGCGGTGGCAGCAAAGAGGTACCTGAAGTACTAAAGAATACCGGACAAAACATCCCCGGAAACTATGTTGTTGATCTGCTTTTTAATGGTTCTAAAACAGCGACCTCTGTAGAATTAGCAATCAGCAATGATGATGCTGAGCATATTTGTCTTTCTGATAAATGGTTACAGGGGAAAGGCATTTATATTAATAAAGAATTCTATAAACAGTATCTTAATCCGGCACGCAACTGCTATCTTCTTGATAAAGAGAAGAACAGTCGGGTTAAATTTGATCCTTCCCTGCAGGAGTTGTCAATCGATATGCCTCAGGCTGGCTTTATCGATACGAAAAAAGAAGGCGGCCCCTGGGATTATGGCAGTACCGGTTTCAAACTCGCCTATGATGTCAATACATCAAAATCAAGTGACCAGGATCGGACAACATACGGCAATATCGAAGGCCAGATCAATATTGGCGAATGGGTTCTGCTTGGCAGGGGATATGCGTATCAGGGGGAAAAATTCCAGAGCAATAATCTCCTGTTAACCCATGCGATAAAGTCAATAAAATCAGATATCCTGATTGGTAAAACCCAGTCCTACAATACCCTGAACGATGGTTTTACCTTTTATGGCGCACAGTTAAAATCCAACCAGGATATGTATCCCTGGGACTCGCAGTCTTATGCCCCGGTAATTAATGGTATTGCCAGAACACATGCCCGTGTCACTGTCGAACAAGGCGGATACACATTAAAATCGTTCGTGGTCCCGCCGGGTCCTTTTGTGATTAACGATCTGACCGGTGTGTATTCGGGTGACATTATTTTAAAAATTTACGAAGAGGATGGTTCGGTAAAAGAACAACGATTCCCGGTCGCTGTGCTGCCCAATTTATTAAAACCTGGCAATTATAATTACAATATCGCGGTAGGTAGCAAAGTTGATCAATACAGTGACAAGCGTGATGATGACAGTTTATTCGCGCAAATGACCTATGATTATGGTTTTGAGTCCTTTACGCTCAATACCTCTGCGCTGGTAGATAAAAACTATAACAACGTTGGCCTGGGTTTTATCCGTTCTTTCGGCTGGTTTGGTGCCGTGGCAATGAGTGGCAACCTGTCGCAGGCAAAATACCATAATGGCAAAACGATGAACGGCTTTAGCGCATCGGTGAAATATGCCCGTGCCTTAGGGGAAAACGCGAATTTACAGTTAATTGGCTATCGCTTTAACTCAGAAAATTACATTGATTACGCGGATTTCAACTATCGCTATTACAATCTGTTAAACAACAGACCCAAACAGCGATATGAATCGATAATCACCTATCAACTCCCGGAAATGAATATGTTCTTCAACATGTCAGCCTGGAAGGAAGATTACTGGGACAGTTCCAGTGAGGTTGGGGCAAACGTAAATCTCAGTAAGAGTTTTAATAATATATCAGTCTCTCTGAATGCCGGATATTCCAGACTGCAGGGGATGGAAAGTGATTATAACGCCGGGGTATCCCTTAGCGTACCCTTCAGCGTGTTTGATAAATCGCACTACAGCTTCTCTGGCATAAACTATGATCGTCGTAATGGCACGAATTTCAATACCGGTGTTGCGGGAAGTATTAATTCTCGCCTGAGCTATAATGCGTCCATCAGTCAGTCACGCAACACCACAGGAAGCGCGATTTCAGCGTCTTATCTGTTTGACGAAGTTCAAACCTCGGCAAGCTATTCACAAATGGGGAGCACTTCCAGTTCTTCCTTCCAGGTTGGCGGAAGTATTATCGGGTTACCAGATGCAGGCATTCTTTTTACGCCTGTGAAAAATGATGAAATCGCGATTGTACAAATGGAGGATGTTCCAGGCGTCAGATTTAATGGCTCCATGCCGGGCGATAAAAAAGGTCGAGCCGTTATACCGTTAACGGCTTATAACAATAACACCATTACGGTCAATGCCGACAACTTGCCACAAAGCGTCGAATTGACAGAAAACGCAATCAATGTCACGCCGACAGAAAATGCCATTATCTACAAAAAAGTGAAATACAGAAAAATTAACACGTATATCGTCAAAGTTATCGGCAGCAATGGTTTTGTTATTCCAATGGGGAGTATCGCTAAAAACGCAGAAAACCAGGAAATTGGCTACGTCAACAACGGCGGAATTCTGTTAATGAATCTTGAAGATAAAGATGAAGGGATCATTTCTGTAGGTGACTGCAAATTCGATTCACGATCGCTGCATAAAGATACGGGTAAAGCACAGGAGGTTAAGTGTGGCTAAGAACAATACACTGAAAAAGTTTTTCTTTTCTGCGTCACTGTTTTTATTTACGGCATCAAGTCATGCGGCGTTTGTCCTTAACAGCACACGTTATGTCTTTGATGAAAAAAGAGAGAATATCTCTGTACAGGTTGATAACCAGTCCGCTCAGGAATATGGCGGACAGATATGGATTGAAAACCAGGACCAGAATGATAAGAACGTCTATTTTGTGCCCAGCCCCACGTTCTTTAAAGTGGCCGATCAACACAAACAAATCCTGCGTATCCTGAAAATTAATAATGCGTTACCAAAAGACAAAGAATCACTTTTCTGGATCAATATCCAGGAGATCCCTAAAGCACCAAAAGAAGGTATGAATGCATTATCCATTGCGCTGCATACCCAGGTCAAAATGTTTTATCGCCCTGACGCCCTGAAAGAGAAAAGGGAAAACGCCGAACAGCAGATTAAAATGATAAGTAGTGAGGGTAACACCGTTCTCTGGAACGACACACCCTATTATTTTGCGATCATTAATGTTAAACAAAACGGCACGCCTGTTAAAGTTAGTGACGATATTAAAGAAAAATTATCTGTCTTTGCGCCAGGTGAAAAAGTTTCTCTGGGTAAATCAATTACCGGTAGCAGCCTTAGTATTGTAGCGTTTGATGATTATGGTGTTGACAAAGAGTATAAATTAAACAAATCCTGACACGTTTAAGGTTTCTATTATGTGTAAATTCATATTTGCTCTTTTCATCGCTTTATTATCGCTCTGTTCTCTACCTTCCATGGCAGCTAACTGTAGTGGAGGAACTATACTTTTTGATACGGACCCCAGTGACCATGGGTACTGGATGAGTGGCTATACATCAGCAGATGATGACCAATTGTTAATAATGCAAGTGAACGTACAGAATGGCATGTCTTGCGATCCAGATTATGTAGAGAATGCAGTCGGGATGAGTAAAATGACCATGAGCATCACCAGCGGAGGAACTTGTAAAAACGCAACCACTATAACGACACCTTATCCAGGTATTGAATGGAGACTGGAAGGTATGCATTGTGATGGTAATTTTATCGTCTCCAACAACATTAAATCTGGATCATCATGGGATGGTAGAATTGACTGGCCCTCCGGAACTAACCTCGGTAAAGTCAGGCTGGTTGTGAATGATCAATATTGGATACAAAATACGACAACCGGTATGCGCAACATTAATATCCCAGCCCTATCCTTTGGTTCTACTTTAACAAATAGTCCAAGTGTATCTGTCGCTTCTGCATTGGGGTTTTCTGTGCCGTTTCAAGTTAGGGATACTGCCACTTGTTCAATGAGTCTTTCTACAGAAAATTTAGACTTTGGTAAATTAACACCAACTAACGTTAATAATAACTCTTTATATAAAGAGCTCTCAGTTTATTATTCTTGTAAAAATAAGGCCTTAATTAATGGTCTGTATGTGCGTTTCGACCCGGAGAATGTAGTTAATGCGACAAATGGTATGTTTAGTGCCAATGATAATAATGGGCGAAAACTAAACTTTCAGATAACCCGGGTTTACGGGAATGAACACGTTATCCCTCTTAATGCTAATTACCAAATATATCAACCATCAAAAGTAAATCTTGATGCCACAGCGACATTCAGAATTAAGGTCAAACCTTCAACACCGTTTCCTGCCGGGAAGGTTTCTACGTACATGAATGTTTCGCTAATATACAGATAGGCTGGATTAATTATGCACAAATGGTTAGCCTTTATTTTGATACTTTTTTCAATTCACAATGCCTCTGCGTCGAAATCCGTGGAGAAGAGAGTGACGATAAACGCCGAGTTAGCCTTAAATACGTGCGCACTGTCTCTCTCTCCGGCAAACCTGAACTTTCAACAAATCAGCTTTAGCCAGTTTGAAAATAGCGCAACAACACCACAGACAGTTGATCTGAGTATTGCGTGCAGCTGGCCTGCAACCGGGATCTCGCTAAAATTCTCGCCCGCTGCTGGCGTTTCCGCGAACAACACTAACCTGATGAAAACGGGTTTATCCGGCGTTGGGCTTGCGTTGTCATGGAAAAATGCATCCGGCACAGATTTTACGCCGCTAGAATTGAATAAGTCTTTTGCACCCGCACTAACTGCACTAAGTAAAAATAGTGAAACGCTTGGCCAGTTTCAGCTTTTACCCAAACAAATTCCCGGAGAAACGCTCCAGGCAGGCAATGTTAATACCAGTTTGACGGTCGAGGTGACCTATGATTAACAGGCGTTGTCTTTTTTTTCCCTTGCTTCTGGGACTATTAAGCGCATCCATGTCTTTTTCAGGCTATGCTGCGCAAAAAGCAAACGTTAGCTTGCCTATCGCCATGACCGTGACGAATCCACAATGTCAAATAAATAATGGGGCTGGTCTACCTGAAAATGTTCAGCTTCCCTTGATAACGACATCGGGCGCTTTATTAGGCGACAATAATGTTGAAGTCCCTATTTTAATAAATTGCTTAAGTAATATTACCAAATTTGAAGTGACGTTTACCGGAGGTAATAATTCTAAAATCACGACCTCCAACACTATGGTCGACCTTACGCTGTCATGGAAAAAAGGCGGGGGAGTCGTTACATTTGGCTCGCCGGTTGAGTTAAGTAAAGCGCCTTTTCTGGTGAGTCCAAACCAGTTTGATGGAAGCTTACTGGTCAGGGTTTCACCCCATACCGGTACAATACCGGCGGGTAATTACACCGCCAGTTTGCCGGTTACATTTACCTATTATTAAGATGGTATAAACACAAGCCGGGGAACGCTCCCCGGCCTTTAAATACGTTAATCAAACACCCCGTTAATAATCGCCGTGACCACGGCAGTACTGAGCGCAATCAGCACTAAATCATCCCCAACAATTTTCCATTCATAGCCAGGATAATAAGGCAGTTGCCCCAGCATGGATGCCGGTACGGTTTTTTTCGCGATGCCCGGAGGGAGCGGTTTTCCACGCGCCAGGTTTTTCGCAATGCCCGGAGGCAGAGAATCATATCCCGTCAGGCCGTAGTTCACCGCCAGATGACGCGCTGTCGCGAAACTGATGTCAGACTCGACGTGATCGGGTTTGCCGTAATTTTTACGATGATCGGATGAACCGTTGTTTTTCTGGGCCGAATTTCCTTTTTGCCCGTTATTTCCCTGGTTGCCCTTATTTCCATGATTGCCACTGCTGTTGCCCTGGCCGCCTCCGCCATGACCATTTCCGTTACCATTCCCCGGATTCGCCATGACCGGCGCAGCGAACAGAGAGAGTGAAACCAGTGTGGCCAGCACTGCCGTTAAACCACGACGCTTACCCATGATGTGTTCCTTCCAGATGATGTTCCACTTTGACAATAGTGCGCCGCCATCAAGTACGCAATGTCAAATATTCCTGGTTTTGCATTGGCTCGCAGGCCATTAATAAATAACCTTTTGTGTGGAGGGTAACGGCTGTGCCTTATCTGCTATCATGCCTGCAAATAGCGTCGAAAAAACACAGCCGAGGAAAACATGGGGTCCACCAGAAGAGGGATGCTGAACGTTCTGATTGCTGCCGTATTATGGGGAAGTTCCGGCGTTTGCGCGCAGTACATCATGGAGCAAAGCCAGATGTCGTCGCCATTTCTGACCATGACGCGTCTGATCTTCGCCGGACTCATTCTGCTGATGCTCTCCTTTGTCCACGGCGACAAAATTTTTTCCCTTTTCAAAGACCGCAAAGACGCTCTGAGTCTGCTGATATTTTCTGTCGTCGGCGCGCTGACCGTACAACTCACCTTCCTGCTGACCATCGAAAAGTCCAACGCCGCGACCGCCACCGTGCTGCAATTTCTGTCTCCGACGATTATCGTGGCGTGGTTCGCGCTGGTACGTAAGGCCCGTCCCGGCGTATTGGTGCTGACGGCAATCCTCACCTCCCTGATCGGCACCTTTTTACTGGTAACGCACGGCAACCCTACTTCGCTGTCAATTTCACCCGCCGCGCTGTTCTGGGGGATCGCCTCGGCGTTTGCCGCCGCGTTTTATACCACCTACCCGTCAACGCTGATTGCACGTTACGGCACTTTGCCGATTGTCGGCTGGAGTATGTTAATCGGTGGAATGATCCTGCTGCCGTTTTACGCTGGAGAAGGCACGGATTTCGTGGTGAATGGCAGCCTGATTCTGGCGTTTTTCTACCTGGTGGTGATCGGCACGTCACTGACGTTCAGCCTGTATCTGAAGGGGGCGCAGATGATTGGCGGGCCGAAAGCGAGCATTTTAAGCTGTGCAGAACCGCTGAGCAGCGCGTTGCTGTCATTGCTCTTGTTGGGCATTACCTTCACGCTACCGGACTGGCTGGGCACACTGCTGATTCTGTCGTCCGTGGTGTTGATCTCGATGGATTCTCGCCGCCGCGCCAGAACCGTTTGACATCACTGGCGCGGCAACGCTCATCTTACCAACCCGGCACCGCGCCGCCGTTAAAGATTTTCTCCGCCGCTTTGGCGACTTCCGGCGACTGATAGGACTGCAAAAACTCCTTCACGTTTTGCGCGTCTTTGTTGTCTTCCCGCCCCACCAAAATGTTCACGTACGGCGAATTTTTATCTTCGATAAACACACTGTCATGAACCGGAGAAAGCCCGGTTTGCTGAATGTAGGTCGTGCTGATGATCGCTACATCGACTTTCGGGTCGTCAAGTACACGCGGTAACTGCGCGCCTTCCAGTTCCATAATCTGCAAGTGACGCGGATTATCGGTGATATCCAGCGCCGTCGGCAGCAGACCTTTCCCTTCTTTCAGGGTAATCAGCTTCTCTTTTTGCAGCAGCAGAAGCGCGCGTCCCAGATTAGTCGGATCGTTCGGGATCGCCACCGTCGCGCCCTCTTTCAGTTGATCCACCGTTTTAATTTTTTTCGAATAGCCTGCCATCGGGAAGACAAAAGTATTCCCTACCGCCACCAGCTTATAGTTGTGCGCCTGGTTATCCTGCTCAAGGAACGGACGATGCTGGAAAACGTTGGCATCCAGTTCGCCGTGGTTGGTGGCGTCATTCGGCAACAGCGAGCCGCTGAAACCGACCAGCTCAACGTCGAGGCCGTACTTCTCTTTCGCCACTTTTTTGGCGACTTCCGCGACATCCTGCTCGGCGCCGTTAATCACACCCACTTTAATGTGCTTTGCATCGCTGCTCTGCTGATCGCACCCGACCAGCAACAATCCCGCCAGCAGTACCGCCGCCCCTGTCCGTAAATGAGGTATCGTCAATTTCACATTTTTATCCTTTTGAAATAACCGCCTGATGAGTAATGAAATGACTATAGCGGGAAGGGCACGGTGGTTTAAAAACCGAAAAGGTATCAATAAGAAGAAAAAGGCATAAAGGGAGAATATGCGAAAATCCTGATGGCGCTGCGCTGACCACACGCAGCGCCATTCGGCTCAGACCAGCGCTTTGATGATGTCCATTAACCTGACGATATCTTCTGGACGCGTATTCCCGGTTTGCGGATCGATAATCGAACTGTACACATGCGGCATCACGCGCGGCACTCCCGCCTCCAGGCAGGTCTGCAATATGACGCCGAAATTATCCAGATCGATACCGCCGGTCGGTTCAATCAGCGTCATGCCGTTACGCGCCGCGCTGCTCGCCAGTACGTACAGCTCCGGCAGCGACTTCTCCCCGCCCATCGGAAAGAATTTGGCCGCGTGCGCCCCCATATCCTGCATCATCCGCACGGCGGCATCGCAGGAGACGCGCGCTGGCGTCCCCTGACTGCTGCTGACGCCGGTGGAAATCAACACGTCACCAGGCGTTCCCGTCGGGCTGACCAGCGCATTGATATGGGTCTGTTCTCCCCCCGTCGCCGCCAGCGCGCCTGCGGCAAAACCGCTGCCGGTAAAGGTCTGGTTGACGTGCGCCGGATGAACCTTTGCGGCAATCATCGCCGCCTTGTAATACTGCGCCGGATCGCCCGCCCCCAGCCCGACCGAAATCGACGGCACGTCCGCCATCCAGCGCTTCACCTCCTGAACACCTTCGTCGACCGACGAAAATTGCGCAGACAGGATGCCAATTACTGCGTGTCCCTCGGCGGCGTCATAGATTTCCCTGGCGTTAGCGATATCTTTCGCCAGCACGTTAATCGCCACACGCTGACGATAAAAATTAATCTGCTGCATGTTCTGCAATCTCCTTAAGGCGCGCCACAATCAACGCCATTTCCCCCTCAGCGACCGTACGTGGGTCGAGGCTAAAAACGCCCTGATGGAGGTTATAGCGCCGTGCGTAAATGGCGATATCGCCACTTCGCAGTTGGGCTTCGACGTCGCGCGCGTCCAGACCAAACACCTGCGCATCAACCCGAACGCGAATGCGCCAGATGGCACGCCCGGCTTCGTCCTGCTCGATATCGGCGGTCAGCCCGCGAATGGCCGAAATCGCCTCCACCGTCGGTTGCAACTGCTCGGCGGTCACCACGGTCTGCCCCTGGTGATAATTTTCCAGCGCATACACCAGCCCGACCATGTTCTCCTTGCCGATTTTCATCGCTCTGGCAATCCCGTGATGTTGCGCTTTACAGGCGGCGATCCACGTTTTATTGCCGGTGATAAACCCGGAGGTCGGCGCATTGAAGGCTTTCGCCCCGCTGTAGATAACCATGTCCGCCCCGCTCGCCACCCAGGCGTGTAAATCCTCCTCGGCGGCGGCATCGACAATCAGCGGCAGGTTGTGGATCTGCGCCACTTGTACAAAGTCGTCAATGCTGAGCATGCCTTTTTGCACGCAGTGGTGAGATTTCACATACAGCAGTGCGGCGGTCTCGTCAGTAATGGCGCTCTCCAGTTGCCAGCGTGCGGCCAGGTTACTCGAACCGACTTCCACAACGCGCCCACCGCCCAGACGAATGGCGCTGGTAATCGGCGCGCCGTAGTCCACGTTATGACCGCGCAGCATCACTACCTCGTTAGCCATTCCGCTGCTGTCCGGCATCAGCGACACGCGAAGCGGGTCGCCACGAGTAATGGCGGCGGCAACGGCGATGGCGATCCCTGCCGAGGCGCAGGAGGTCACGTAGCTGTCCTGCGCGCCGGTAAAGCGGGAAACCAGTTCACCGGTTCGGTCCACCAGCTTGTCGATCTCAACAAAGGCCGAGGCCGCGCGCGCCGTTGCCTGCATCACCTCCGGCGCGACGCTGGAGACGCCAAGAATCGTCATCTTGCCGCAGGCGTTAATCACCTGTTTTAGCCCCAGCTGTTGATAAATATTCTCTGTCATGGCTTACAACACTCCCAGCAGCGAACACACCACGCTCAGCGCCACAATCGACAGCAGAATGGTGGTGTAACGCGGACCCTTTTTCACCAGGAAGATATAGATGGCAAACACCGCCGCCAGCGGCAGCAGGCCTGGCGCGATAGAGTCAAGGATCTGCTGCACGACCACTTCAGAACCCTTCAGGGCGCTGATTTTCAACGGTGTGGTGATCTTGACGTAGCTTGCCGACAGCGCGCCCATCATGATCAACCCCAGCACGTTCGCGCCGTAGATCAGTTCTTTGATTCGCCCCCCCTGCAATAACCCGACGATAGAATCACGTCCCAGGGTGTAGCCTTTGTGGATCAGACCGTAGCTGATCGCCAGGGTAATCGCCGGATAGAGGATCAGCGGTGCAATACCGCCAAACGCGCTGCCATTAGCGGCGAAAGGGATGAAAATCGCAATCAGCAGCGGCATGACGGCGGCCCAGACAATGGAGTCGCCCATCCCGGCCAGCGGCCCCATCAGACCGGTTTTAATCCCGGTAATTGAGGCATCGCTGATCGGCTCGCCGCGCGTTTTTTGTTCTTCCATGGCGATGGAAATCCCCTGGATCACCGCGCCAAATGTTTGCTCGGAGTTGAAGAAGTTCAGGTGCCGTTTCAGCGCCTCCACCTGTTCCTCTTTTTGCGGGTAGAGCTTTTTGATGATCGGTGTCATCGAGGCGCAGAAAATCAGGCTCTGCAGACGTTCATAAGAGTTGGAGACTTCCGCGCCCAGCCAGTAGATAAACCACGCTTTAGTGATATCCGCTTTGGTCAACGCCCCGGTTGTCCGTGCGCGCTCAACCAGTTCATGCTGCATTACGTCGCTGCTCATCATGCTGCTCCTTCATTTTTCGCCAGGCCTTTAATCAGGAAGGCCACACAGGTACCGAAGATCGCCATCGCCATGATGTCTACCTTGAGGTACAGCACCGCGAAGAATCCGCCGATAAACCACGGCAGCAGGCTCTTTTTACCGATCACCATAATGGTGATTGCGAAGCCCAGCGCCGGCAGGATCCCGCCCATGATTTCAAAGGAGTGGGTCAGCCAGTGCGGCATCAGTTTGAGGAAACTTTCCACCACGTCCTGACCGAAGTAGTTCGCGGCAAACACCACCGGGAAACGCAGCGCCAGTCCGAGTAACGCCGGGTAGAGGAACGCACAGCGCATAATGCCCGACATGTTCGCTGTTTCCGCGTGCTTATCAGCCATATGCACCCAGGCGGCGTTCAGGGTACGACGCAACTGGTCAAGGAAGACGCCGATTACGCCGAAGGGGATCGCCAGCGCAATGGCCAGGTTCGGATCCATCCCGGCTTTCACCGCGATGGGAATCGAGATACAGGCCGCCAGCGCCGGATCTGACGGCACGTTACCGCCAGGCGTGGAGGTCACGCCGAGATAAACGAGCTGCATCCCGGCACCGATAATCATCGCAGTCTGCATATTGCCAAGCAGCAGCCCGACGAAAACAGCCACCACCACCGGCTGAAGCAGCATGGCAGAGAAGGTGTAGCCAAGGCGTAAGCGGGCAAACCAGTAATACAACCCCATGAGGCTTGCAAAAACTAAGGTATCCATAGTGTTATCCCATTATCAGAGAATTAGAATTTTTTCAGGATATCGTCCAGCGACTGCGGTTTATCTTCCGGGATAGTCTGGAAGAACACCTGAATCCCACGACTTTTCAGGTCGTTCAGAATGCCAACGTCTTTTTCATCGAGCGTAATGTTCTGGAATACCGCTTTGCGGTTCGGTCCACCGCCCAGCCCCCCCACCTGAATCGTGGAGACATCAAACCCCTGTTGTACGGCCTGCTGAATCGCCGCCAGAGAAGGGAACAGCACCAGCACATTGCCGTCGCCCAGTTGGTTCTCTTGCCATGAGGCGGCAAAGCTCTGGTTGCTGTAGCAATCCACTTTGATGTTCGGCGGCGCAGCCATCAGGTAGATGTTTTTCATAAACGGATCGGCATCCAGTTCATCGCTGACCACCGCGATGCGGTTGGCCTGGGACTGCCCGACCCACTTCGTCACCACCTGTCCGTGGATCAGTCGGCTATCGATACGACATAACACGATGTTTGCCATGATGGTTTTCCTTATTGTGATTGTTGTAATTGACGGACGTGAGCAACAACGTCCAGGCAACTGCTGCGTCCGGCGTCCACCAGTTCGCTGACGCAGGTAGTCAGTGAACCGTGTTCACGTCTGTCCAGCGCTTCCAGCAGCAGTGATGCGTTGAGTCCGGAAATGACCGCCACCGGATAATCCGCACTCAGCCGCGCCGCCACGTTGGATGTCGTGCCGCCCACAAAATCGGTCAGAATCAGTGAGCCTTCCGGCATGGTTTTCACCACGTCTTCAACACGCTGATAAAACTCACCCAGCGTATCGACGGGCATCAGCGCGATTTCCGTCACGCCTTTAATTTCGCCCATCACCATGCGCAGGCTGTTACAAAGCTGTTGTCCCCAGCCGCCATGGGTCAGCAGCAGAATGTCGGGCAACGGTTGAGTGGTAGTCAAAATGGCCTCCTGGCGCGATTACATTTACACGCAAGGAAAGAGCAAAGGCTGTGCCAGTATTTGTGTCACACGAGGGGGAAAGGAGAGCGGGCAAGGCGCAACACCTCGCCCGTTAAGGGATCAGCTATAAAGCAGTTCGTAGATATAAAAATATTCCGCATCCGATAACCGGATGGCATAGGCCTCTTCGATCGGCAGAAACGCAGATTTAATGACACTAAACGCGCGGGGATCCAGATTCGGTTTGTTTTCCAGCGCCATCTGTAACGGTTTACGGTTGATCACGATACGCTCAACCATGCAACAGCAGTGGATCAGGAAGCGTAGTGTCACCTGGCGACTGGGTT
>JAAIGE0100836043.1_pt1 | contig 13530 bp, 8 predicted proteins | sample 6487951 | NCBI WGS metagenome assembly JAAIGE01 (sample SAMN13974128, study PRJNA590717) | phyllosphere metagenome | biome: tomato field; feature: multiple bacterial spot infested tomato fields; material: tomato leaves; isolation source: leaves from tomato fields | host: Solanum lycopersicum ... | reverse complement strand
GATGATCGCGATTGCCGCCTTTATCCTTGAGGCCTGGCTGGCGCCGCGCGGCCACAGTCCGGAGTTTATCCGCACCGTGCTGCTGCAGATGCTGGTGACGGCGCAGTGGGTCTACATGATCAACTGCCGCAGCAGCGACAGTTTCTCCCTGAGCATGGGTCTGCTGCGCAACAAAGGCATCTGGCTGGTGACCGGCGTCCTGCTGCTGATGCAGCTGGTCATTATCTATGTCCCGCTGATGCAAAGCATGTTTGGTACGGAAGCGCTGCCGCTGCGCTACTGGTTTGTCACTCTGGTCATCGGCGTCGCCATGTTCCTGGTGGTGGAAATCGAGAAGCGTCTGACGCGCCGGTTCCGCAAAACGGCCTGAACAATCTCGCGCGCCTCGCTGCAGGCGCGCGTTACTGTCGCAAGGATCCTCTATGATTAAAACCTTCCGCTTTGCTCTGCTGGCCTGCGGTCTGGTCGGCGGCGCCCTGACGGCGACCGCCGCGCCGGCGGTGCCGGTCCGCGTCGCCACGGTTGAACTGGCTCCTCATGCTGAAGAACGCGCTATCCCCGGGCGGGTCGAGGCGATCCGCGCCGTCGACATTCGCGCGCGCACCGAAGGGGTGATTGTTCAGCGCCACTTCCAGGACGGGCAGTATGTTACCGAAGGCGACCTGCTGTTTACCCTCGACGACGCGCAGCCCCGCGCGGCGCTGGCTCTGGCGCAGGCCGAGCTGAAAAGCGCCGAAGCCTCATTACGTCAGTCGCAGCAGTTGCTCACTCGCTACGAGCGGCTTATCAACAACCACTCCATCAGCCGCAACGACGTCGATACGGCCCGGATGCAGCGCGACGTCGCCGCCGCCGCCGTGCAGCAGGCCAAAGCCCGCGTCGAGGCCCAGCGGATAGTGCTCAGCTACACCCGGATTGCGGCGCCGGTGACCGGTCGCGTGGGCCACAGCGCCTTTCACGTCGGGACGCTGGTCAATTCGTCCAGCGGCGTGCTGGTGGACATTGTGCAGTTGGATCCGGTGCGGGTCTCGTTCGCCCTCGACGAAGCCGCGTTTTTCAGCAAAACCGGCCAGCACGCCGATATCCACGCTCTGAAGCAGGCGTGGCTGGCGCAGATTGAGGTTGATGGTAAACGGCGCGACGGGGTGTTGACCTCTATCGATAACCGGATCGACGCCCGCACCGGCAGCGTAGCGGTGCGGGCCGAGTTCGCCAATCCGCAGCACCGTCTGCTGCCGGGCGGCAGCGTGACGATCCTGTTCCGTCCGCAGGAACTGCCGTCGCGGGTGATGGTCCCGGCCGCCGCCGTGCAGCAGGATCCGCAGGGCTTTTTCAGCTGGGTGCTGAAGCCGGACCACACCGCCGGGCAGCGTCGTCTGACCCTCGCGGGGCAGCAGGGGCAGCAGTTTGCGGTCGAGAAAGGGCTGCAGGCGGGCGAGCAGGTGATCACCGACGGCGCGCAGCGGTTGCGCGAAGGCGCTGCGGTGCAGGTGCTGAACTAGCTAAGGAGAAGGGATGCTGACCTTTTTTATCCGTCGTCCGCGATTTGCCATGGTGATCGCGCTGCTGCTGACCTTTGTCGGCGCGGTGTCGCTGAAGCTGATCCCGGTGGAGCAGTACCCGGCGATCACCCCCCCGGTGGTGAACGTCAGCGCCAGCTGGCCGGGCGCCAGCGCGTCAGACGTGGCGGAAGCCATCGCCGCCCCGCTGGAGACCCAGCTCAACGGCGTCGATCATATGCTGTATATGGAGTCCACCAGCTCGGATGAGGGGACGTACCGCCTGAGCATAACCTTCGCGGCGGGCACCGATGCCGACCTGGCGGCGATCGACGTGCAAAACCGGGTGGCGCAGGCGCTGGCGCAGCTCCCGGCGGAGGTGCAGCAGAATGGCGTCCAGGTGCGCAAGCGCGCCAGCAATCTGCTTATGGGGGTAAGCCTCTACTCGCCGCTGGGCACACTGACGCCGCTGTTTGTCAGCAACTACGCCAGCACCCAGGTGCGCGAGGCGCTGGCCCGCCTGCCCGGCGTCGGCGAGGTGCAGATGTTTGGCGCCCGGGATTACAGCATGCGTATCTGGCTGCGCCCGGACCGCATGAACGCGCTCAACATCACCACGGATGATGTCGCCCAGGCGCTGCGCGAGCAAAATGTGCAGGGCGCGGCGGGGCAGGTGGGCACCCCGCCGGTATTTAACGGCCAGCAGCAGACGCTGACCATCAACGGGCTGGGGCGTCTGAACGAGGCGGCCAGCTTTGGCGAGATTATTATCCGCCGCGGCGCGCAGGGGCAGCTGGTGCGCCTCGCCGACGTGGCGACCATTGAGCTGGGCGCCCGCAGCTACAGCTCCGGCGCCCAGCTGAACGGTAAAGCGTCGGCCTATCTGGGGATCTATCCGACGCCCACCGCCAACGCCCTGCAGGTCGCCAGCGCAGTGCGTGCGGAGCTTAACCGCCTGCACACTCGCTTTCCGGCGGATCTCACCTGGGAGGTGAAGTTCGATACCACCCGCTTTGTGGCGGCGACGATCAAAGAGATCGGCGTCTCGCTGGCGCTGACCCTGCTGGCGGTGGTCGTGGTGGTGTCGCTATTTTTGCAGAGCTGGCGGGCGACGCTGATCGTAGTGCTGGCGATCCCGGTGTCACTGATCGGCACCTTTGCGGTGCTCTATCTGCTGGGCTACAGCGCCAACACCCTCAGCCTGTTCGCGATCATTCTCGCCCTGACGATGGTGGTGGATGACGCCATTGTGGTGGTGGAGAATGTGGAAACCAAAATGGCGGAAGGGCTGGATCGCCTGCAGGCCACCGCCCAGGCGCTGCGGCAGATCGCCGGGCCGGTAATCGCCACGACCCTGGTGCTGCTGGCGGTGTTTGTGCCGGTGGCGCTGCTCCCGGGGATCGTCGGCGAGCTGTACCGGCAGTTTGCCGTGACGCTCTCCACCGCGGTGGCCCTGTCGAGCCTGGTGGCGCTAACCCTGACGCCGGCCCTCTGCGCGCTGCTGCTGCGCCCGCGTCCTGCCCGGCCAGCGGCGGTGTGGCGGGCGTTTAACCGTCTTCTCGACGGCACCCGCGACGGCTATGGCCGGCTGGTAGGCTGGATGAACCGCCGTCCCTGGCTGGCGCTGGCGGCGACGGTGGCGGCAGGCGCGCTGGTGGCGTTCAGCTTCACCTCGATGCCGAAAGGCTTCCTGCCGCAGGAAGATCAGGGTTACCTGTTTGCCAGCGTGCAGCTGCCGGAGGCGGCGTCGCTGGAGCGTACCGAAGCGGTGATGGCCCAGGCGCGCAAGCTGCTGATGGCTAACCCGGCGGTGGAGGATGTGATTCAGGTGTCCGGGTTCAACATTCTCAACGGCACCAGCGCCTCTAACGGCGGGTTTATCTCGGTAATGCTCAAGGACTGGCATCAGCGGCCGCCGCTGGATGCGGTGATGGCGGATATTCAGCGCCAGCTGCTGTCGCTACCGGAGGCGACGATCATGACCTTCGCACCGCCGACCCTGCCGGGCCTGGGCAATGCCTCGGGGTTTGATCTGCGCATCCTGGCGCAGGCCGGTCAGTCGTCGGCGGAGCTGGAGCAGGTGACGCGGGAGATCCTCCAGCTGGCGAACCAGCATTCGCAGCTGAGCCGGGTGTTTACCACCTGGAGCAGCAACGTGCCGCAGCTGACCCTGACGGTCGACCGCGACCGGGCGGCGCTGCTGGATGTGCCGGTGGCGCAGATCTTCAGCAGCCTGCAGACGGCGTTCGGCGGCACGCGCGCCGGCGATTTCAGCCGTAACAATCGTGTCTATCATGTGGTGATGCAAAATGAGATGCAGTGGCGCGAGCGGGCTGAGCAGATTAGCGAGCTGTACGTCCGCAGCCGCGACGGCGAGCGGGTGCGGCTGAGCAATCTGGTCACCATTACGCCGACGGTGGGGGCGCCGTTTATTCAGCAGTACAATCAATTCCCGTCCGTGTCGGTGAGCGGTTCAGCGGCCGAGGGGGTCAGCAGCCGCACGGCGATGGCGGCCATGGAGCAGATTTTGCAGGCCCATCTGCCGCCGGGATATGACTATGCCTGGAGCGGGATCTCCTGGCAGGAGCAGCAGACCGGCAATCAGGCGGTGTGGATCGTGCTGGCGGCGGTGGCGATGGCGTGGCTGTTCCTGGTGGCGCAGTATGAGAGCTGGACGCTGCCGGCGAGCGTCATGCTCTCGGTGCTGTTCGCCATCGGCGGAGCGCTGCTCTGGCTGTGGACCGCGGGCTATGCCAACGATGTGTATGTTCAGATAGGGCTGGTGCTGCTGATCGCCCTGGCGGCGAAGAATGCGATTCTGATCGTTGAGTTCGCCCGCAGCCGGCGCGAGGAGGGGCTGTCGATAGTCGACGCTGCGCGAGAGGGGGCTACCCGCCGCTTCCGCGCGGTAATGATGACCGCGGTGTCGTTTATTATCGGTATCATGCCGATGATGCTCGCCACCGGCGCCGGGGCGCAGAGCCGGCGGATCATCGGCACCACGGTATTCAGCGGGATGCTGGTGGCGACGATGGTTGGCATCCTGTTTATCCCGTCGCTGTATGTACTGTTTCAACGTATGCGCGAGTGGGCGCATCGGCGGGGGTAAGCGCGGCGCTACCGGTCGGTAACGGGGATACTCCAGGCTGCAACGACTACCGGGCGGTCCCCTCTCCCTTTCGGAGAGGGGTAGGGTGAGGGTGGGTTTTGCGTTCACGTTGCGTTTGGGCGTGAACCCCGCCTTATCTGCCGACCTCCGGTTCGCTGATTTCAGCGGGAATCGGCCCTGCTGCACGCCCGTAGATTTCAGGAGCCACACCATAGCGAACAGACTCTGTAGGCCCGGTAAGCGCAGCGCCACCGGGCAAGGACATCGGGCACGGCGGCAATACCTTGCCCGGCCTGTCGTTAATTTATTCACTCTCCTGGCTGGAATGGCCGCCCCCAAACGCGCCCGCTATTTTCTCTCTACCGTTATCATGGTCACGAACGGATGATACTGCCACGGCACGCTGCCGCCTTTGCGGTACATCTTCGACAGGGTGCCGTCGAGATAAAGCATCTGCCGCACGCCAAGCTTTGACTGCGCATAGCAGGCAAAATCGTAAAAGTTGGTCTCGCGATCGCTGAGCATAAACACCACCCGGCCCTGCTTATCGATACCAACCCCGTTGCGCAGCTTGCGCGAACTGGCGGAGGGCTTCAGTCGCCAGTTGATGGCGCCATTTTCAATCAGCATCGGGCCGGACTGCACCGCATAGCGGATGGCGGGAGAGGGTTTGTACGCCGGCAGCGGCACGATTTTCGCCCGGCCGTTTTCCACCAGGAATACGCCGCCGGGGCGGATAAAGAAGTTCCCGCCGCCGGCGGAGCGGTTGACCGGCGTCAGCCGTTTGCCGTCTTCGATATACAGCCCCAGCGGCGCGTAGGCCTTATCGTAAATGCCGCCGTTCATCGCCATCTGCACCCGGCCGTCGCCATTGATACCCGCCAGCAGCGAACGCAGGGAACCCCAGGCTTTGCCGTGCCGATCCTGCCAGTACATCGCAATGCGTTCTTTCTGCGCATCCACGCGATAGCTCTGCAGGGTCAGCGTCGGGTCGGTGAGGGTACAGGCGGCGCTGGCGACGGCGGCCAGGGGCAGCAGCGCCAGAGGGAGCAGGCAACGTAATAACATGGGCAGTCCTTTCTATAGTCTGCGCCGAGTATACCCGCCTCGCTGCCTTATGCCGCCCAAATCTCACAGTGTTTTTGCACCAGCCCGGAAAGCGAACCGCCGTTGGCGATAAAGTCGCGCATCTGCTGCGCCTCGCTGTGCGGCGATTTCGCCTGGCGAACCACCGCCTCCAGCGCTGCCGTCGCCTTCAGCTGATGGGCGAAAGGGGCCAGCCGGTCGGCGAGCTGCAGGATCTCCTGGCGGATGCTGCGCTGCTCCCCGCTGCGCACGTCGGTGAGGGTCCCGTCCAGCCCGTAGCGGCAGGCCTGATATCGGTTAAAGGGGTACAGCAGATAATCATCAGGCTGATGCTTAAAAGGACGCTCCGTCAACAGCCAGCAGGCCAGGGTCTGAATAAAGCCGGCGATGTGGATCGCCTGGGCAAGGGTCAGGGGGGTGTCCATCACCCGCACCTCGACGGTACCAAACTGCGGGCTGGGACGAATATCCCAGTGCAGATCCTTCATGCTATCGATCATGCTGGTGTAGCTCAGCTGGCGGAACAGGCGACGAAACCCCTGCCAGTCGGCCACCCACGGCATCGGACCGTTGTCGGGATAGGAGGAGAAGCGGTTCAGGCGTGAACAGGCGAAGCGGCTGTCGGTGCTGTCAAACCACGGCGAGGCGGCGTTAAGGGCGATGAAGTGCGGTACAAAGCGCGACAGGCCATGCAGCAGATAGATGGCGTCGTCGCCGCTCTGGCAGCCGACGTGCACATGCTGGCCAAAGACCGTCGCCTGCTGCGCCAGATAGCCAAAATGCTCGACGGTTTTGACATAGCGCGGGTTATCGCTGATTTGCTGGCGCTGCCAGGCATGAAAGGGGTGGGAACCGCCGCCGCAGATCTGCAGATGATGGCGCAGCGCCGCGCGCTGGACCGCCTGCTGGATGGCGCTGAGCTGGATTTGCGCATGGCTGATGTCGCGGCACACCCCGGTGGCGATCTCCAACATGCTCTCGGTGATGTCATGTTTGGCTTCTCCCACGGTCAGCTCATGCTGGACGTCGGCAATCAGCGTCGAGGCATCCTGGCTGAGATCGTAACCCGGCGGGTTCACCACCTGCAGCTCCAGTTCGATACCGAGGGTAAAAGGATCGGAGCGGTGAAAATCGGCTAAAGGCATAGTCTCTCCCGGTCGATGTGTTCCCTGAAGTATAGAAGGGATTGATCCCGACGGAGAATACGCGGCGGCGGTGGACGGGGGATGAATAAAAAGTGACGCAGAGTGATTATTTGAAATTTGCCATATAGCGGCTGGTGCAATTCTGCAACATATTTCCCGCTGGCGGTGCGGCGGAATAAGATGCAATTATTTTCCCATAATTATCATGGTGATAATATAAGTCATTCTTATTTTACCGGTCGGTTTTGGCCTATTTTCGTCCGCGTAAGAGCTGGTACGCATTTTGCCTATTAATCCGTGACATTTTATTTAACAGGGATCATGTGATGCACAAAACGAGATTATTTTCGCGTGCCGGTCGTTTCGCCGTGGCGGTGAGCGGCGCACTGGCCCTGGCGGGCACCGCCTTACCTGCCAACGCCTCCACGCTGCGGATCGCCATGACCGCCGCGGATATTCCATTAACCCTTGGCCAGCCGGATCAAGGCTATGAGGGCAACCGCTTTACCGGCATCCCGCTGTACGACGCGCTGGTGGAGTGGGATCTGTCGCAAGGTGAAAAGCCCAGCGGTCTGGTGCCGGGGCTGGCGACCGAGTGGCACATCGATCCGCAGAACACCAGCCGCTGGATTTTCACCCTGCGTCCGGGGGTGAAGTTTCATGATGGGACGGAGGTGAACGCCGACGCCATCGTCTGGAACGTGGATAAGGTGCTGAATAAAGCGGCGCCGCAGTACGCCCCGGGTCAGATCGGCAACACCCTGTCGCGCATGCCGACCCTCACCGGCGCAGAGAAAATTGACGACCACACCGTGGCGCTGACCACCTCGGAACCGGATGCGCTGCTGCCGTACAACATCACCAACCTGTTTATCGTCTCGCCGACGGCGTGGCAGAAGCAGTATGACGCGGTGCCGGCCAGCGTGAGAGATAGCGCCGCGCGCAGCAAACAGGCGTGGACCGCCTTCGCCGCCCACGCGGTGGGTAGCGGCCCGTTCAAACTGGAGAAGCTGGTGCCGCGTCAGCAGCTGATCCTCGATAAAAACCCCGACTACTGGAACAAAGATCGCATTCCCCGGGTGGATAAAGTGGTGCTGATCCCCTTGCCGGAGGCCAACGCCCGTTCCGCGGCGCTGTTGTCGAAGCAGGTGGACTGGATTGAAGCCCCGGCGCCGGACGCTATCGATCAGATCAAGTCTCAGGGTTTTCACCTCTACGCCAACACCCAGCCGCATCTGTGGCCCTGGCAGTTCTCCTTTGAAAAAGGATCGCCGTGGCAGGACATCCGCGTGCGCAAAGCGGCCAACTTGTGTCTGAACCGTGCTGAGCTGAAGAGCTACCTCGGCGGCTACATGACCGAGGCCACTGGGGTCTACGAGGCTGACAGCCCGTGGCATGGCAAACCCACCTTCCAGATCAAATATGACCCGGACGCCGCCCGCCAGCTAATGACCGAGGCCGGATACAGTGCCAGCAAACCGCTGCACGTCACGGTGGCTACCTCGGCCTCCGGCTCCGGGCAGATGCAGCCCTTGCCGATGAACGAGTATATCCAGCAGAGCCTGAAGAGCTGCTTCTTCAATGTGGATATCAAAGTGGTGGAATGGAACACCCTGTTTACCAACTGGCGCCTGGGCGCCCGGGACCCCTCGGCGAAAGGGATCGATGCGATCAACGTCAGCGCCGCGGTTAACGATCCTTACTTTGGCCTGATCCGCTTCTCGACGGCCAAAGCGTTTCCGCCGGTGGCGACCAACTGGGGTTACTTTTCCACGCCGGAGACGGAGAAGCTGGCCGCCGCCGTCAAGCACGCCTTTACCCCGGCGGAGATGAACAAAGCGGCCGGTGAGTTGCACGCCGCGCTGGTGGATCAGGTGCCATTCCTGTTTGTCGCCCACGACGTCGGGCCGCGTGCGATTTCCCCTGCGGTGACCGGGGTGGTGCAACCGCAGAGCTGGTTTATCGACCTCAGCCTGGTGAGCAAAAAAGAGTAATCGCGAAAGGGGCGACCGATGATCAATACGCTGCTATACCGCATTCTGCTGGCTATCCCCACCATGCTGGGGGTGGCGGTGATCTGTTTCATGCTGGTGCAGATCGCCCCGGGCGACCCGCTGGTGTCGGTGATGCCGCCGGACGCCTCGGAGGCGCTGCGTCAGACATTAATGCAGGCTTACGGCTTTGATAAGCCGCTGCCCCTGCAGTTTATCCACTGGCTGTGGCGGGCGCTGCACGGCGACCTTGGTATGTCGGTCGCCACCGGCCGCCCGGTGATAGACGAAGTGATGACCGCGGTGGCTTACTCTCTGCGCCTGGCGCTGCTGGCGACGGCGATCGGTTTTGTCCTCGGCAGCCTGTTCGGCTTTGTCGCTGGCTATTTTCGCAACAGCGTCATTGACCGTCTGGCCTCGGTATTGTCGGTGTTTGGCGTCAGCGTGCCGCACTACTGGCTGGGGATGCTGCTGGTGATCCTCTGCAGCGTCAAGTTCGCGCTGCTGCCGGCCACCGGCGGCGGGCCGATAGGCGAGGTGGGCTGGCAATGGGACTGGGCGCACCTGCAGTTCATGCTGCTGCCGGCCCTCACCCTGTCGGTGATCCCGACCGGGATTATCGCCCGCACCGTGCGCTCGCAGGTGGCCGATATCCTCAGCCAGGAGTTTATCGTTGGCCTGCGCGCCCGCGGGCTCAACGAGTCGCGCATCTTTGTCCATGTCATGAAAAATGCCGCGCCCACCGCGCTGGCGGTGATGGGGCTGCAGGTGGGCTATCTGATGGGCGGCTCGATCCTTGTGGAGACCGTTTTCTCCTGGCCGGGAACCGGATTGCTGCTCAATACCGCCATTTTTCAGCGCGACCTGCCCCTGCTGCAGGGCACCATCTGGGTGCTGGCGCTGTTTTTCGTGCTGCTCAACCTGCTGGTGGATATTCTGCAGACCACCCTCGACCCGCGTATTAAGAGGAGCTGACCATGGTGGATACGGCAACGACGAAAGCGGTCCCGGCCGCAGCGGCCCACGCTACCCGGCAAGGTTACTGGCGCGGCGTGCTGCGCCGCCTACTGCGCGACCCCGGCGGGGTGGTTGTGGGCGTGGTGATCCTCCTGCTGCTGGCCCTGGCGCTGTTCGGTCCGTGGCTTATCGTCAAAGATCCCTATCAAACGTCGATGTTCCTGCGCCTGAAACCCATCGGCAGCGACGGCTTCCCGCTGGGCTCGGATGAGCTGGGACGCGACATGCTGTCGCGGCTGATCCTTGGCACCCGACTGTCGCTGTTTATGGGAATTGTCCCGGTGGTGTTCGCCTTTTTTATCGGCGGGGCCATCGGGATTATCGCCGGCTATACGGGCGGCAAAACCAATACCGTGATTATGCGCACCGTGGATGTGTTCTATGCCTTTCCCTCCGTCCTGCTGGCGATTGCGCTGTCGGGAGCGTTGGGGGCGGGCATCGGCAATGCGCTGTTGTCGCTGACCCTCGTGTTTGTCCCGCAGGTGGCGCGGATTGCCGAGAGCGTGACCGCCCAGGTGCGGCATATGGACTATATCGACGCCGCCCGGGCCACTGGCGCCAGCGCGTTGACCATTATCCGCGTCCAGGTGTTGGGCAACGTGCTCGGGCCGATCTTCGTCTTCTCCACCGGGCTGATTTCGGTGTGCATGATCCTCGCCTCCGGCCTGTCGTTTCTCGGCCTCGGCGTGCGGCCGCCGGAGCCCGAGTGGGGGCTGATGCTCAATACGCTGCGCACGGCAATCTATACCCAGCCGTGGGTGGCCGCCCTGCCGGGCCTGATGATTTTTATCACCTCCATTTCGTTCAATATCCTCGCGGACCGCCTGCGTGCGGCAATGGCGATTAAGGAGTAAGCGATGCAACCCTTTATCAATATCGACCTTGGCGGGCCGGCGCAGCCGCTGCTGAAGGTCAATCACCTGCTGAAGTACTTTCGCGGCGGCAAAGGCCGGGAGGTGGTGCAGGCGGTGGACGATATCAGCTTCACGGTGATGAAAGGCGAAACCCTGGGGGTGGTCGGCGAGTCGGGCTGCGGCAAATCGACCACCGCCCGGCTGCTGATGCAGTTGCTCACCCAGGACAGCGGCGAACTGATCTTCGACGGACAGGGGGTCGGCTCGTCACGTCTGCCGCTGAAAGCCTACCGTCGCCAGGTGCAGATGGTTTTCCAGGATAGCTATGCTTCGCTCAATCCGCGCCTGACCATGGAGGAGAGCATCGCCTTCGGCCAGCGCGTCCACGGCGTCAGCGCCAGAGAGGCCAGCGAATATGCCCGCTATCTGCTGGCGCACGTTGGCCTTGAGCCGGCGCGCTTTGCCGACCGCTACCCGCATGCGCTCTCCGGCGGCCAGCGGCAGCGGGTGAATATCGCCCGCGCGCTGGCGATGAAGCCGCGGCTGGTGATCCTCGATGAGGCTGTGTCGGCGCTGGATAAATCGGTGGAAGCCCAGGTGCTGCAGCTGCTGCAGGAGCTTAAACGGACTCTCGAGCTGACCTACGTGTTCATCAGCCACGATCTGCACGTGGTTCGCTGGCTGTCGGATCGGATCCTCGTCATGTACCTTGGCGAAGTGGTGGAGATTGGCCCGGCGGAGCAGCTGTTTACCGCCTCCGCCCACCCCTATACCCGGGCGCTGTTAAGCTCGATGCCCTCCATGGACCCGGAAAACCGCACCCTGACCTCGCCGCTAAGCGGCGATCCCCCCAGCCCCATCGCGCCGCCGAGCGGCTGCCGCTTTCACACCCGCTGCCCGCATGCGAAGGCGGTCTGCGCCGAGGTGAAACCGCGGCTGGAGGCGGTCGGGGAGGGGCACCAGAGCGCCTGCCTGATGGCGCAGCCGGCCTCGCCCTGGCATCAAAGCATCCCCCTTAAGGAGGTCAGCCATGTCGGATAACGCCTTTGTCCATGTGCGCGACCTGCGGGTCGTCTTTCGCCGCGACGGACAGACCATCAACGCGGTCAACGGGGTCTCCTTTGAGGTACAAAAGGGGGAGGTGATGGCGCTGATTGGCGAGTCGGGTTCCGGCAAGAGCGTGACCCTGCGGGCGCTGATGCGCCTACACCCGCCAGGGAGCAGTGAGCTCTCCGGCACCCTGCAGGTGGGGGATGACGAGGTGCTGACGATGAGCGCCAGCCAGCTGCGGCGCTATCGCGGCGGACGCTGCGCGATGATTTTTCAGGAGCCGCTGCTGGCCTTCGATCCGGTCTACACCGTCGGGCAGCAGATTATTGAAGGGTTGCGCCGCCACGAAGGGCTGTCGCGCCAGGCGGCCCGGGACAGGGCGCTGGAGGCCCTGAGCCAGGTGCGCATTCCCAGCCCCGAGCGGCGGCTGGATGCTTACCCGCACGAGATGTCCGGCGGAATGCGCCAGCGGGCGATGATCGCCCTTGCGCTCTCCTGTAACCCGCAGCTGCTGCTGGCGGATGAGCCGACCACCGCCCTCGACGCCACGGTGCAAATCCAGATCCTGATCCTGCTGCGCGAGCAGCAAAAGCAGCGCGGGCTGTCGATCGTGTTTGTGACCCACGATATCGGCGCCGCGGTGGAGATCGCCGACCGGGTGGCGGTGATGTACGCCGGGCGGATCGTCGAGGAAGCGTCGATGAGCGAGATCCTGCGCCACCCGCGCCATCCTTATACCCAGGTGCTGCTGGGCAGTCGGCCGAAAGAGGGGCTTAAGAAAGGTGATGCCCTGCACTGCATTCCCGGCGCGCCGCCGGATCTGGCGCGCTTGCCGCCCGGCTGCGCCTTTGCCGAGCGCTGCCCGCACCGTCGCCCGGTCTGTGAGCAGAGTCTGCCGCCGACGGAATCCGTCGCGGAGCGCCACGCGGTGAGTTGCCACCGCTGGCGCGAGCTGGCGATTGACGCTAACGCCCAGGCCCTGGCCGTCTGATCGGCGGCAAAAAACCATACAGGATGAAGACCAGGCGTTGATAGCGCATTCCCACCGCCGGTTACGCTGGCGGCGACCTTGATGTCAGGAGACTACCATGAGCAGTGATGTACTTTTTACCCCCGCGACCGACACCACCGGCTGGCGCATCAATGGCGACCGCCTGTGGGCGTCGTTAATGGATCTCGCGCAGATCGGCGCCACGCCGAAGGGCGGCTGCCGCCGTCTGACCCTCACCGACCTCGACCGCCAGGGGCGGGACAAGGTAATAGGCTGGGCGCGGGAGGCCGGGATGAGCGTCACCATCGATAAAATAGGCAATGTATTTATGCGCCGGGAAGGCCGCAACCCCGGCCTGCCGCCCATCGTCTCCGGCAGCCATATCGACACTCAGCCCACCGGCGGCAAATTTGACGGCAACTACGGCGTGCTGGCGGCGCTGGAGGTGGTGCGCACGCTCAACGATCTGCAGATTGCCACCGACGCGCCGATTGAGGTGGTGTTCTGGACCAACGAAGAGGGGTCGCGCTTTGTACCGGTGATGATGGGCTCCGGGGTCTTTGCCGGCGTCTTCCCGCTGGAAGAGACCTGGGCCGTCACGGATAAAGAGGGTGTCAGCGTCGGCGAGGCGCTGGAGCAGATCGGCTATATCGGCGAGCAGACCCCGGGGGACCATCCCATCGGCGCCTATTTTGAGGCGCACATTGAGCAGGGGCCGATTCTCGAAGATGAAGCGAAAACCATCGGTATCGTGCAGGGCGTGCTGGGGATCCGCTGGTACGACTGCG
>JAAIGE0101082578.1_pt1 | contig 13540 bp, 8 predicted proteins | sample 6487951 | NCBI WGS metagenome assembly JAAIGE01 (sample SAMN13974128, study PRJNA590717) | phyllosphere metagenome | biome: tomato field; feature: multiple bacterial spot infested tomato fields; material: tomato leaves; isolation source: leaves from tomato fields | host: Solanum lycopersicum ... | reverse complement strand
CGCCGAGATCGCCGAGGCGTTCGGTTTCGCCTCGCGCAGCGTCGCCCGCAAGCATGTGGTGGCGTTGACTGAAGCCGGCTTTATCGAGGTCAACCCCAACCAGGCCCGTGGCATCCGCTTGCTCAATCAACCGGCGCGCCCCGAGTGGCTGGATGTGCCGGTGCTTGGCCGTGTGGCGGCCGGTCGGCCGATTGGCGCCGATGCCGAGGTGCACAGCCGCTTGCAACTGGACCCCGCCACCTTCGCCAAAACCCCCGACTACTTGCTGCGAGTGCAGGGCGATTCGATGATTGAAGATGGCATTCTCGATGGCGACCTGGTGGGCGTGCGTCGCACTGCCGAAGCCTTGAACGGACAGATTGTGGTGGCGCGCCTGGACGGCGACGTCACCATCAAGCGATTCGAGCGCCACGGCGACAGGGTTCGCCTGTTACCGCGCAACCCGGCGTATCAACCCATCGTGGTCGGGCCCGAGCAGGACCTGGCCATCGAAGGTGTGTTCTGCGGCCTGGTGAGGCAAGGCTGATGGGCGCCGTGGTTGCCCTGGACTCGCTGTTCAATGGCGGGCGAGTCTGGAAGGGCCGGCCCGCCGCGCCACCGGCCAGCGTGCACCCCACGGGGCTGGCGGCGCTGGATGCGGTGCTGCCCAGTGGCGGCTGGCCGGAATCGGCCTTGAGTGAAATCCTGATGGCCCAGGACGGGGTGGGCGAGCTGCAACTGGTGCTGCCCACACTGGCGCGCTTGTCGGCCCTGGGCGAGCGCATTGTGCTGGTGGCGCCGCCCTATACCCCTTATCCCCATGCGTGGCAGAACGCCGGGGTGGATGTGCGCCAGTTGTCCATCATCCGGGCCGAGGAGAGCGACGCACTGTGGGCGGTGGAGCAATGCCTGCGTTCGGGCAGTTGCGGGGCGGTGTTGTGCTGGCCGCGCAAGGCCGATGATCGTGCTTTGCGGCGTTTGCAGGTGGCGGCGGAAACCGGGCAGACCCTGGCGTTTGCCTGGCGCTCCCTGAGCGAGGCGATCAATGCCTCGCCCGCCGCCCTGCGCCTGGCGGTTGAGGCCAGGCCCGCGCAAGTGCGGGTGCTCAAGTGCCGTGGCGGGCTGGCCCATCCGGCGCCGATTGCCCTGGCGGGGCATTGAGGTTGCCATGCGTTGGGTGTGTATTGTCTTCCCGCAATTGGCGCTGGACGGGGCACAGCGTGTGCACCCCGAACCCGAGCAGCCGCTGGCGCTGCTGGCCGGCACGCCGCAGCGGCGCGTGTTGCAAACCGTCAACGCCGCCGCCCGCGCCTTGGGCCTGCGCCCCGGGCAATCGTTGACGGCGGCTCATGCCCTGGCCAAGCAGTTTGCCTGTGTCGAATACGACCCGTTGGAGATCGAGCGCCTGCAGCAGTTTCTGGCCGCCTGGGCCTATCGTTTCAGTTCCCAGGTCAGCCTGTATTACCCACGGGCCTTGTTGTTCGAGATCGAATCGAGCCTGGGCCTGTTCGGGCCCTGGCCGCAACTCGAGGCGCGTTTGCGCAAAGAGCTGACCGAGCTTGGCTTTCGTCATCGCATCGTCGCTGCGCCCAACCCGGCGGCGGCGCGGGTATTGGCAAACGGCTACGACGGCCTGGCCGTGGCCGATGACAGCGCTTTGATGCAGGCCCTGGCGTCGTTGCCTATCGACCGCGCGGGCCTTGAACCCCAGGCCGCCACCGCCTTGTCGCGCATGGGCCTGCGCGCCCTGGCCCAGGTGCAGGCCTTGCCCCGGCATACCCTGGCGCGACGCTTTGACGCCAGCCTGCTCAAGCACCTCGACGCCCTGAGCGGTCAGCGGCCATTGGCCCTGGATTTTTATCAACCGCCCGACCAGTTCGATGCACGCATCGAGTTGAATTTCGACGTGCAATCCCACCAGGCGCTGTTGTTCCCCTTGCGGCGCTTGACCGGCGACCTGTCGGCGTTCCTGTGCGGCCGCGACAGTGGCGTGCAGCGCTTTGACCTGCACCTGGAACATGCCCAGGCACACGACAGTGTGATCAAGGTGGGCCTGCTCAGCGCCGAGCGCGAACCTTCGATGCTGTTCGAACTGGCCCGTGGGCGCCTGGAACAGGTACAGGTCACCGCGCCGGTGCGGGGTGTGCGCCTGGTGGCCGAGGACTTGCCGGTGTTCGTGCCGCAACGCCAGGACCTGTTCGACGACCGCCCGCAACAAACCCTGCCGTGGGAGCAATTGCGCGAACGCCTGCGTGCGCGCCTGGGGGATGAGGCGGTGCAGGGCCTGCGTTTTCAGGCCGACCACCGCCCCGAATGTGCCTGGCAGGCCGCGACTGACAGCCAGCCGTGCCCGAGCTTGAACAAGGTCCGGCGCCCAGGCTGGTTATTGCCACAACCGACCTTGCTGGCCGAACACGGCGTACAGATCCTGATGGGCCCGGAGCGCATTGAATCCGGCTGGTGGGATGGCGCTGATGTGCGCCGCGACTATTACCTGATCCAGACCCGCGCCGGCCAGCAGGGTTGGGCCTATCGCACGGTGGGGCAAGGCGATGGGCTGTGGTTGCAAGGGTGGTTTGCATGAGCCCCCTTAGGCCGCCACCTTCTGTAGGAGCGAGCTTGCTCGCGAAGGCCGTCAACGATAACGCGGGAAACCTGGATGAACGCGGTGCCCTCGGGTTTTTCGCGAGCAAGCTCGCTCCTACAGGGGAGGGGTGACGCATGAGTTATGCCGAGCTGCACTGCCTGTCCAATTTCAGCTTCCAGCGCGGCGCCTCCAGTGCGCTGGAGCTCTTCGAGCGCGCCAAGGGCCAAGGCTACAGTGCCCTGGCGATCACCGATGAATGCACGCTGTCAGGCATCGTGCGCGCTTGGCAAGCCGCCAAAGCCGTGGACTTGCCGCTGATTATCGGCAGCGAAATGCACATCGAAAACGGCCCGAAACTGGTGCTGCTGGTGGAGAACCTGAGCGGTTACCAGCACCTGTGCCGGCTGATCACCCTGGCGCGGCGGCGGGCTGAAAAGGGCAGCTATCGCCTGCTACAGGAAGATTTCGAGCAACCGCTGCCCGGCCTGTTGGCGTTGTGGGTGGCGCAAGACAGCGACACCCAGGCCAGCCTCGACTGGCTGCGCCGTACCTTCGACCAGCGCCTGTGGCTGGCGGTGCACCTGCACTGTGGCCAGGACGATGCGCGCCATCTGCAACAGCGCTTGCAACTGGCCCACAGCCTGCAAATCCCTGCCGTGGCCTGTGGCGATGTGCATATGCATGCGCGGGGCCGTCGGGCCCTGCAAGACACCATGACCGCCATCCGCCACCATGTGCCGGTGGCCGAAGCCGGCACGCGCCTGCACCCCAATGGCGAACGCCACCTGCGCAGCCTCGACGCGTTGGCGGCGCTGTACCCCCAGGCCTTGCTGGACGAAACCCTCGTCATCGCGCGGCGTTGCACTTTCGACCTCGGCCAGTTGCGCTATCACTATCCACGCGAGCTGGTGCCCGCGGGCCATGATGCCCAATCCTGGCTGCGCACCCTCACCGAAGAAGGCATCGCCCAGCGCTGGCCCGAAGGCATCGACGACAAGACCTTGCAGCAAATCCGGCGTGAGCTGCAGCTGATCAGCGAGCTGGGTTACGAAAGCTATTTCCTCACCGTGCATGACATTGTGCGCTTCGCCCGCAGCCGTTCGATCCTGTGCCAGGGCCGTGGTTCGGCGGCGAACTCGGCGGTGTGTTTTGCCCTGGGCATCACCGAAATCAACCCGAGCCTGACCAACCTGCTATTCGAGCGTTTCCTGTCCAAAGAGCGCAACGAGCCGCCGGATATCGACGTGGATTTTGAGCACGAACGCCGCGAAGAGGTGCTGCAATACGTGTTCCAGCGCTATGGCCGCACCCGTGCAGCCTTGACGGCGGTGGTCAGCAGTTACCACGCCACAGGCGCAGTACGTGATGTGGCCAAGGCACTCGGGCTGCCGGCAGACCAGATCAACGCCTTGGCCGATTGCTGCGGGCGCTGGAACGATGAAGCGCCACCGTTGGAGCGCCTGCGTGAAAGCGGCTTCGACCCGGACAGCCCACTGCTGCGCCGGGTCTTGACGCTCACCCAGCAACTGATCGGTTTTCCCCGGCACCTGTCCCAGCACCCTGGCGGCTTTGTGATCAGCGAATACCCGCTGGACACCCTGGTGCCGGTGGAAAATGCGGCCATGGCCGAGCGCACCATTATCCAGTGGGACAAGGACGACCTCGACGCCGTTGGTTTGCTCAAGGTGGACATCCTCGCCCTGGGCATGCTCAGCGCGATCCGCCGCTGCTTCGATTTGCTGCGCCGGCATCGTCACCGGGACTTGAGCCTGGCCACGATTCCCAAGGAAGACCCGGCCACCTACGCCATGATCAGCAAGGCCGACACCATCGGTGTGTTCCAGATCGAGTCGCGGGCGCAGATGTCGATGTTGCCCAGGCTCAAGCCGCAGACGTTTTATGACCTGGTGATCGAGGTTGCCATTGTGCGCCCCGGGCCGATCCAGGGCGGCATGGTGCATCCGTATTTGCGGCGGCGGAACAATGAAGAGCCCACGACCTATCCGTCGCCACAATTGAAAGCCGTGCTGGAGCGCACTCTGGGCATCCCGCTGTTCCAGGAACAGGTGATGCAAATCGCCATGGTCGCCGCCGACTACAGCCCCGGCGAGGCCGACCAGTTGCGCCGCTCCATGGCCGCCTGGAAACGCCATGGCGGCCTGGAGCCCCATCAGCAACGCCTGCGCACCGGCATGCTCAAAAACGGCTACACCGAAGCCTTTGCCGCGCAGATTTTCGAGCAGATCAAGGGCTTTGGCAGCTATGGTTTCCCTGAGTCCCACGCCGCCAGTTTCGCCTTGCTGACCTATGCCAGTTGCTGGCTCAAATGCCATGAACCGGCGGCCTTCGCCTGCGCCCTGATCAACAGCTGGCCCATGGGTTTCTACAGCCCGGACCAGATCCTGCAGGACGCGCGGCGCCATCGCTTGCAGATCCGCCCCGTGGATGTGCAGGCCAGTGACTGGGACTGCAGCCTGGAGCCCATTGACGGCCAGCAACCGGCGATTCGCCTGGGCCTGCGCATGATCTCGGGGTTTCGCGAGGAGGATGGGCGGCGTATCGAAGCGGTGCGTCAGCGTCGACAGTTCAGCGACATCGCTGACCTGGACGCCCGCGCCGGCCTGGATGCACGTGCCCAGGCGCTGCTGGCGGACGCCGGGGCCTTGCGCGCCCTGGCCGGCAACCGCCATCAGGCGCGCTGGGACGTGGCCGGTGTGCATCAGCAACTGGGCTTGTTTGCCGGCCTGCCGAGCCCCGATGAAACGCGGGTGGCATTACCCGAGCCCACGGTAGGCGAGGACTTGCACGCCGATTACGCTAGCCTCGGTACCACCCTGGGGCCTCATCCCCTGGCGTTGTTGCGCGCCGAGTTACGCCGGCGCCGCTGCCGCAGTTCCCAGGAGTTGCTGATGGTGGAACATGGGCGCAACGTGAGCGTCGCCGGGCTGGTCACCGGCCGCCAGCGCCCAGGCACCGCGAGCGGCGTGACCTTTGTCACTCTGGAAGATGAGTTCGGTAACCTCAATGTGGTGGTCTGGCGCGACCTGGCCGAGCGTCAGCGCCAGGCGCTGGTGGGCTCGCGTTTGCTCAAGGTGGACGGCCGTTGGGAGGCGGTGGGCGAGGTGCGGCATTTGATCGCGGGGCGCCTCACCGATTTGACGCCGCTGCTGGAGGGGATTGTGGTGCGCAGCCGGGATTTTCATTGAGTTCAGTAGTTTCTGTATTCCTGTGTATTCAAGATGAAACCATCCACCGCTGGCGCGCTCCAAAACTTGCGACTGTCTTGTCCCCGCACAGAGCCCAATCATGCAATTTTTATCCAACCCCCACGGCTGTGAAGGCTGGGCCGGCGAAATGGCCCAGCGGATTCGCACGTTTGACTGGTCCAGTACCGACCTTGGCCCCTTGGATCAGTGGTCCACGAGCCTGGCGTGCACCGTGCAAATGATGCTGGCCTCACCCGTGCCGATGGTGATGCTGTGGGGGCGGGCGGGGTACATGATCTACAACGACAGCTATTCGGTATTTGCCGGCGGGCGCCATCCCTACCTGTTGGGCACACCGGTAGAACTGGGCTGGCCGGAAGTGGCCGAGTTCAATCGACATGTGGTGGATACGTGCCTGGCGGGCGGCACCTTGTCGTTCAATAACAAGGAGCTGGTGTTATCGCGTCACGGCCAACCGGAAAGCGCGTGGCTGGACCTCTACTACAGCCCCGTGGCCGGGGACAACCAGCAGCCGGCCGGGGTGCTGGCGATTGTGGTGGAAACCACCGAGCTGGTGAAGTCCGAGCGGGTGCGCCAGGAGCTCACCCATAATCTGGAGCAACGCGTGGCCGCTGAAGTGCAGGCGCGGTCGGCCGCCGAAGACCAGTTGCGCCAGTCCCAGAAGCTGGAAGCGATTGGCGGCCTGACCGGTGGCGTGGCCCATGACTTCAATAACTTGCTGCAAGTGATCGCCGGCAACCTGCATTTGCTCGCCCGGCATGAACCGGACAACCCCCAGGTGCAACGTCGCGTCACCGCGGCCATCGCCGCCGTGGAACGTGGGGCCAAGCTGTCCTCGCAATTGTTGGCCTTTGCCCGTCGCCAGCCCTTGTCGCCGGCGGTGTACAACCCGCAGCGCATCTACGCCGGCCTGGGCGAACTGTTGCAACGGGCGCTGGGGGAAACCATTCATATCGACGTGCAATTGCCCCAGGATTCCTGGTGCATCAATGTCGACCGCAACCAGTTGGAAAACGCGCTGCTCAACCTGGCGATCAATGCCCGGGATGCCATGCAGGGCGAGGGCGTGATTCGTATCACCGGGGAAAACGTCATCCTCAACCCGGACGATTGCGTGGGTAAAAGCATCAAGCCCGGCGAGTACGTGCGCCTGGCAGTGGCCGACACCGGCGTGGGCATGTCCGAGGCAACCCTCAAGCGTGCATTCGAACCCTTCTTCACCACCAAGCGCGAAGGCCACGGCACCGGCCTGGGCCTGAGCATGGTGTTCGGTTTTGTGCGCCAGAGCGGCGGGCATGTGGACATGTGGAGCGAGGAGGGCAAGGGCTCGGTGGTGCAGATGTATTTTCCCCACTGCCTGGAGCCTGAATGCTTCGACGACGACAGTGATGCGGATCCGCAAGGCAGCGGCCAGGAAACCATCCTGGTGGTCGAGGACAATGAAGGCGTACGCCTGACGGTGGTCGAGTTGCTGCAGCAGTCGGGCTATACCGTACTGACCGCCGAGGATGGTGACCGCGCGATGCAAGTGTTGCAGCGCGGCGTGTCGCCGGACCTGATCTTTACCGACGTGGTGATGCCCGGCCGGGTCAAGAGCACCGACCTGGCCACTTGGGCCCGCGCACAGAACCCGCCGGTGCCGGTGCTGTTTACCTCCGGCCACACCCGCGACATTCTGTCTTCCAATCATCTGCTCAGCGCCGATATCCACCTGCTGAGCAAACCCTACAGCCCCGATGCCCTGACCCAACGCGTGCGCAGGGTGCTAAGCGCAAGACAAGGTTGCCCATGACATCACCGCGCAACATCCCGCCGCTCACCGCCCAGCAAACGGGCTTCGTCAGGGTGCGTGGCGCCCGTGAACATAACTTGCGTAATGTCGATGTGGATATTCCCCGGGACGCCCTGGTGGTGTTTACCGGCGTGTCTGGCTCCGGCAAGTCGTCCCTGGCGTTTTCCACCGTGTATGCCGAGGCCCAGCGCCGCTATTTCGAATCGGTGGCGCCCTATGCGCGGCGCCTGATCGACCAGGTCGGCGTGCCGGATGTAGACAGCATCGAAGGCTTGCCGCCTGCTGTGGCCCTGCAACAGCAACGCGGTACACCCAGTGCGCGCTCGTCGGTGGGCAGTGTCACCACCTTGTCGAGCTTGATCCGCATGCTTTATTCCCGCGCGGGCCGTTATCCGAAAGGGCAGGCCATGTTGTACGCCGAGGACTTCTCGCCGAACCTGCCTCAAGGCGCGTGCCCGCAATGCCATGGCCTGGGCCGTGTGTACGAAGTGACCGAGGCGCTGATGGTGCCCGATCCGTCGTTGACCATCCGCCAGCGTGCAGTGGCGTCCTGGCCGTTGGCGTGGCAGGGCCAGAACCTGCGCGACATCCTTGTGACCCTGGGCTATGACGTGGACATCCCATGGCGCGACTTGCCGAAAAAGCAGCGCGACTGGATCCTGTTCACCGAAGAAACCCCCACCGTACCGGTGTACGCCGGCTTCACCCCGCAACAGACCCGCGAGGCGTTGAAAAGCAAGTTGGAGCCCAGTTACCAAGGCACCTTCAGCGGCGCTCGGCGCTATATCCTGCACACCTTCGCCCACACCCAAAGCGCGCTGATGAAAAAGCGTGTATCGCAGTTCATGCAAGGCAGTGCCTGCCCATTGTGCGAGGGCAAACGCCTGAACCAGGCGGCGCTGTCGGTGAAGTTTGCCGGGGTGGATATCGGCGAGTTATCGCAACTGTCCCTGGCCCAATTGGCTGACTTGCTGCGGCCGGTGGCAGCGGGGCAAGACACCATGAAGCTGTCGGAGGAAAAACGCCTGGCGGCCCAACGCATTGCCCAGGACTTGCTCGAGCGGGTCAATGCGTTGATCGAGCTGGGCCTGGGTTATCTGTCGTTGGAGCGCAGCACGCCGACCTTGTCGTCCGGCGAGCTGCAGCGTCTGCGCCTGGCCACCCAATTGGGTTCGCAGTTGTTCGGCGTTATTTATGTGCTCGATGAGCCTTCGGCGGGTCTGCACCCGGCCGATGGCGAGGCGTTGTTCACTGCGCTTGATCGTTTGAAAGCCGCAGGTAATTCACTGTTTGTGGTGGAGCATGACCTGGAAACCATGCGCCGCGCCGACTGGCTGATCGACGTGGGCCCGGCTGCCGGCGAGCATGGCGGGCAAGTGCTCTACAGCGGGCCGCCCGCAGGGTTGGCGGATGTCGAGGCCTCGCAGACCCGCCAATACCTGTTTGCCCAACCTCGCCCGACCAATGCGCCAAGCCGCGAGCCGGCCGGGTGGCTGAAGCTGGAGGGCGTGACGCGAAACAACCTGAACAATTTGAACGTGGATTTCCCGCTGGGCTGTTTCACCGCGGTGACGGGAGTTTCCGGCTCGGGCAAATCCAGCCTGGTCAGCCAGGCGCTGTTGGAGTTGGTGGGCACGGGCCTGGGGCGCGTGCTGGAAAGCGACGACGAACCGAGCCTGGAGGATGCCGCACCGCAAGCCAGTGGCGGGCGCATCAGCGCCGGGCTGGAACACATCCAGCGCCTGGTGCAGGTGGACCAGAAGCCCATCGGCCGCACGCCGCGCTCCAACCTGGCGACCTACACCGGGCTGTTCGACAACGTGCGCAAACTGTTCGCCGCCACGCCAGCGGCCAGGAAGCGCGACTACGATGCCGGGCAGTTCTCCTTCAACGTCGCCAAGGGCCGTTGCCCGAACTGTGAGGGTGAAGGTTTTGTCAGCGTTGAATTGCTGTTCATGCCCAGCGTGTACGCGCCATGCCCGACCTGCCACGGCGCGCGCTATAACCCCGATACCCTGGCGATCAAATGGCAGGGCTTGAACATCGCCCAGGTGCTGGGGCTGACGGTGGAGCAGGCGGTGCAGGTGTTCGCCGAGCAACCGGGCATTCTGCGTTCGTTAGTCGTGCTGCGCGATATCGGCCTGGGTTATCTGCGCCTGGGGCAGCCGGCTACCGAGCTGTCCGGCGGTGAAGCCCAACGCATCAAGCTTGCTACCGAGCTGCAACGCAACGCCCGGGGCGCCACCTTGTATGTCTTGGACGAACCGACCACCGGCTTGCACCCCAAGGACGTCGATCGTTTGCTCAGCCAGTTGAATCACTTGGTGGAGGCAGGGCATACGGTGGTTGTGGTGGAGCATGAAATGCGCGTGGTGGCCCAGAGTGACTGGGTGATTGATATCGGCCCGGGGGCCGGGGACCTGGGCGGAACGGTGGTGGCGTGTGGCACGCCCCACCAGGTTGCCAAGAGCACACACAGCCGCACCGCACCTTATCTGGCCCAATCACTGATCTAACCGGTGCTGATGTCCAAAATGTGGGAGCGGGCTTGCTCGCGAAAGCGGCAGGTCAGTCAACATCAATGTGTGCTGGGCCGACGTCTTCGCGAGCAAGCCCGCTCCCACATTAAGCCCAGTGTCAGTCAGTGAGGTTGTGCTGGATCTGCTCCTTGGCCAGCTTCACCACATTCTCCACGGTAAACCCGAACTTCTCCTGCAACTTGGCCAACGGGGCCGAGGCGCCGAAGCTGTTCATCACCACTTTGGCGCCGGTCCGCCCGACGTAGCGGTCCCACCCCAAGGGCCCTGCCTGTTCCACCACTACGCGGGCTTTTACCGCCGGTGGCAGGACGCTGTCGCGGTAGGCTTGATCTTGGTCTTCAAACAACTCCCAACTGGGCATCGACACCACGCGAGCGCCAATGTCTTGGTCTTTGAGCTGCTCATACGCGGCCACCGCCAGGCTGACTTCGCTGCCGGTGGCGATCAGGATGACTTGCGGTTGATCCGCGCCGGCCAACACATAGGCACCTTTGGCCGCACCGGAGGCAGCGGCATAGTGGTTGCGGTCGAGGGTCGGCAGTGCCTGGCGCGATAACACCATACAGCTGGGCCGATGGGTTTGTGCCAGTGCCACCTTCCACAGTTCCAGGGTTTCATTGGCATCGCCTGGGCGCAGGGTCAACAGCCCCGGGGTGGCGCGCAATTGGGTGAGGTGTTCGATAGGTTGGTGTGTCGGCCCATCTTCGCCGACGCCGATGGAGTCATGGGTAAACACGAAGATCACCGGCAACTCCATGATCGCCGCCAGGCGGATCGGCGGTTTCATGTAGTCGCTGAACACCAGGAACGTCGAGGTGTACGGGCGTAGGTAGGACAGCGCCATGCCATTGGCAATCGCGCCCATGGCGTGTTCGCGGATACCGAAGTGCAGGTTGCGCCCGCTGTAGTCATCCGCGCTGAAACGCCCGGCACCGTCGAAAGTGAGGTTGGTCTTGGTCGAGGGCGACAGGTCTGCCGAACCGCCCAGCAGCCAGGGGATCTGTTGGGCGAAGGCATTCAATACCTCGCCGCCCGAAGCACGGCTGGCAACGCCTTTGGCATCGGCGGCAAAGCTGGGCAGGTGTGCTTGCCATTGCTCGGGCATTTCGCCGGCGCGCATGCGTTGCAGTTCATCGGCCCGTTGTGGGTCGAGGGCCGCCAGGCTCTGGTTCCACTCGGCGTACAGCGGCTCGGCGCGTTCGTAAAGGGCGTCGCGCAACACTGTGCGAGCCTCTTCGGGCACCAGGAAACTTGAATCCTGCGGCCAGCCATAGGCGGCCTTGGTCAGGCGAATCTCGTCCTCGCCCAGTGGCTCGCCATGGGCCGCCGCGGTGTTGTGTTTGTGCGGTGAGCCGTAGCCGATCACGCTGTCCACCACGATCAAGGTGGGGGCGCCGGTATTGGCCTTGAAGGTTTCCAGCGCCACGCTCAACGCCTGCAAGTCATTGGCATCGGTGACGTGTACGGTGTGCCAGCCATAGGCCCGGAAGCGTTGGATCACGTCTTCACTGAACGCCAGCTCAGTGTGGCCCTCGATGCTGATGGTGTTGTTGTCGTAGATCCAGCACAGGTTATCGAGCTTCAAGTGCCCGGCCAGGGACGCGGCTTCGCTGCTGATGCCTTCCATCATGTCGCCGTCACCGCACAGGGTGTAGACATCGTAGTCAAACAGCACCTGGCCGTCGCGATTGAAGCGCTCAGCCAGCCAGCGCTCGGCCATGGCCATGCCGACGCTGTTGGCGCAGCCCTGGCCCAACGGGCCGGTGGTGGTTTCCACGCCGGTGGTCATGCGGTATTCGGGATGGCCTGGGGTCTTGGAGCCGATCTGCCGGAACTGCTTGATATCGTCCAGGCTGACGGCCGGCTGGCCCGAGCGCTGGCCATGGGCATCGATCTCCACCACACCGGCCAGGTGCAACAGCGAATACAGCAGCATCGAGGCATGCCCCACCGACAGCACAAAACGGTCACGGTTGGGCCAGTCGGGATGCTCGGGGTGATAACGCAGGAAGCGACTCCACAACGTATAACCCACCGGCGCCAGGCCCATGGGCGTGCCCGGATGCCCCGAGTTGGCCTTCTGCACGGCATCCATGGCCAGGGTGCGCAGGGTATTGATGCATTGGGTGTCGGCAGCAGTGGCAACGTGATTCATAAAACCGTTCTCCCTGGGGTGGCGATCTACAGTGGAGGGCAGGGTGGGGCAAAGGTTTGATCCTATCGTGTGCGCTGCGACGAACGGGAATGTATTGACCCCGAACATGACAAGACCGGTTGGAATGGGCTAGCTTCAAGGGCGTAGACCATCGATCAATCTGTGGAGGTACGCCATGCCAGTGAAACACGACCTGTATCAGGACTTGGGGTTGAGCAAGGAAGTTGTTCACGAACGCAGGGCGCAGGACAAACGGTTGGATGCGCTGCTCACTCAATACGACGACGCCGACGCTGAGGTGCTAAAAGCGGAAAAAGCCAGTGCCAGCGATGAGGATGTGGAAAAGCTGAAGAAGAAACGGCTATTGGTCAAAGACGAAATTGTGGGGCGGCTGGGTTGAGCAATCCCTCGTCATACATTTGGAATGTGCATATTTGTTCAGAATTGTCTGGAGGACAAATGCCGTTTCACTCCCTATGATGCGCCCCGTCCACTCGGCTCTGGGGCTTGTTGCGGCGCAAGGATTGCGTTGTTGAGCCGGGTGGGCATCCTCAGAATTTTGCAATACAGGGCCGAATCGGTCGGCATGAAAATGCTGCCTGTGGGAGCTGGCTTGCCTGCGATGCCGGCCTTCCAGCCAACGCCTATCCACTTGACACCCCACAATCCAAATGTGGGAGCTGGCTTGCCTGCGATGGCGGCCTTCCAGCCGACGCCTATCCACCTGGCACCCCACAATCCAAATGTGGGAGCTGGCTTGCCTGCGATGGCGGCCTCCCAGCCCACGCCTATCCACCTGGCACCCCACAATCCAATGTGGGAGCTGGCTTGCCTGCGATGGCGGCCTCCCAGCCGACGCCTATCCACCTGGCACCCCGCAATCCAATGTGGGAGCTGGCTTGCTCGCGAAGGCGGCCTGACAGGCGACACAGTTGGATTGTGTACATATCCATTGCTGCGGTAACGGCCCCTTAGGGTTCCGCCCTGACGGCGGCTCACTTTTGAAAAGCGCAAAAGTAAGCAAAACGCTCTTGCCCCACCACTCGGCACCTCGCTTAGGCTCGGTGTGCCCGTAATCCGACATTGATTTGGGGGGCCGCCGCCACGCGCCATCCCTGACCGACGCCTACTTCGCCAAGATGGGCATGAGGGTCCGCTACTTCATGCCCCCGCACGCCGTGGCGCCGCTCGCCTTCTACCATCTTGGCGATCTGCTCGACGATTACACGCACCTGGAACTGGCCACGCATTACGGCAGCT
>JAAIGE0100684592.1_pt1 | contig 13542 bp, 9 predicted proteins | sample 6487951 | NCBI WGS metagenome assembly JAAIGE01 (sample SAMN13974128, study PRJNA590717) | phyllosphere metagenome | biome: tomato field; feature: multiple bacterial spot infested tomato fields; material: tomato leaves; isolation source: leaves from tomato fields | host: Solanum lycopersicum ... | reverse complement strand
ACTATAAGCTCATCAACAGCGACAACCGCCGGGCGACCGTCGGGCTGAACAGCATGCTCTGGCACTATCAGAAGGATCTCAGCGATTACACCTTCGGCCAGGGCGGCTACTACAGTCCGCAGCAGTATCTCTCCTTTTCCGTGCCGGTGACCTGGCGGCAGCGGACAGAGAACTGGTCGTTTGATCTGGGCGGCTCTGTCTCCTGGTCCCATTCACAAACCCATGCCCAGCAGCGCTATCCGGTTAATCCGGGCTATACCCTTGCCAGTAACCCCTCTTCTGCCAGCAGTTCCGGCGGCGGTACCGGCTATACGCTGCAGGCAGTGATTGAGCGACGGCTGACGTCGAACTGGTTTATCGGTGCCGGTGTGGATATCCAGCAGGCGAAAGATTACACCCCGAGTCATGGTCTGCTTTATGTGCGCTATGCTGCCGGTGGCTGGGAAGGGGACCTGGATATGCCGCCACAGCCGCTGACCCCTTACGCGGATTTTAAATAATCCTGACCGGGAAAAAGCCGGACTTTTCAGACGGTAAAAAAGTCAGTTTATGGGATATACTGGCTGGCATTGTACTGTCTGCTATCTGGGCTTTTTTCATCGTCAGGAGAGAATTTTTTGCGCGTAAGCCGGTCACTTACGATAAAGCAGATGGCGACGGTTTCGCTGGTTGCGGTTATCACCATCAGTATTTTTATCGTCATCCAACTGTTTCATTTTGTGCAGCAGCGCAGGATTGACTACGCCCAGCAGATGGAGAATATCGCCCACACCGTTCGTCAGCCGCTATCGGAAGCGGTGCTGCGGGCCGATATCCCCCGGGCCGAACACATTCTTCACTCTCTGAAACCGGCCGGTATCCTGTCGCGCGCCGATGTGGTGCTGCCCAATGCATTTCAGGCGCTGCATGCTGACTTTGAGACAGAAAAACCGGTGCCGCGTCTGGTGGCCCGCCTGTTTGAGCTGCCGGTGCAGATTACCCTGCCGCTCTACTCGATAGAAAATACCAGAATGCCAAAACCGCTGGCTTATCTGGTGCTGCAGGCGAACTCAACGCGCGTCTACCAGTTTATTCTCAGCACGCTCTCGACCATGATCATCACCTATCTGCTGCTGGCGCTGATCCTCTCCGTGGCGATCAGCTGGTGCATCAACCGGCTGGTCGTCCATCCCCTGCGTCATCTCTCGCGCGAGCTGCAGGAGCTGCCGCCGCAGGCGATTCTGACCCATAAACTCTCCCTGCCGCACAGCCATCACGATGACGAGATCGGCATGCTGGTGCGCAGCTACAACCGCAATCAGCAGGTGCTGGAGTCGATTCATGATGAGATGAGCCGGCTGACCACCCACTTCCCGGTCACCGACCTGCCCAACCGCACCCTGTTCCTGGCGCTGGTCGAACAGTTTATGTGCAATCCTGACCGGTCGCTGGGTCTGATGGTGATCCGCATCGAAACCCTGCAGGAAGCCAACGGCATACTCAGCGATGAGCAGCGCGACACGCTGATGCTGACGCTGGTGGAGAAGATCCGCCATACGCTGGATGACCACACCCTGCTGGCGCAGACCGGCGTCAGCGATTTTGTCCTGCTGATGAAGCGCGCCAGTAATCCGTTCCGCGCCCTGCGTCTGGCGCGCAATCTGATGATTCGCCTTAATCAGCCGGTCAGCCTGCACCAGCTTCAGCTGCGCCCTAACGTCAGCATCGGTCTGGCGCTGCGCGACGATCAGCCGCTGAGCGCCAGTGAACTGCTGGACAGGGCGATCTCGGCGATGATGTCGGCCCGTCATCAGGGCAAAAATCAGATCCTCTTCTTTGACGCCGCGCTGACCGAGCGCGCACAGAAACGCCTGACCCAGGAGCATGACATTCTGCAGGGTCTGCACGATGAGCAGTTTGCTCTCTACCTGCAACCGCAGGTCGATATGCGTACCGGGGCACTGGCGGGCGCGGAAGCGCTGCTGCGTATGCGCCAGCCGGATGGCAGTTACGGCCTGACGGAAGAGTTTATCGCCAGCGCCGAAGAGATAGGCGTGATTAGCGCAGTGGGACGCTGGGTGTTTGAAGAGGCGTGCCGCATTCTGGCTGGCTGGCAGCGGCAGGGCATGATGCTGCCGCTGAGCGTGAATATCTCTGCGGTACAGTTGCGCGATACGGGCGTGGTCTCCCATCTGCAGTCTCTGCTGACCCGTCACCGCATCGCCCCTGGCACTTTTGTGCTGGAAGTGACCGAAACGGCGCATCTGGATGATGCAGAACAGGCGATAGCGATGCTGCGACTGTTGCAGCAGGCCGGGGTGGCGGTGGCGCTGGATGATTTCGGCATGGGCTACTCCAATCTCAACTATCTGCATCAGCTGAAAGCGTTGCCGGTCAACAAGCTGAAGATGGACCGCAGCTTTGTGGCGGCACTGCCGGATGACGACACCATGGTCTGCATCGTGGCGGCTATCGCCGAGATTATCCACCTTGAGGTGATTGCCGAGGGCGTGGAAACTGCGGAGCAGCGTGACTGGCTGCTGGCGCGCGGCATTCATATCGGGCAGGGCTACCTCTACGCGGAAGCGCTGCCTCTGACCCGATTCAATCAGGCCTGGATAGAAAACTCCTCACTGTCGCAATAATTGCCTGATTCATTGATTTTGCGAGAATTTTAGTTACAAAACCCCTTGCTGAAGCGTTTCAGTTCAGAATTACGATCCTGACATTTCCTGGGGGTTTGTCGCCCTGTATTAATCACGTAAACACAGTGTTATTTTCGGGTTACTGTCAGGCGCCACCTCTGTTGCCCGCCAGTCACAATAACGAATCCGACAACATCACCTCACGGCGTTAGTGGACACCTGTTTATGAAAACCTCACTTTTTAAAAGCCTTTATTTCCAGGTGCTGATGGCGATTGGCATCGGCGTTTTGTTAGGCCATTTTTACCCGGAGCTGGGGACCCAGATGAAGCCGCTGGGCGATGGCTTTGTTAAGTTAATCAAGATGATTATCGCCCCGGTCATCTTCTGTACCGTGGTGACCGGCATCGCCGGTATGGAAAGCATGAAAGCCGTCGGGCGCACCGGCGCTGTCGCGCTGCTCTATTTTGAAATTGTCAGTACCATCGCGCTGATCATTGGTCTGATCGTGGTTAACGTGGTGCAGCCAGGCGCGGGAATGAACGTTGATCCCGCCACCCTGGATGCCAAAGCGGTGGCGGTCTATGCGCAGCAGGCGGAACAGCAGGGCATCGTCGCCTTCCTGCTGGATGTCATCCCTAACAGCGTGATTGGCGCCTTTGCCAGCGGCAACATCCTGCAGGTGCTGCTGTTTGCCATTCTGTTTGGTTTTGCCCTGCATCGTCTGGGTAACACCGGCACGCTGATCTTCAACGTGATTGAGAGCTTCTCGAAAGTCATTTTCGGCATCATCAACATGATCATGCGTCTGGCACCGATAGGCGCCTTCGGCGCGATGGCGTTCACGATCGGTAAATATGGCGTGGGGTCACTGGTGCAGCTCGGCCAGCTGATCGTCTGCTTCTATATCACCTGTGTGCTGTTTGTGGTGATTGTGCTGGGGCTGATTGCGCGTCTGTTTGCCGGATTCAGCATCTTTAAGTTCATCGCCTATATCAAAGAAGAGCTGCTGATTGTGCTGGGCACCTCCTCGTCCGAGTCGGCGCTGCCGCGCATGCTGGATAAGATGGAGAAGCTGGGCTGTAAGAAGTCTGTGGTCGGGCTGGTGATCCCCACCGGTTACTCCTTTAACCTCGACGGCACCTCGATTTATCTGACCATGGCGGCGGTGTTTATTGCCCAGGCGACCAATGCCCACATGGATATTTTCCATCAGATCACGCTGCTGGTGGTACTGCTGCTCTCCTCGAAGGGCGCGGCAGGGGTGACCGGCAGTGGATTCATCGTGCTGGCGGCGACGCTCTCGGCGGTCGGCCATCTGCCGGTGGCGGGTCTGGCGCTGATTCTGGGTATCGACCGCTTTATGTCCGAAGCGCGTGCGCTGACTAACCTGATCGGAAACGGTGTGGCGACCGTGGTGGTGGCGAAATGGGTAGACCAGCTGGATCACAAACAGCTCAATGACACGCTCGCCGGCCGGAATAAAGAGAACAAAGCGTCCGAATCTTCAGTTTAATCATTGAATTTCACTTAAATCCCCTCAAATGCCCGCTGTCGCTTGCCCTGACAGCGGGCATTTGCATAATAAACCCCACTTGTTTTTTTTGACGTTTTTCACTTCGTTGCGCGACATCCTGAACTTCCTGTGGTCAAACACGTTGTTGTTGGATAACAGCGCGATTCGGCGCCAGCCGATTCGTTAATAACAGCGGCACGTCGCGCCAGTGATAACGATATTTGAATTATTTGAGTAGGGGTTCACATGCAGGGCACCAGAATTCGGCTTTTGGTTGGTGGATTAGTGCTGGCAGCAAGCAGCTATGGTCTCCAGGCAGAAACGCTGCAACCGGATCCGGCCTGGCAGGAAGGCAAGCTGGATAACGGATTTAACTGGCAGTTACTGGCCACACCGCAACGCCCCAGTGACCGCATCGAACTGCGGCTGGTGGTCAACACCGGCTCACTGGTGGAGAGTGCGCAACAGACCGGCTTCAGCCATCTGCTGTCGCGTCTGGCCATGGTGCACAACACCGCGCTCGACACCCAGCAGCAGCGCGCGCTATGGCAGCAGGCGATGGATCCTCAGCGCCCCCTGCCGCCCGTCATCGCCTCTTATGATTCCACCCAATATAATCTGAGCCTGCCGAACAACCGCCCTGAGCTGCTGAAAGAAGCGCTGAACTGGCTGGCGGCCACGGCGGGCAATATGGCGATTACCGAACAGGTGGTGAGCACCGCGCTGACGGCCTCCGATCCGGTCGCCACCTGGCCGAAAGATACGCAGGATGTCTGGTGGCGCTACCGCCTGAAAGGCTCGGCGCTGCTGGCGCACGATCCTGCGGCGCAGCCACGCGCCCCGGTTGATTTAACCCAGCTCAACGACTTTTATCATCAGTGGTACACCCCGGATGCAATGACGCTCTACGTGGTCGGCAATGTCGACAGCCGCAACCTCTCTGAGCAGATCAACAAAACCTTCTCGGCACTGACCGGCAAACGCGAAACACCTGCGCCACTGCCCACCCTCTCCCCGCTGCCGCACGAGCCGGTGAATCTGGTCAGCAGCAACATGACGCAGGATCGCCTCTCACTGGTGTGGGATACGCCGTGGCAGCCGATTCGTGACTCGCAGAATCTGCAGCGTTACTGGCAGGGCGATCTGGCCCGTGAAGCGCTGTTCTGGCACGTTCAGCGCGCGCTCAGTGACAGCAAAGCGCAGGGCATACAGGTGGGATTTGACTGCCGCGTGCTCTATCAGCGTGCGCAGTGCTCGATCAATCTTGATGGACGCAACGACAGTCTGGCGCAGAATATGAATCTGGTGGCTCGCGAGCTGGCTAATGTGCGCGATAAAGGCTTACCGCAGGAGGAGTTTGATGCGCTGATGGCGCAGAAGCTGCTGGAGCTGAATAAGCTGTTCACCACTTATGCCCGCACCGACACCGATGTGCTGATGAGTCAGCGGCTGCGCTCCCAGCAGAACGCCGTGGTCGATATTGCGCCTGAGCAGTATCAGAAGCTGCGGCAGGCCTTCCTGGCGGGTCTGACCCGCGAGCAGTTAAACCAGGAGCTGCGCCAGCAGCTGACCCAGGAACTGATGATGGTTCTGATCCAGCCGGAAGGCGAAGCGGAAACCAACGTGAAAAGCCTGCAAAACAGCTGGGACAAAGTGATGGCACCGTCAGCGGCACCGGCGGCCAGCAATGAAGCCACGCCGCCGGACAGCAACGTCAAAGACGTGCCGCCTGCGGCTTAAGATCAGGTCTTTGCCCTGAGCCACTCGGTCACTAACATCGGCCAGCTGGCGAGGGGCAAATCTGCCACACCGCGGATACCGAATCCGTGCCCGCCTTTCTGATAGAAATGCACCTCTGCCGGGACCTTATGCTCCCGCAACGCACTGAAAAACGCCATGCTGTGATTCACCGAGACGGCTTCGTCGTCGGCGGCGTGGATCAACAGCGTTGGCGGCACCAGCGGGTGAACCCGGGTTTCCAGGGAGTAGGCCTCAATCGTTTTCTGATCGGGCCAGGCACCCAGCAGGCGGGTTCGGGCGCCTTCATGGGCAATGCCATCACGCATGCTGATCAGCGGATAGACCAGGATCATCGCATCCGGGCGAGGTGAGAAGTTTTCTGCGCCATCCTGCACCGGATAGAGTTTTTCCGCGAAGCGTGTGCCCAGACTGGCCGCGACGTGGCCACCCGCCGAAAAGCCCATCATCACAATGTACTTTCCATTCAGGCCACGCTGCGCCCGTTCACGCAGCACACGCACGGCGCGCTGTGCATCGGCCAGCGGCGCATCGGGGCCTTCATGATGACCATCATAGGGCAGGCGGTAGGTCATGACCGCCAGGGTATAGCCCATTGAGGTGAAGAAGGTCGCCAGGGCGCTGCCTTCACGGTCGATCATCACACGCTGATAACCTCCGCCTGGCGCGACCAGCAGGGTGATCCCGTTGGATTCGACCGGATGCCAGATCGCCATCTCCGGGCAACGTACGCCGGTGGCGGCGCGATCGTAAGGCTCATACTCTTTTGCCATATCGACGATCTGCGGCTGTGCCCGCGAATCGCTGGCACCTGGCGCATCACCGTGTGGCCAGATATTAATGATTTCTGTGTGCATAAATAGGTCCTGATGCGGAGAATATTTTAGTTGTTTTGTTCACGGCCGGAGAGCACAGCGTCCTGCTGTTGTTGATTAAAAGATGGTCTTTTTTACGGCGAACGTCCATCCGAAAAGGGCCGAATCGGGCAGATTCGGACTATGCCTGGTGGCGCTCAGGTGGTTATAACTGGCTAATTTTATTCAATAAATTATAAGTCTGGTTGAAGGGGATGGCCGGGTCGCCTGTGCGATTAACCACAATTTTTCAGCGTAAGGGAAATGAGTGGCATGGCCCGCTTTACTAGCCGCAATTTACCGGATATCACACTGCGGGCGCTTAAGAGGCGATAATGATTTTATCCCCGCGTGATCCGGGCCTGGAGGCAGGGGAGAAGTACCAGTCTCATTTGAGACTGTTTATGATTCCTGGCGAAAGGGCAGTTTCCGGTTGGTTGATACGGTTTAACATATCATCATCCGTTTCTACACAACGGTAAGATGCATGCCATGTCTGAACCCACACTCTCTGCCAGACAGACGTTTACGCGACTGTGGCCCACCATTTCACCCTTCAGGCTGGGCCTGGTGGTCGCCGGGATAGCCCTCATCGTCAACGCCGCCATAGACCCGTTTATGCTGACATTGCTGAAAAGCCTGCTGGACGATGTGATGGGCAGGCGGCATGCGGGGATGCTGCTGTGGATGCCGCTGGTGATTATCGGGCTGATCCTGATCCGCGGCGTCAGCGGCTATATCTCCGGTTACTGTATCTCCTGGGTCTCCGGTAAAGTGGTGATGAGCCTGCGCCGTCGCCTCTTCAGCCATATGATGGGGATGCCGGTGGCGTTCTTTGATCAGCAATCAACCGGCACGCTGCTCTCTCGCATCAGCTACGATTGCGAGCAGGTCGCCTCCGCCTCTTCCGGCTCGCTGGTCACGGTGGTGCGTGAAGGTGCCTCTATCCTTGGCCTGTTTGTCATGATGTTTTACTACAGCTGGCAGCTTTCCCTGATCCTGCTGGTGCTGGCGCCCGTGGTGTCGCTGGCGATCCGCCTCGTCTCCCGGCGCTTTCGCCGCATCAGCAGGAACATGCAGGACACCATGGGGCTGGTCACCTCCCATGCTGAGCAGATGCTGAAAGGGCATAAAGAGGTGCTGATGTTCGGCGGTCAGCGGGTGGAGACAGAGCGGTTTGGGCAGGTCAGCAACAGGATGCGTCGCCAGGGGATGAAAATGGTGTCGGCGACCGCGTTGTCCGATCCGCTTATCCAGTTAATCGCCTCTTTCGCACTGGCTTTTGTGCTCTATGCGGCCAGTTTTCCGTCGGTAATGACGACGCTGACGGCAGGCACCCTCAGCGCGGTCTTTTCCGCCATGCTGATGCTGATGCGTCCGTTAAAGTCCCTGACCAGCGTCAATGCGCAGTTCCAGCGCGGCATGGCCGCCTGCCAGACACTGTTTGCGATTCTGGATACTGAGCAGGAAAAAGATGAGGGCACCCGCGTTATCGGACGCGCCGCCGGTCATGTTGCGTTCCGCAACGTCAGCTTCACCTATCCCGGTTCGGAAACGCCGGCCCTGAACGCAATCAATATTGATATCCCGGCCGGGAAAACGGTCGCCCTGGTAGGCCGTTCCGGCTCAGGTAAATCGACCCTCGCCAGCCTGCTCACGCGTTTTTACGATATCGACAGCGGCGAAATTTTGCTGGATGGGCACGATCTGCGTGACTACACCCTGGCCTCGCTGCGCGAGCAGATGGCGCTGGTCTCTCAGCATGTTCATCTGTTCAATGACACCATCGCCAACAATATCGCCTATGCCCGTCGTGATCTCTTCAGCCGCGCCGCGGTCGAACAGGCGGCGCAGATGGCTCATGCCATGGAATTCATCAATAAGATGGAGAACGGGCTGGATACGATGATTGGGGAGAATGGGGTGCTGCTGTCGGGTGGACAGCGCCAGCGCATTGCCATTGCCCGCGCCCTGTTGCGCGACAGTCCCGTTCTGATCCTCGACGAAGCGACCTCGGCCCTCGATACCGGCTCAGAACGGGCGATTCAGTCTGCGCTGGAGACGCTGCAGCAGAACCGCACCACGCTGATTATTGCGCACCGGCTCTCAACCATTGAGAAAGCCGATGAGATCCTGCTCATCGAAGAGGGCCGGATCGTTGAGCGCGGCTCGCATCAGCAGCTGCTGCAGCAGAACGGCGCTTATGCCCGGCTTTATCAGATGCAGTTCAGTCAGGCATCGCCTCTGCCGGAATAATCGCGCCACGATGCTGAATCACCGTGCTGGCGATCAGATGCCCGCGCTGTGCGGCGGCTTCAGCCGATGCGCCGGTCAGGCGGCGCGCCAGATATCCGGCGCTGAACGAATCGCCCGCGGCCGTCGTATCCACCACCTTCTCCTTCGCCAGCCGGACCGCAGGCACCTCAATCAGCGGCGCATCACCCGTGGCGACCAGGCAGGCCTCCGCACCCCGTTTAATCACAATTTCGCTGGCGCCTGCTTCGCGGGTTCGCGCGATAACCTCCTCCAGCGGCTGCTCGCCCCACAGCAGATGTTCATCATCCAGGGTGAGAAAGGCGATATCGGTACAGCTGAGCATGGCGCGATACGCGCTCTGCGCACTGGCCCGATCGGCCCATAAACGCGGGCGATAGTTATTATCGAAAATCACCCTGCCGCCCTCTGCCCGGCAGCGGGCCAGAAGCTGCATCAGTTTTTCCCGGCTGGCAGCGGGCAGAATCGCCAGACTGATGCCGCTGAGGTAAAGATAGTCATAGTGCGCCAGCTGGTCGGCGATCGCCTCTGACTGCGGGCTGTCGAGCCAGTAGCGGGCCGCGGCGTCGCTGCGCCAGTACCAGAAGGTGCGCTCGCCCTCCGCATCGGTTTCAATCACATACAGGCCTGGCATTTTATTATCGAGACGCTGAATCAGGCCGGTGTTGACCTTCTCCTGCTGCCAGGCGGTTATCATCTGATCGCTGAACGAATCCGTTCCCAGCGCCGTGACGTAATCGACCCGTAACTGCTGCTCATCCACCTGGCGGGCGAGATAAACCGCCGTGTTCAGCGTATCGCCGCCAAAACCCCGTTTGATGTTCTCACCCTTTTCCGACAGCTCAATCATGCATTCGCCGATAATGGCAATTTTCTTCTGCGTCATGGTTTGCAACCCGTAGTGAAAGAGTGCTCAGTCTCGCGTCTGGTATGGCAGTCGTCAACGCTTTTAAAACGCTGTTTTGATTTAGCTTAAGGTGCAGGAGAGGGCTAATCTGGCGGATAAGAGGCGCTAATTTCGGCTTTTTTTACCGATTATGCGGGCGACGCAGCTGATAGACTTTCCCTTTTTGTGGCCGGGTCGTTCATCTCTTTACCACAGACACTCACGATAATCGCAGCTGCGTCACCCGTTTTGGGGACATATTATCAACCAGGAAAATACCATGGTGATGGAGAGTATTAGTCAATGGCTGCCGTCTTCGATTGACCCTGATTATCAAACGGAAACCCCGCTCTTCTGGCAACAGTGCCAGCGGCGCTATCGGTTCCAGCCTATCTATCGGGTAACCGGTCGGTTACTCGCCATTGAACTGCTGACCGCCGTTTCTCATCCTGCCCAGCCGGAACGGAATCTGTCACCCGAGGCCTGGTTTGCCGGGCTCGATATCGCCCAGCGCCTCAATGTGATCTATGAGCAGCTGGAACTGCTGACGCAGTGGTCCGCCTTCTTCGAGCGCAACGGTGTGGTCGCGTCGGTCAACATCGATGGCCCCTCGCTACTCTCTATTCAGCACCGGCCCGCCATTCGTCGCCTGATCGCTCGCCTGCCCTGGATCCGCTTTGAGCTGACAGAGCATCATGCGCTGCCACAGGCGGAGAGAGTCGCTAAGATCCCGGAACTGGGCCCGCTGTGGCTGGATGATTTTGGTTCTGGCATGGCCAATTTCTCCGCGCTGACCGAACTGAAATATGACTACATCAAGCTGTCGCGCGACCTGTTTATTCTGCTGGGCAGTTCTGATGAAGGGCGCAGCCTCTTTTCGATGCTGCTGGCGCTCATCAATCGCTACTGTAACGGTGTGATTGTCGAGGGCGTGGAAACGGAAGAGCAGTGGCAGCAGGTCAGGCATTCCCCGGCCATCGCGGCTCAGGGCTACTACTTTTCGCGGCCTGTCCCATTTTCTGAACTGAATCATCTGACTCTCCAGCTTCCCTGATGCCGTTGCCCGCCGTCTCGACTATCTTTAACGCAGGCCGTGAAAGAGCAAGGAGAAAGCGACATGTCGCGTACCGGGAAAATCGTCAGTTGGGTTGCAGGCATTCTGGTGTTGTTGATTGTGGTGATTATTGTGGTGATCGCGACATTTGACTGGAACCGTCTGAAGCCCACCATCAATCAGAAAGTCTCAACCGAACTCAATCGTCCTTTTGCCATCCGCGGGGATCTGGGGATCGACTGGGTGCGCCATCGCGACGAGTCGGGCTGGCGGCGCTGGGTGCCGTGGCCGCAGATACACGCCGAAGATATCATGCTGCGTAACCCGCCCGGCATTCCTGATGTCACCATGGTCCATCTGCAACGAGCCGACGCGACGCTGGCACCGCTGTCGCTGCTGCACAAAGAGCTTTTCATCCCGTGGATTAAGCTGCAGCGACCCGATGCGCGCCTGATTCAGACGGCGGATAAAAAGAATAACTGGACGTTCGATCTCGCCGGTAGTGACAAGGATGACAAGGACAGCGCGCCTTCGGCCTGGTCCTTCCGGCTGGATAATATCCTGTTTGATCAGGGGCAAATCCGCTATCGCGATGCGGTTAACCGCGCCGATGTCACGGTACAGGTGAATCCGCTGGGCAAACCGGTGCCCTATGCGCAGATTGCCGGCGGTGACGATCAGCAGAAGGGCGCGGGAGACTTCGTCTTTGGCTGGCAGGCCAGTGGCACCTACAACAATGAAAAGCTCAGCGGTGAAGGCAGGATTGGCGGCATGCTCTCGCTGCGCAGCCAGAACACCCCTTTCCCGGTGCAGGCCGATGTGCGAAACGGCACCACGCGGGTTCAGGTAACCGGGGGCGTGCAGGACCCGATGAACCTGGGCGGACTGAATGTGCGTCTGCGTTTCTCCGGCGATACGCTGGCGAACCTCTATGGCCTGACCGGCGTTCTGCTGCCTGATACCCCGCCTTATGAAACGGACGGCCATCTGATCGCGAAATTCAGCGGCGAAAAGGGCGCGGTCTACCGCTATGAGAAATTTAACGGTCATATCGGCGACAGCGACATTCATGGCTCGCTGATCTACACGCAGGGCAAACCGCGTCCCACCCTCACCGGGGAACTCACCTCTGAGCAACTGCGCATGGCAGATCTGGGGCCGCTGATTGGTGTGAACTCCGGCAAAGGGAGTGAGAAGACCGCCCAGGCCAAAGCCCGGCGCGGTGAGAAATCGAATCAGCCTGCTGACCGTGTGCTGCCGCACGACAGGTTTGAAACCAAAAGCTGGGATGTCATGGATGCCGACGTGAAGTTCAGCGGCAAACGTATCGAACACAGCAACTCACTGCCGCTGAGCGATCTCTATACCCACTTACAGCTCAAAAACGGCGATCTGCTGCTGGATCCGCTGCGCTTTGGTATCGCGGGCGGCAATCTCAACAGCACTATCCGGCTGGAGGGCGATCGCTCACCGATGCGTGGCCGGGTTGACCTGCATGCACGCAAGCTGCGTTTGCGTCAGCTGTTCCCGGATGTGCAGGCGATGAAGAACAGCCTGGGTCAGCTCAACGGTGATGCCAGCTTTACCGGCACCGGCAACTCGGTCGCCGACCTGCTGGCGACCAGCAACGGTCAGCTGAAGCTGCTGATGAATGACGGGCTGATCAGCCGCAATCTGATGGAGATCGCCGGACTCAACGTGGGTAACTACGTGGTCGGCAAACTCTTTGGCGACGATCAGGTGCGCATCAACTGCGCGGCCACCGATATCAGACTGCAGAACGGTCTGGCGACGCCGAACCTGTTTGTGTTTGATACCGAGAACGCAATTATCAATGTGTCAGGGAACGCCAACTTCGCCAGTGAGCGACTGGACCTGTCGATCAATCCGGAGAGTAAAGGTGTGCGCATCGTCACGCTGCGCTCCCCGCTCTACGTGCGCGGCACCTTTAAGAATCCTGATGCGGGTGTGAAAGCGGGGCCACTGCTGGCCCGCGGGGCCGCCGCAGTGGCGCTGGGTGCGGTCGTGGGACCGGCAGCGGCGTTGCTGGCACTGATCTCCCCCAGCGACAACGAAGACAACCAGTGCAGCAACGTTCTGCAGCAGATGAAGCAGAAGAAGTAACTAGTTGCGGTAGAGCACTTTGATAATGTGATAACCAAAGCCGGTCTTTACCGGCCCGTAAGGCGTCAGCAGCGGGCAGGTAAAGACCGCTTTATCAAAGGCCGGTACCATCTGCCCCTGCCGAAACTCGCCCAGATCGCCTCCCTTACGGCCGGAAGGACAGGTCGAATGCTTCTTCGCCAGCTGCTGGAAATTGCCGCCCTTCGCCAGTTTCGCCAGAATCTCTTTTGCCAGCGCTTCCTCTTTGACCAGGATGTGTAAAGCCGCCGCGGTTTTCGCCATGTTGGTATCTCGGTTGTGTATAATTGCCGCCCAGTATAAACCCCTTTCTTTTGATTCAATCAGGCGATTTCTTCTATGCGTTTAAACCCCAGCCAACAACGTGCCGTCGAATTTGTTACCGGTCCCTGTCTGGTGCTGGCGGGCGCGGGATCAGGCAAAACCCGCGTGATT
>JAAIGE0100873083.1_pt1 | contig 13545 bp, 12 predicted proteins | sample 6487951 | NCBI WGS metagenome assembly JAAIGE01 (sample SAMN13974128, study PRJNA590717) | phyllosphere metagenome | biome: tomato field; feature: multiple bacterial spot infested tomato fields; material: tomato leaves; isolation source: leaves from tomato fields | host: Solanum lycopersicum ... | reverse complement strand
CTTCAACCGCAAGGAAGCCAAGGCGCACGGCGAGGGCGGAGTGCTGATCGGCGCGCCGCTGGCGGGTCGCCGGGTGCTGATCGTCGACGACGTGATCACCGCCGGCACCGCGATCCGCGAGGCGCTGGAGATCATCGGTCGAACAGAGCGCGAGGGCCGCCCGAAGGCGTTCGCAGTTGCTGGCCAATGGCCGTCATCATCCGTCTACCGCTTGCCAGGACGCACTCGCGACCAGGTTCCCGACCCGAGCGGTGACGGCACAGCGTTCTACGCCTTGGTCCGTTTGACTTGCCGAACGCAGGTCCCGGGCGGCGCCTCATGGGCGTTTGCCCTTTGGGCAGGGTGATGTCCATCGACCGCATCCGGCTGCCGGAGCGCACGGCACATGCAGGGTCAGGCGCCGGCCCGCTCAGTGCCCCACCCATTCGGCCTGTTGCATCGCGAGGCTACGGCGATGGCCTCCCGCTCCACGGAGGCGAGCTTCTCGGGAGGCTTGGCGACGCATCCGCGACGCAGCTCTTCAGGTATCGGAATTGGCTTGCGTGATGGCCAGGGTCGGCGCCTTCGTCCTCTTCACGATGGCTCCGGCGTTGGGCGAAGGCGACCCGGTACGTAGGGCCGAGCAGGTCCCGCGGTGGGCGGAACTCGTACCGGCGCGGCCGCTCATCGGGGCGGGTCGAAGCTGAACGGGTAGCTCAGCGTGTGCTGGATGCCTGCCACGAACCGGAAATCCTGGTTGCGGTCGCCGCCGAACCCGACGCCGGCGCTGCCCGAGAGGACGGTTTGGGGCGTCAGCAGGTAGCGGACACCGACCTCGGCCATGTTCGACGCGCGCCTGCGGTCCCTGTCCGTCTCACGGTAGACATCCGCGACGACGACCAACTCGTTCGTCACGGGCTGGCTGTAGGCGACGCCGACGCGGTAGCGGTCCGTCCTCTCGGCATCGCGACCCGTGAGCGGGTCGAAGTTGTGGAACCAAGACGCGTTGAAGTGGATCTGACGCGGCACGTAGGAGAATGGCGACGTGCCTTCGGGGTCCGGCGTTCCCAGCGACTTCGTCGCGAGGAACTTCAGCTCGGTCTCGGTCCCGCCGTTGCGGTACCCATAGGGTTGGCTCACGCCGGCCGCCACCGCGAAGGCCGGCAGATAGAGGCCTTCCGTGTTGAGGTTGTAGAGGCCCTGAACCGTGGCGGCACCCTGCTTCGTCTCGCTCGCATCGCCAACCGCGTATGGCGTCTCGACTGACAGTTGGAAGTTCTTGGTCGCGCCCCACTCCACGCGCGGGACCACGAACAGGCGATTCCGGCCGTCAGGGTCACTCCGGGGAGCCCTGTCGTAGCGGAGGTACCCCTGGATCTCCAGGCCGTTCTCCTTGATCGGGTAGGCATCCTCGATGACGACGGGCAGGCCCTGTTCGAGGTTCGTATGGTCGGCGGCTCGCACCGGGAGGGCGTCGCAGGCAATGATGGCGAACGCGGCGGCCCCGGCGGCCAGGCGCACGTGATGCTTCATGACGGAGTTCCTGTCGGGCGTCGGGGCAGTCAGCGGGAGGCGACGCGGGCGGCGCCCAGCGAGGGCTCGACGCCCATGTCGATGGGAGCGATGTCGGGCATGCGCTCGGCCTTCCGTCGCCAGTTCGCCTCCATCGTCTCGGTCATCATCCGTGGCGTCTCGCCCGGTTCGGTCGCGCCGGGCATCATCCTCATCCTGGAGGCAACCCGCATCATGGCGTCGTGCAGAGAGCCCGGGATCTCGCCCGGCTCGATGCCGAGCCGCCCGTTCTTCATCATCTGCTGCATGACGGCGGACTTCTCCGCCTTGGATAGCCCCCCAGGGTACATCATGGGCAGCATCTCCATAAGCATGTCCATCATGATCATGCCCATGGCGCCCTGTGGCGAACGCACCCAGTTCGGGTAGGTGCGCGGGTCGTATGCGGGATGGGGCTCGCCGAACTTGCGGGCGTAAGCCTCGTCCCCCGGTTGGTACCCCATGGCCTGGATGACGCGGTACATCTCGGCCCGCTTCTCCTCGACGGACCAGCCCTTGTAGGCGAGGATCGAATAGGCGATGCCGTGGAGCATGTGCAGATTGTCGAAGATGTTCGCGCTCTCCGGGGTCATGCGAGAGTAGCGCGGCATGATCTCGCGCGAGAGCACCATCCGGCCCGGGCGGTTCGGGATGACCTCGCGATGCATGACGTCCTCCACGCCCTTGATGGCGGCCTCCTGGTCCTGGTTGCCCGAGATCATCTGCGCCTCGTAAACCGCCGGGTGCCACCAGTGCGCGACGTAGAATAGGCTTTGGTCGAGCGGATAAAAATTCCGGAAGTAATTGAAGTAGGGCTTCATCATGATGCCCGCGCGCCGCATCGTCAGCTCCAATGGCGCCGGACTACGCGGGACACCCTCGGTCTGCATGGTCAAGTAATACTTGACCGCACGATCTGTCCAAGCCTTCTTCTCGGCCCACGGGATCTCACGAAAGGCCATCACGTCGTAAGTCTGCTCGTGGTGCATATGCGTCCAGTCGATGGTCCGAAACAGCGTGTGCATCGCCCGGTCGACATAGGACGAGTAGTACGGCATCTCCGGCTCGGTCGCCGGCGGGTTGAGCAGCCACTCCAGAGCTTCCTGGTCGAAGCGCGCGTCGACCGCGGCGTGGTCCTCGAAGCGCGTCAACTGCAGCAGGTCGTGTTGCTTCGAGTGGAAGAAGTGCATGCCGGCCCCGATGCGGTAGGCCAGGTTGTGCCGGTAGAAGAATGCCAGGTTGTAGGGGCCTCGCAGGAAGTCGACGCCGTTGCGCTGTTCGAGCGCGAACGCCCGCCTCGCGCCCGCTCCTTGCGCCGCCAGTGCGACCGCGGATGCCGCGGCGCCACCCAGGAACGCTCTCCGCGTCGCCATCCTCATTTGTCCCCTCCAAGATTATACCCCAATGGGGTAAAACCGTCGGGAACCGGGGTCAAAGGCTATTCACCCGTGATCCCTTGGGCGGTTCTCATCGGGCCGAAATGTTGCCTCACCGCCACTCTTGAGGGCGAGGGACAGGGCGGGCCTTGTCGGCCATGCGCCGGCTTCCGCCGCCTGGAGGTGTGCCGGGACCGATCCCCCCAGTCCGCGGCGGCTGGTCGGCCTGCCAGGACCGAGCCGACCATCGCTATGCATGGCCCAAGGCCCGCGGCCGTTCCAGGGCCGCATCGCGCTTGGACGCCAGGGGGCGTACAGGTTGTGCCGCCCGCGGTCCCGCGGCGCCGGTCGGCCTTCGGGACCGCGCATGCGTCCGGGCCGCAACGCCGGGATGCGGCACGAGGGGCGACCCGGTCGTGGCAGGGCGCTCGCAGCGCCTGACATCCGACAGTCCTGCCCTCGGCTACACGATCCTGCCGATAAGGCTGCCGATCTCGTCGGCCAGGCGCTGCCGCTCCTCCTGCGAGAGGTTGCTCGCGACGGAGGCTTGCACCAACCCGTGCATATGGTCGCGGATCATGTCGGACTGCACTCGGCGCAACGCGGCGATGACGGCATCGATCTGGTGCGCGACGTCGACGCAGTATCGCTCCGTCTCGATCATTTGCTGGATGCCACGCACCTGCCCTTCGATGCGACGCAGCCGGGGGAGTTGCTGCTTGTGGTTGACCGTGACCCCACCGTGGTCCTTTTCGGAACCCGACATGCTGCCTTGCGCCTCTGATGGGACGGGCGGCCGCCGGCCCAGGGTTTTGGAACCATACCCTGCCAGGGTATGTTGCCTCTTCGTCGTGGGCCCGCTCCGCGCGGGCGGGCCCACGCAGCCATAGTAAGGCTTGGCCGAACGTCCAACAATGCGAGCGACACAATGCACCAGATGAGACCGGACATGCAGGCATGCATCGACGAGTGCCTGCGCTGCTACCAGACCTGCCTCGGCATGGCATCCAACCACTGCCTGCCCGCCGGCGGGAAGCACGTCGAGGCGGAGCATCTTCGCCTCATGCTCGCCTGCGCCGAGATCTGCCGCACCTCGGCGCACTTCATGCTCCTCGGCACGAGCCATCATAAGCACACCTGCCGCGAGTGCGCCGACGTGTGCGAGGATTGCGCGCGGAGCTGCGAGCAGGTGGGCGATATGCAGCACTGCGTCGACCAGTGCCGCCGCTGCGCGGAAAGCTGTCGGAAGATGGCGGCCTGAACCGCTCGTCCGGGGCGGCTCAGGACACGGCCGCTCGGCGGCATTCCCTGCGCGCCGCCTCGTCCCGGTTGTCCCGCCGGCCCTTCTGACCGATGCCCTGCCCGGGCCGGCTTGGGAGGTGTCAGGTGCAATCGCATCGGGCCTCATGGCACATATCACTGCCCCCGCGCCCGGACAGCCGAGCCGGCCAGTCCGCCGGAGGGATCCACCAGGCTTCGCGGCGAGTTCATCGGTTCGTCGGACGCCATCCTTGTCGGGGCCGGGCTGGCCCCGGGCTGCGCCAGGCTCTCCGGCATCCCAGAGGCTCCCCGCTCGCCTTCATGGGCGTGGAGGAATTGCGAGGAAGGCCGACCAGCTCGTGCCGCGTGCCGCTGGGACCACTGGCGGCGCAGCGTCCTCGAACGGCGTCGCCACGGCCAGCGCACCGCCGGCCCGCGCGGGGCGAGATCCCCGCATGCCGACGATGCACGTACAGGCACGGTGCCGGACCGTCAGCGCCCGGGCCCAGAACATGCGGATGGGCGGGACCAATCGGCGCGGCGGGACCGCCTCGCCTGCGTGGCGGTCGCCGTGGGCGGCCCCCGGGTCTCGCGCCGTCGGCCCCGGCCTTGATGCGCAACGGACGCAGGCCGCAGTGCGCCCGTCACCTTGCGCCGCGGACTCGCCCACGGCAGTCCGCTTCTCATGTGTGCGGGACCGCCGGTTAGGAAAAGCTTCACGGGATGAGCCGCGGCACTGATCTCCGGGAGCTGCTATCGGCATGCCGCCTGGGCGCGTGCGCCCCGCCATCACCGACGCCTCTCGCATCTGTTGCACGGTTGCGACACCCTCCCGCCATCATCGGAAACCCTGCCTGCGCGTCCACGGCCCTGTGGTGCCTGATACCCCGACCAGGCATATTCGGGAGCCACGACCACCAAGCCCCCGAATATGACGAACGTGAACGACGCCTGGATCGGCAATCTCATCCGGCACTGGCGCGAGGACCCAGGCGCCTCCTACAGAACGTGGTTCCTGTGGGAGGAGCGCATCAAGAACTTCCGCTCGATCCGGCGCGGCATCCAGGCGGTCATAGACGAGATCCGGTCCGACACCTTCGGCAACGCCTACCGCGGCTCCTCGCTGGAGACCATCGTCTCCTCCATCGCCGAGCAGCGCCAGGTGTTCAAGGGCGCCGACCATGCCTTCCTCTGGAAGCCCAAGCTTCGCATCCCTGACATCTACGAGGATCGGGCCAACCAGCTGGCCTTTGGGCGCTTCCTCGACGCCTGCCTTTGCTGCAACGCCGAGGCGCAGGTCCTGGCGGCCATCCGAACGCTCGACCAGTCGCGCATTAAAGGGCTTGGCCCGGCCGCGGCGAACCTGCTGTACTTCCTGCATCCGACCGTGGCCTCCCCGTTCAACACCGCCATCGTCAAGGGCTTCAACGCGCTCATGGGCGCCAACGTGAAGCTCGGCAGGTGGGACGAGTACCTCGCGATGCGCCAAGGCATCCTTGCCCTCAACGCCGCCCACCGGACGCTCCTGTCGAACGACCTCGGCGCCGTGGCCGGCTTCCTGTTCGACGTCGGGTCGGGGCGCTACCCGCTTCCCGAGCGGGATGCCACCGGGGCGCTGGAGCGATGGCGGGAGGATCTCGAACGCGTGCGGGCGGAGGCGGCCGGCGCCGCCTCGAAGGCGGCCCAGGCCGCAAGCGAGGCCGACCATACCCACACCGAGATCCAGGGCTGGCTCCGGGACCTCGGGCTCGCGCTCGGTTTCGACGTCTGGGTCGCCTCGAATGACGGGGGCCGTCCTTACGCAGGCGGCAGGCTGTCCGACGGCTGCCTCGACCGGTTACCCGAACGGCTCACCGCCAACGGAACGGCCGAAACGGTCCGGCTCATCGACGTGATCTGGCTCGAAAAGGCGAGCAGGGACGTGGCGGCGGCCTTCGAGGTCGAGCATACGACGAGCATATACTCCGGGATCGTGCGGATGCTCGACTTGGCGCTCGGCGTCGAGGGCGGGACGGCCCGCAACCTCTTCCTCGTCGCGCCCGACAACAGGGAGGAGGACGTCCGGGCGCAGTTCGCCAGACCTGCCTTCTCGCGTGTGAGCGAGCTGGATCTTCGTTACCTGCCGTACAGCGAGCTGCGGGGGCATCGCGAGACCATCGCGCGCTTCGGAACCGGCCTCAAGGGAGTGCTGGCCATCGCACGGCCGGTCGGCGCGCCCAGGTGATGTCCAGGCCGCGCGGCCCCTCTCTCCGGCCTAGTGAGACATCACGAGCGTTCGTGCCGGCCGCGCCGGCCAAAGCCGACTCGGGCACCCCGTCCCCTCGACGAGGCTGACGCTTGGCCCCGGCTGCTTCGTAAGGCGCATCCGGGCAAATCGCGGGGGATGCGGACAACTACCGCCTTGGGCCGGTGGCCACCTTTCCGCGGTCAACCTGATCGGGCATCCACCCCGGTGGTCGACGCCGTCAGCACCCCGCCGCGACGAAGGGCCCACTCAAGAGTGGGATATACCCCGAGGGGGTTCGGGACACGTATTCCGAACACCTGCCCGTTTCCTGGAACCAGGTGTCAAGGCGTCCGGAGCGGCGGGACCGTGGCAATCCGTTCCGACGCGGAGCGCACGGCGGGGCCTGCGTCAAACCGCCCCGCGCCGCGGTAGGGATGAAACAGCTTCGCGGGCGGGGTGTTGGAAGCCTGCCTACCCCGATGGGGTATAGGCGGATGCGCAACCCGGGCGGGTTGGCTTCCGATTCTTGGCTCATCGGCAGGAGATCCCTCATGTCGCATCGCTCGCACCACCAAGTCCCTGCGAACGACCACAACGTTCAGGAGGACTTCGGCGACTACCGATTGCTCATCGGAGAGCGAGATCCCGACGCCTACCCCGGCACCGGCCGGATGGACATCGCCTTCGGCCGAGGCGGGAGCGACTATCTCGCCGGCCGAGGCCAAGACGATGACCTGCAGGGCGGCAAGGGCAACGACGTCCTCCTGGGGGGCGCCGGCATGGACCACCTCGACGGCGGCAAGGGAAACGACGTCCTGATCGGCGGCGGGGCCGCGGACGCATTGCGTGGCGCCGAAGGGAACGACTATCTCAACGAGGGCGTCGGACACGGCGATCTTGAGGGCGGTCCCGGCAACGACATCCTGACAGGCGGTCCGGGAGGCGATGCCTTCGTCATCTCGCCCGACAGCGGCAACGACGTCATCACCGACTTCTCCGCCGGTCCCGGCATCCTGGACCACCTCGCGGTACGGGACCTCGCGCCCGAGGACCTCAGATTCCAAGACACTTCCGCCGGTGTGAAGATCAGCTGGGACGTGACCGGGGGCGAGGGCTCGGTCCTGCTGGCGGGCGTCCGGAAGACGGACCTCGCGCAGGACGATTTCATGTTCACGGACGACAGGATGCTCATTCAGCCGACGAGCGCGGACGCGGACCACGTCACCGCCTTGAGCTACGCGAAGGACGAGGGCTTCAACCTCGGTGCCCCGAACCCGGGGAGTGACACCGGTTCCGCAAACACGTTCCGCTTCGACGAGTTCAACGTAAGGGAAGGCTCCAGCCAAGCCGATACGTTCCAAGGCACCGGCGAGCGGGACTACTACTTTGGCCTAGGCGGGAACGACCTGCTGTTCGGGGCTGCCGGGGACGACGATCTACGCGGCGATGCCGGCGACGACGTCCTCGACGGCGGTGCGGGCCAGGACGACCTCAGGGGCGGCGCCGGCTCGGACCGGTTGTACGGCGGCGATCAGGCCGACAACCTCATGGGCGAGCACGGCAACGACAAGCTCTACGCCGGCGCCGGCCACGACATGCTCGACGGCGGCAAGGGGAACGACGAGCTGAACGGCGGCGACGGCGCCGACGCCTTCATCGTGGGACCCGATACCGGGAACGACGTCGTCACCGGCGGCTTCGACGCCGGCCCGGGCGCCTTCGACCATATCGCATTCCGGGACATCCTGCCGAGCCAAGTCACCGTTGCCGACGGGGTCTCGGCGCACGACGACGGGCACACCGGCGTCCTGGTCAGCTGGCAGACGGACCAGGGCAACGGGTCGATCTTCCTTGAAGGCCTGACGAAGAGCCAGATGGCCCAGGACGATTTCATGTTCAACGCGGACGACGGACGGGCAGGCGCCTTCGTGAACGACCCGGCCATCACGTCGGTCGGCTCCCAGCTCATCTTTCAATAGCCGGCGATACCTGCGGCTGGCGAGCCTCACCTGCCACGGTGTCTGAGGCAGGATGGTGCCCGCGGCACGGCCGCGAGCGCCCGACCATTTCCCCAAGCCGCCGGACCGTGCGTTCCCACGCCGGCCTAGATCCCCGGACCACCCCGTAGCAGGGCCGCCACGATGAGCCGCATCGAGAGTTCGTCCACCCCCGGGGGTGCCGAGGTCGGGGAGGAGGGGGGAAGGCCCGCTCCGCGGGGCCGAAGCCGCGCTTCCCGCGGTCGGTCTGCTCAGCGCCTTCGCCAACCTCCTCCGCCTGTCGACGACCATGCGGGGCGGGCGTTCGCGGAGGATTGACGCCGTCGACATGCGGGCCACGTCGCCTAGGCGTCCCAGGCCACGGAGGGGCCCTGCCTCGGGTGGGGGCGGTCAGCAGGAGAAGGGAATGGAGCGGATGCCGGCGCAAAGCCCAGTCCTGGGTGATTTCGGGTTCGTGGCCCTCGTGCTGCTCATGGCCATGGGCCTTGCGCTGCTGGCCGTGGCCGCGTTCGCGCGCGCGCCAACGCGGACCGTCCGCGCTCCCCCCGCGTGGGCGCAGTTCCGCTTCGGTTACGCGGTCTACGCGCTGATCTTCCTCGCCTTCGACATGGAGATGATCTTCATGTACCCGTGGGCGGTCGTCTTCGCCGACATCGGCATGAGCGCCTTCCTCGACATGCTGGTCTTCATCGCGCTCCTGTCGGCTGGCATCGCCTACGCCTGGGGCATGGGCGGGCTGCGATGGGAGTAGCGGCGGCCTTGGCGGTCCTGGGCGCCCTGCTCGGGGGGGCTGCCCTGACGCTCGCGGTCGAGCACGCGTTCGTTCGCATCGACCAGGAGGCCGGCCCGGCGCGGCACACCGAGCTGCGGCACAACCTCCAACTGCCCAACGCCGACCGATGGCTGCTGCCGGCCGGTCCGGTCGTGGCGCTCGCGGGCGTCGCGCTCGCCATGGTCGTGCTGCCCCTCGGCCCCGGGTTGATCGGGAGGGACCTCGGCATCGGCCTCTTCTACGTCATCGTCGTCGTGGATTTCGTGGTGCTGGGCCTGGCTCTCGCCGGCTGGGGCGCGAATACCCCCGAGGGGGTCGAGGCATGCTACCGCATCGTCGCCCAGCTCGTGGCGTACGTCGTGCCGCTCGGGCTCGCCTACGTCGGCGTGATCATGATGGCCCGTTCGTTGTCGACCGTAGTGGTGGTCGACGCGCAGCGCGGCCTCTGGTTCGTCGTCCTACAACCCTTGGGCTTCCTGCTCTACGTCGTCACCGGGCTGATGCAGTCGTATCGCGCCCCGTTCCTGGAGCCGTTCGCGGCCTCGCTGGGCGGCGGCGTGCTCGGTGTCGTGGGCGGCTGGTCCGCGCTCGTGTGGCGGGTCGCACTCGCCGGCGTGCTCCTGGTCGTCGCCGCGGTCGGGGCGGTGCTCTATCTGGGAGGTCCCTCGGGTCCCTGGCTCCCGGGATGGGCCTGGATGCTCGCCAAGACGTACGGCCTGATGGCGCTGATGCTCGGGCTCGGGCGCCTCGTTCGCCCGCTCTCGACGGCGGAGACGCTGGCCCTCTCCTGGAAGATCCTGATCCCACTCGGCCTCGTCAACGTGCTCCTCGTCGGCGGCCTGATCCTCCTCGGGGTGGGGCCCGGCGCATGATGGCCGCCTTCGATATCCTTGCCTTCGGGGCCTGCTCCTTCGTCGCCGTCGCCGGCGCGCTCGGCATGGCGACGACGATGAGTATGTTCCGCTCCGGCATCTTCCTGATGGCCTCGTTCATCGGCGTCGCCGGCCTGTTCATCCTGCTGTCGGCCGACCTGATCGGGCTGCTCCAGGTCATGATGTACATCGGGGGCTTCCTCGTCATGATCCTGTTCATGGTGCTGGTCATGCACGATCCCGGCGGGGCGATGATGGCCGGCATGGAGCTGTCCCCGCTGGAGCGCTGGTTCAGCAAGGGCCTGGTGCCGCGCGACGAGGCCACAAGCGCGGGACAGGACGACCCTGCGAGCGGCGAGGGCCGCAGCCACGCCGGGAACCGGCACGAGGGCCATGCCATGCCGCACGGCGAGGGACGGCACGGCCACGCGCGCGACCACGGGGGCGGTGCCATGCCACACGGCGCCCACGGCGGACATGCGGAGCACCGGCACGCAGACCACCAGCACGGGGATGGCGGCCACGGCGGAATGGACATGTCCATGGTGACGCCCGTGCGCCCCCTCGCGGCCTGGCTCGCAGCCGCCGCCGGGGTCGTCCTAGTGGGCATGCTGTTCCTGCGGCCGGCTTGGCCCGTGACCGACGCGGTACCGGATCCCGACTCGGCCCGGCGGGTCGGCAACCTTCTCATGGACAAGTACATGGTCGCTTTCGAGGGCGCAGGCTTCCTGATCCTGATTGGCATCTTCGGCGCCGTGCTGCTTGCCCGGCCCTCGACCCACCCGGACGACCCCTCGCGCGCCGCAAAGGCCGCCGTCGACGCGAAGCCGGAGGCCATCCGGGACGACCGATTGGCTCCGCTCGCGGAAGCGGGCGGCGCGCCCGAACCGGAGCACCACGGGAGCCACCACGGACACGAGGACCACGTCGGATGACCGTGCCGCTGACCGCCTATCTCGTCGTCGCCGCGCTCCTGTTCGCCATCGGCGTCTACACTGTCGTCGCCCAGCGCTCGGCGGTCATGGTCCTGATGGGGGTCGAGGTGCTCCTCAACGCCATCGGCCTGAACGTCGTCGCGTTCTGGCGCTTCACCGCGCCGACCGACTACTCCGCGCAGGTCCTCGCCATCCTGGTCGTCACCGTGGGGGCTATCGAGATGGCCATCGGTCTCGCCCTCGTACTGCTGCTCTACCGGCAGCGCCGGACCGTCGAGGTCGACGCCTACACCGACCTGAACGGATGACGGCGCTCCTGGCCATCCCCCTCCTGCCGCTCCTCGCGGCAGTCACGGCCCTCGCCGCCGGCCGGCGCCTGCCATGGGGCGGCGGCGAACTCGTGGTCGCCGGGGTCGCCCTCTCCCTCGTCGCGCTCGCGCTGGTCCCAACCGGGGCAACGATGACCGTGAGCTGGTTCGAGAGCGGGGACTACCGGCTGACCGTCGGGCTCGCGGCGACCCCTCTCACCCGGTTCGTCGCGATGGTCGTCGCCGGCGTCGCCGTATGCGTCGCCACCTACGGGGTCGGATACATGGGCGGCCGCCCGGACCGGCCCCGCTTCTTCGCCGAACTCGGCCTGTTCGTAGGGGCCATGCTGGCCCTCGTCCTGGCGAACTCCCTCGCGCTCCTGTTCGCGGCCTGGGAGATGGTCGGTTTGGCGTCCTTCCTGCTGATCGGCTTCGAGCACGCCGCGCCGGGGGCCGCCGGTGCAGCCTCCAAGGCGTTCCTGATGACGAGGGCCGGCGACGTCGGCCTCCTGCTCGGATGGTTGCTGGCGCTCGCAGCCACGGGGACCACGGACGTCGACGCGCTCGCCGGGGCCGTCGAGGCGGGCAGGGTCGCTCCCGGCGCGGTGACCGCGATGGCGCTCCTCATGCTCGCCGGCGCGCTCGGCAAGAGCGCCCAGCTGCCGTTCTCCGCGTGGCTCCCCGACGCCATGGTCGGGCCCACCCCGGTCTCGGCCCTGCTGCACTCGGCCACCATGGTCGCCGCCGGCGTGTTCCTCGTCCTTCGCCTCGACGCGGTCTTCGCCGCGGCCCCGCTCGCGATGGCTGCCCTGTTCTGGGTCGGTGCGGTCACGGCGGTCTTCGCGGCGCTCGTCGCGACCGCCGAGGCGGACCTGAAGCGGGTGCTCGCCTGGTCCACCTGCTCCCAACTCGGCGAGATGATGGTCGCGCTCGGCCTCGGCGGCGCCCGCGCCGCGGCCTTCCACCTCGCGGTGCATGCGGCCTTCAAGTCAACCCTGTTCCTGGCGGCAGGCATCGTGCAGGAGCGGGCGGGCACGCGCGCGCTCGACCGCCTGGGCGGTTTCCTCCGCGCCCTGCCCCTCGCGGGAGCCGCCTTCCTCGTCGCGGCCCTCGCACTCGCCGGCGTTCCGCCGCTCTCCGGATTCTGGAGCGAGGAGGGCATCCTCGCCGTCGCGTCGCAACACGGTCCGGGGGCGGGGGCGCTCGTCGTGCTGCTCGTCCTTCTCGGCGGGACCTACATCGGTCGCGCGGGGACCGCAGCCTTCCTAGGCCGGCGCCGAGACCGGGCCGGGACCGGCAAGACCGCCTGGACGATGCGCGCGGGCACGCTCGCGCTGGCGCTCGCCGCGGCGGTACTCGGCTGGCTGCTGGCCGGCAGCCTCGGCGCCCTCCTGCCGTTCGAGGCCGACCCCGGGGCGGAGGTCTCCTTGCGGAACCTCGGCATCGCGGCCGGCCTCCTCGGCCTCGGCATCGGGGTTGCCAGGGGAAGGGGCGGATCACCCGCGCTCGGCCCGTGGCCGGCTCGGCTCGCCGCCGGGCTTTCGGCGGCCACGGCGGCCCCGGCACGCTGGACGACGCAGCTCGCCCGGCGCCTCGGACCCCTTGAGGACGCGCTCGACGCGGCGGCCCGACGCGTCGCCGGGTGGACCTGGGGCGCCGGCGAGGCGGCCGGTCGCATCGAGGTGCGCGGCTTCGCACGCCTGGGGGACGGGCTCGCGGCTTGGCTGGCCGCCGGGGGCGAGCGGCTCCGCGCGCTCCAAGCCGGCCGCCTCTACCTCTACACGCTCGGCCTGTTCGCCTGGGCCACGGCCGCCCTGGCGGCCGGCGCCCTCCTGCTCTGGCCCTGAACCCGAGTTGACCCGATGCTCACGGCGACGATCTTCCTCCCCCTCCTGACGGGCCTCGTCGTGCTGGCGTTGCCGCGCGGCCGCCCGGGTCTCGCGCGTCACGTCGCTCTCGGCGGCGCGATCCTGACGCTCGCCGCGGCGCTGGCGCTCTGGGCCGGATTCGAGCCAGGGGGAGGCCTGCAATGGCGGGCGACCCTGCCGTGGATCCCGTCGGTCGGGGCGGCGTACGACGTCGCCGTCGGCGGCCTCTCCCTGTCGCTGATCCTGCTCACCGCCCTCCTGCTCACGGTGGTGATGGTCTACGTGCTGGGCGAGCACGACCGGGCGCACGCCCACGCCTTCCTCTTCCTCCTGCTCGCGACCGGGCTGATCGGATTGTTCGCGGCGCAGGACCTGCTGCTGTTCTACCTGTTCTTCGAGG
>JAAIGE0100814796.1_pt1 | contig 13548 bp, 17 predicted proteins | sample 6487951 | NCBI WGS metagenome assembly JAAIGE01 (sample SAMN13974128, study PRJNA590717) | phyllosphere metagenome | biome: tomato field; feature: multiple bacterial spot infested tomato fields; material: tomato leaves; isolation source: leaves from tomato fields | host: Solanum lycopersicum ... | reverse complement strand
CTCCTAAATTACTGGCCTGGTATGATCGGTACGGAAGAGATCTCCCCTGGCGACATACGACGGATCCCTACTACATCTGGCTTTCTGAAATCATTCTGCAGCAAACCCGCGTGGTTCAGGGCATGCCGTATTATTACAAATTCATCGAAGCATTCCCCACGGTAACGGATCTGGCCAAGGCTGACGAACGTGAAGTATTACGACTCTGGCAGGGGCTGGGGTATTACTCCCGGGCCCGAAACCTGCATCGAACGGCTCAGATCGTCGTAACCGAACACGGAGGTACGTTTCCTCAGACGTACCAGGAGCTGCTAAAGCTTAAAGGCATTGGACCCTACACGGCGGCGGCCATTGCTTCGTTTGCTTTTCAGGAGTCAGTGGCGGTGCTGGATGGGAATGTGTATCGGGTATTGTCCCGAATTTTTGGGATAGAAACGGACATTGCCAGTCATGCGGCTAAAGCCAAGTTTACTTCCTTAGCCAACCAGCTTATTGATCCAGCCCAGCCCGACCGGTTCAATCACGCCATCATGGACTTTGGAGCCACTCAATGCGTGCCGGTTTCGCCGCAGTGTATGTTTTGTACCTTTAACACCGTATGCGTAGCGAACAACACGGGACGGCAGGCTCAGCTTCCGGTTAAATCGAAGAAAGCGAACGTTCGTGAACGGTATTTCCATTACCTCGTCATCGAGCACGAAGGCCGACTGGCCATGCGGGAAAGACCAGCTAAGGACATCTGGACTTCGATGTTTGATTTCTGGCTGGTAGAAGATGACCGCCTGCTGGATTGGGAAACCTTAAATGAGCATCCGCCTCTTCAGGCCTTACAACCCCAGTTAACGCTGGAGCAGGAATCGCCTTTGTATACGCATGTACTCTCGCATCAGCGGATACAGGCTAAGTTCTGGCACTTGAAAACTGCATCGGAAAAAGGGTTTCCGGAAGGCTTGCATTTTTATGATCCGGATGAAATAGAAAAGCTTCCCAAATCGGTTCTCGTGCTTAATTATCTGAACAAATTTTTTGAGTAATAATACTGATTGAGTGGTAAAGTAAGTTAACGAAAATTCCTTTTGATTTAGGTTTAAAATTTCGTAAATTTACATACAATCTATTGATAATCAACATGGCACGTACGTTCAATAAAGTAACATTAATCGGTAACCTGGGTCGCGATCCCGAAACCCGTACCCTTCCCAGCGGCGTTAAGGTAACGGACTTCCCGGTGGCCACTTCGGAATCGTACACGACGAAGAATGGAGAAAAAGTTGAAATGACTACCTGGTTCCGGGCGGAAGCCTGGGAACGCCTGAGTGACATCGCTTCTCAATACCTTAAAAAAGGTGATCAGGTGTACCTGGAAGGACGCTTACGCATGGAGGAGTACACGGATAAAGACGGGAATCAACGATCAGCTTTGCGTTTGCGGGTGCTTGAAATGAATTTGTTGAGTAACAATCGTTCCGAAGAAGGAGGGTTTGCTCCCGCAGCCTCTTCAGCTCCGGCGGCTCAGCCTTCTCAACCCGCAGCCCCGGCGGCCGCCAAGCCCGCGACCAGTCCGGCACCCGCTACTTTTACGAATGCACCCGATGATGATCTGCCTTTCTAATTATTCAGAAAAGCATAAAGAATAATTAGTACATATCCGTTAATCCTGATTGTTTTGTAACTCAACCGGGATTAACGGATACTTTTTTGTTATCTTGGCTTACGTTAGACCAAACGCTTTCCATCTTGGAGCCACATTTGCTCACTGAAACTGTTCTAGGCGATCTCCTAGACCCATTCCCTCTTTGGGCACCTCTCGCCAGTGCGGTAGGTGCCGGATTCTACATCAGTAACGGCCTTATACTAATTCTGTTACTGGCTGCCTCCGCCCTTGCTTCGGGCTCTGAAGTAGGTTTTTTTTCCCTGTCGCTCGATGCCCGCAACGAAATTCGTGATAGCGATCATGCCTCTGAACGACGGATTGCCAAGTTGCTGGATCATCCTCAGTTACTGCTGGCTACGATTCTGATATTCAAAAATTTACTGGATATTACGCTGGTTACCCTTACGGCAGTGGCGACCAAGGAAGCTCTCGGTGAGGGGGTGGAAGCCTGGGTAAGCATTCTGATTCAGACGGTAGGCGTTACCTTTCTGATTGTCTTTTTTGGGGAATTGATTCCTAAGGTATGGGCCAATCAAAACCCGATTCGATTCTTGAAAATTACGTCACCCATTATTGAGGCGGCCCAGGTTGTTTTCAAGCCTATTTCTATTCCGCTGATGAGCATTTCAAACGTAATTGAAAAGCGGGTTCAGCGAAAAGGATATACCATAACGGCAGAGGAATTAAGTCACGCTCTGGAAATTACTACGGGCAAAGACACTTCACTGGAACAAAAGGAAATCCTTCGCGGAATTGTGAATTTCAGTAGCATTTCCGCTCGTCAGATTATGCGTTCACGGATGGATATTACGGCCTTTGATCTGGAGCTGGATTTCCATGAACTGATGGATAAAATCAATAAATCGGGTTATTCCCGAGTGCCCGTTTACCGCAGCAGCATTGACAAAATTGAAGGAATTCTGTACATAAAGGACCTGTTGCCTTACATTGATCAGAATGAAAATTTTAACTGGCAGCAAACCCTGAGACCCGTCTACTTTATTCCTGAAAGTAAAAAGATTGATGACTTGCTGCACGATTTTCAGGAAAAACGGGTGCATATGGCCATTATCGTGAACGAATACGGAGAAACGGAAGGCCTGATTACGCTGGAAGATATCATTGAAGAAATCGTGGGCGATATTCGCGACGAGTACGATGAAGAAGAAATTCAGTACACCAAAATTGATGACAATACGTACGTATTCGAAGGAAAAACCTCATTGAATGACGTAACCAAAGTACTGTCGATGGATTCCGAGACGTTTGACAGCGTTCGGGGGGACAGTGAATCGCTGGGAGGCTTACTACTGGAGCTTTTCGGCCGTTTGCCCAAAGTCAATGAAGAAGTCAGTCATCAGATCTTTACCTTTAGGGTAATCGCAGCTGATCAGAAAAGAATTAAAAAAGTACGTGTATCGGTTATGCGTCCCGCCAGGGAAGCGACCAAGAGTGCCTGAGGCAAAAGCTTTTTAAATCACTGTTTTACTAATTGATAACCTCAAACCATGAATCGCCGATCATTTGTGAAAAATGCTTCTGTAGCCGCGGCCGGAGCAGGGGTAATGCCCGAGGCCCAGGAAAAGTTAACCTTCGTTCATCACGTGTTTTTCTGGCTGAAAAATCCGGATAACAAAGAAGAGTATAACCAGCTTCTGAATGCTCTGAAAAATCTGGGAAAACTATCCGTAATTCAGCACGCCCACATTGGTAAGCCCGTTGTGACGGAATTTGATAAATCCGTTACGGATGGATCGTATAGCTTCTCGGTGATGCTGGTCTTTGCTTCAGCCAAGGATGAGCAAACCTATCTGGTGCACCCCGAGCATAAAGCCTTCATTGATAAGAATAAAGATCTTTGGAGTAAGGTAGTTGTCTACGATTCTACCCAGATCGTTTAAGAACAAGAGCATAAAAAAAGGATTACGAAGCTATCGTAATCCTTTTTTTATGCTCTTGTCTTTATTAGCCGTTATCGGCGAACTCAGGATACAACATCATGCCTCCGTCAATGTATAGGGTTTCTCCCGTTACGTAATCGGATTCATCGGATGCCAGCCAGATGGTAGCTTTGGCCACATCTTCGGGCTTACCGATACGCTTATAAGGAATCAGGTCCAGCAGACCGGGCAACTTCTCGGGATCACCCCAGACTTCTTTATTGATGGGAGTCTTAATAGCTCCGGGACTGATGGCATTCACCCGAATTTTCAAGGGAGCCAATTCTTGGGCGATGGATTTCATAAACATCAGTACGCCGCCCTTTGAAGCCGCGTAATTAACATGACCTGCCCAGGGAATCATGTCGTGCACGGAACTCATGCAAATGATCTTTCCAATGGACAGATCTTCATCTTTTGGATTTTCCTTAGCCTGTTTAACAAACTGATGAGCTGCTTCTTTTGAGCAGAGAAACTGACTCGTCAGGTTTGTAGAAATTACTCCATCCCATTGTTCCAGCGTCATTTCCAGAAACGGAGCATCCATTTGCCGCCCCGTGTTGTTGACGAGAATATCAAGTCGGCCAAAGGCTTCAATGGTGCGGGCAAAAAGATTCTTGACGTCTTCTTCTTTACTAACGTCTGCTTTAACGGTTATTCCTTTTCCGCCAAAGGCCTGAATTTGAGCCAGAGCATCGTCGGCTCCTTCTGAAGTTTTATGGAAGTTAATAACCACAGAGGCTCCTTCGCGGGCCATTTCGATGGCAATGGCTTTACCAATGCCCGAACTGGAACCGGTGATGATCGCAACAGAATTGGCAAGTCGTTGGTGTGAGGTCATGTGTTAACGGTTCATTAAGTTATACTTCGAGTAAAGTAGCTGGTTTGGCAGCCACATTTCGCCAGGCCCAGCGGCGGGCCAGTTCAATAGCAATCTTCAGGGCTTCGTACTGATTACGAGCTCCCTTTTTCATTAATCTCTTAGCAATCAATAAGGCACGCTCCCGGGTAGTGGGAGAGAGGGTGTGGAGTAATTCATCTGTTTTCATGGCCTTGATTAGTAGTCTGACAGAGGAGAAGGAAAGTATTATGCCTAATTACGAAGTCCGGATTGTTTAGAATATATGTGTATGAATTTCCCCGGAAGCGTATGCTTTTTTTCATAAAATTCTGGCTTTCTAATATGTATGGGGGTGGAATAACATTTGATTCTCTGCCTAATACTAAAGTATTAATTGGTCTGTTTATCGGTGGATATTAATACTTAAAATATCCTAACAATTGGTAGACAACATAAATAATCGTCATGAAAAAAATTGTAATGTCTTTACTTCTTTTGAGCTGTACATCGCTCGCCCATGCTCAGCTCAGAGACTGGGCTCTGGGTGTACAGGTAGGCCAGCCCACCGGGGTTAACGTTCGTAAGTACGGAGACCGAAATGCGTTTGATCTGACCCTGGGAACCTACGGGGGCCTGTTGGGAGGTACAACGGATTACCGGCAGGGAAGATTAAAGGGGGTTGGCTTTGCCATCAACGCTTCTTACTTGTGGTATGCTCCGGTAATGAACGAACGCCTTTCCCTGTATGCCGGGGTTGGAGCTCAGGTAACTTCCCGTCGTTATTACCCCAGCAGATTTACTAATAATAATGATTACGTGAAAAACGTCGGCATTGGGCCCACCGCTAAGCTTGGCCTGGAGATCGTTCCTAAAACCACGCCGTATTCTATCTTTTTCGAAGGCGGAATTTACGCTGAATTATTACCAGCGTTCTTTCACTTCAGCCCTCAGTTGAGTGCGGGTATTCGCTATAATTTCTAGTATTTCTTAATGTATATATCATTCATCACCCCTTACTAAGTATAAACAGTATTTAATCAGTCATGAAACGTCAACTTATTTTAATCGGAGCCTTGGCCGGTGGACTATTTCTGAGTTCCTGTGCAGGCGTGGACAATTTCTCCAGCAGTTTAAAACGTGGTAGCTCTGCTCGTTACTCAAATTCAGATCGGAATCGTGAGGAAAGAAGAGAAGACCGTAAAGATGATCGGGACGAACGCCGGGATGATGATCGAAGGGACGAACAAAGAGCCGACGCACGTGACAGCCGTCGCGACGAGGATCGAAATGATCGATTCAGAGACGAAAGAGATACGCTGAGTTATCGCGAAAATGATCGTGACGACGAATGGAGACAAAGACGCCGGGATGACCGCGATGAACGCCGGAATGACGACGATCGCGACCGGGATGACAGAGACTATCGTCGGGATCGTGATGATAACCGCCGGGACAGCCGAAACGATCGTGACGAAGATCGGTATTACTTCCGCAGCCGTAATGATGACCGTTACCGGGATGAATACGAAAATCGTCCGAATCGCCGAGAGATGTCGAAAGAGGATGCCGATAAAATGGAGTTGAAAGAACGCATCACTGAGCAGATTGAAGACGTAAACGAAAGAATCGAGTGGCTGGATGACAAGCAGAAAGGGGAAACCCGCCGGGATCGTCGCAAACGGGAACAGCTGAAGACCGAACTGGAAGAAAAACGTATGCAATTGTTCCAGGTCTATTACGATGCTAATCAATCCTCGGGTCGTGACTGGCGGAAGGCCAAGCGGGAAAGCAATCGATTCCTGAACGACGTAGACAAAAAGATTGACGAAGCCAATGAGCTTTTAGATCGAGGAAAATAATCTACAACTTCACATACAAAAGAGACTCCGTTAACGGAGTCTCTTTTGTATGTAACTGACTATAAGATAGTTATGAATGATATTTCGAAAACGGGCATGACAATTTTAGTAGAGGTCTTACACAACTATTCAATCTAACTACTTGTAAAGGTATGGCTGAGCAACCAATAAATACACCGCAGAATGAAAACCCCAATATTCGCAAACTGCTCTTATTCATAGGGGCGGTGGTAGCCGCTTTTATACTATGGGCCATCTTTGGAAGTTTGCTTACCGGCAACAAACCGGATTCGCCTAAAGGAGCTGGAGCTGTAACGGCTGGGGACAGTGCTTATGTAACGGAAAGCGATACACTGAAAACACAATAACCGTTTCAGAAACGGTCAGTGTTTTACTAATCAGATAATAAGTATCTAATTAAATAAGACAAAAAAGAGCGGGCTCCCTAAGTTACTTAGGGAGCCCGCTCTTTTTTTATACAAAACTAAGTTTATGCACTCATCAAATAATGATTGGTAGTTTCCGGTTCCAGCTCTTCTAGACGAATCACAAACGATTTAAGTAATCTCAACTGGCTTGTAAGTAACTGACGAAGGCTGTCAGGCATATCTTCCCGTAAGGCACTCTTATACAGACTAAATAAATTATCGTCTACTTTGGATCTTACGTTTTTTTCGTAGTCATCGTGGTCTTCTGTGGAATACCATTCTGCCTGGGAAGCCCCATCGTAGGACATTCTTCCCCCAAAATTCCACAGTTGGTTGACTAATTGTGTTTTACAAAGATTGCTGCTGGTTATCCCACGCATTAAAAAAGGCTTGATTAGAAGACAATTTACGCGTAGAGCCAGGAGTTGATACACACGTGAACGACCTTCGTAAGCGTGGATAATTGCATTGAGCAAATCATTTAGGCGGTGGTTTTCAGATCTTTCCATAATTGGAATGATTTACAAGTATTAAAACGGGATGGAATATTCAGGTGATTTTAAGTCTTACGGTGGAAGGCAATCATAAGCTACTACGCAAAAAGGATACTAATACCGTTCCATCTGCGGGGCAATGCACTAAGACTGGTACGTTTTGTGCAGCGATTCAATCAGTAATAGGTCCTGTTTAATCACATTCTGCTGGCTGGCCAATAAGGCCTGAACCTCCGGCAAAGCCTGAACCTTTTCGTGATCAAGAACTGCGTTATAAGCTTCGATGGCCGTTTGATCGCCCGTTTGGCAGGAACTCAAAATGCTTTCGCTGGAATGACCGACGAATTTAGCCTTAATGTCCACCCAGGTTTGATGCAGCTTTCCTGCTGTGGTTCCTGATTCGGAAGGCGTTTCTCCGTAATGCTTCACGATTTGTCCTAATTGCTCAGCAAAATCTTCGCTTTCCTTCACGAATCCGCTAAAGAGATTTTTCAGACTGGGGTCTTCAATATCCTTAGCCGCTAACTCGTAACCTGTGGTCCGGTCAATATTGATTTTGACCAGGTTATTTAAATCATCAATTAACTTTTCTACTTCCGTTGCCATGGCTGCTGATTAAGTTTGGAGAAAATAGTTACTAAAACGCCGGATGAATCCGGTTTTGTTGATCGGCCTCGGAGATGGCCGTAGGTACCGGCATAGCATCTCCCTGTGAGGGAAGCGTATCGGGCGTTACCGGAGGCGTCTGTTCCGGAAAATCAGGCAGAGGAGGAGTCTCTGCGGGAGCTTCAGGAACAGAGTCCGGAATTTCCTCGGGAGCATGGGGCTGATCAGGGAAGGTTCCTGGAATATCTGGACTTACGGGATCAATCTCGGGAATCTCCGGCGTTGCGGGTACTTCCGGAACTGAACCTGGAAAAATAGCCTGAGGGCGGGTCGCCGCATCTTCTTCTTTCCGGGTTTCTTTGGGATAAGCTGATTCATCACCCAGGCCCAGATCACCTTCATTTTCTTCCATCGCTTCTTCAAGCTCTAAATCCTGAGCCGTTTCAGAGGGAGTATCAGGATGAATACCGGATGATTTTTCTCCGGGCATCGGACGAGTAAGTTGTTGCGTTTCCATGGTTATGAGGTATATTAGTGATACGATCAACTAGCGAAAAGGACATGCCATTGCAATTATTCCCACTTTGGGGAAAAGAAACTCCGGGCTAGTGCAGGGCATGAATGAAGGTATTATTCTTTTATTGAACCACTCAAAACCCTTGGAAACTATGGAAAATCAAACGTCTCAAAATCCCGAACCCACGGTAGAAAAGTTTTTGGAAGAAGTAGAAAAAAAAGAACCTGATACGAATACGACTCAGGAGAAAGATCAATTCAAAGAGAAAAGAGAAAACGATTCTGAATTCCAGGAATTAGCCGAGCAGGAAGAGCAAAAAGCCCGCGAAGCAGAAAAATTCGTTGGAAGCTGATCCTGAATATATCGCTGGTAGAATCTATTAAAACAGACCCGTTCCATGAGCGGGTCTGTTTTGTTTTCTTCGAAAAATCTAATTAAAAATCGCTGAAAAGAGGAATAGCCATTGAAAAAATATTTACCGGATACAAGACGATATTTTTACAAATAATGGTCTGATAATGAATAATGTAATGGTTTAATGAATGGCTGCCTGTCGGTAGTGACTGGCCGAAGATGAACTCAATTGCAGAGAAATTATTTATTTATTCTATCTGATTTATAGACATTGTCTAATTTTGTCAGATAGTTTCTTTAACGAGCGATACGGAGGGATGGAAAAATCAGTGGATGGTATGAACAATGAAGCATTAATTCAGGAGTTAATTCCCCGGGTAGAAGCCCTCAATCCGGCCGAAGCCATTGAACTCCTTACGCAGCAATTTCCCGGTAAAGTAGTTTTCTCAACTTCCTTAGGTCAGGAAGATCAGGTCATTACGGACATTATCTATCGCAATAGCTTACCCGTACGGGTTTTCACGCTTGATACGGGTCGTTTGTTTCAGCAGACCTACGATTTGCTTGACGCGACACGGGCTAAATACAATCGCTCCATCGATACCTATTTTCCCAATACCCAGCGGGTAGAAACCCTGGTTCAGGAAAAGGGTTTCAACAGCTTTTATTACTCCGTTGAAAACCGGAAGGAATGCTGTTTCATTCGGAAAATTGAACCCCTGAAACGGGCCCTGGCCGGAGCCGGGATCTGGATTACGGGTCTGCGGGCGGAACAGTCCGAGAACCGGGCAGATATGCCCATTCTGGAATGGGACCAGGGAAATCAGCTGATTAAGTACAACCCCCTGATTCACTGGACCTATGAAGAAGTCTTGGCGTATCTGGAAAAATACCGGGTTCCTGACAACCCCTTACATCGCCAGGGATTCATCAGCATTGGATGTGCCTGTTGTACCCGGGCCATCGAACCCGGCGAGCATCCCCGGGCTGGACGCTGGTGGTGGGAAGAGTCTAAAAAAGAGTGTGGATTGCATTCGGCGTAAGTCGCTTACTAAACTAGTAACGGATCTTACGGGATCTGTTTAATCTGAAATTATACCCTGATGAGTTCTTTTGGAGATAAGTCACTAATTCCGGCTTCGGCTCTTGAAAACCCGATTTTCCCCCGTGAGCTTGAAGACGAGGCCATTTACATCATGCGGGAGGTGGCCGCCCAGTTTGAGCGTCCTGCCATTCTTTTTTCGGGTGGTAAGGATTCCATTACCCTGGTTCGGCTGGCTCAGAAAGCATTCTACCCCGGCAAAATTCCTTTTCCTTTAGTCCACGTGGATACCGGTCACAACTTTCCTGAAACCATTGCCTATCGCGACTGGCTGGTAAAGGAAGTGGGAGCAGAACTGATTGTTCGTTACGTTCAGGATTCCATCAATCAGGGTAAAGCACAGGAAGAAACGGGTAAGTACGCTTCCCGTAATGCCCTTCAGACGGTAACCCTGCTGGATGCCATTGAAGAGTTCAAGTTTGATGCCTGTATCGGCGGAGCTCGCCGCGACGAAGAAAAAGCCAGAGCTAAAGAACGAATTTTCAGCGTTCGGGATGATTTCGGGCAGTGGGATGCCAAGCGTCAGCGTCCTGAATTATTCGATATGCTGAATGGTCGGATTTCAGTGGGTGAGAACGTCCGCGTATTCCCCATCTCCAACTGGACCGAATTAGACGTCTGGAATTATATTAAGGAAGAAGGGATTCCTTTACCTTCCATTTACTTCTCGCACCAGCGTCCCGTCTTTGAACGGGATGGAATGCTGTGGGCCGATTCGGAATTCATTAATAAGGATACAGACGAAATTCCTTACGAAGCAACGGTTCGTTTCCGCACGGTAGGGGATATGACCTGTACGGCAGCCGTTCTTTCAGAAGCGGTCGAACTGGATGATATCATCGGAGAAATTCTCTCGGCTGAAATCTCCGAACGCGGAGCCCGGATGGATGACAAACGTTCGGAAGCAGCTATGGAAAAACGTAAACAGCAGGGCTATTTTTAATCCCTTCCTATATATATAAGATATGGTTGCGTTTTCGGGTAATCTGAAGATGCCGGATTCAGCGGGAAAAATCAATTTCCGTATTTCTTAATCCTTACTATGGACATTTTACGAATAGCTACTGCGGGCTCGGTTGATGATGGAAAAAGCACATTGATTGGCCGCTTATTATACGAAACACAATCCATCACCCGCGACAAACTGGAAGCACTCGAAGCCGCCAGCAAACGCAAAGGGTTGGACTTTCTTGACTTATCCTTATTAACGGATGGTCTGATTGCCGAACGCGAGCAGGGAATTACCATCGACGTAGCCCATATTTACTTCAGCACACCTACCCGTAAGTACATCATCGCCGATACGCCGGGGCACTTTGAGTACACCCGTAACATGGTAACGGGTGCTTCGAATGCAAAAGTATCGCTGATTTTGGTCGATGCCCGTCACGGGGTAGTCGAACAAACGTTCCGTCACTTCTTTATTTCATCCATGCTGCGGATTCCCAAGGTAATCGTCTGCGTGAACAAAATGGATTTGGTGGGATACAGCGAAGAACGCTTCCAGCAAATCAAACAGGAGTTTCAGGATATCGCGGCTAAAGTGCAGTTCTCGGGTCAGGAGATCGAGTTCGTCCCGATCTCTTCCTTATATGGAGTAAACATTACCAAAAAATCCGACGAGATCAGCTGGTATTCGGGAGTATCTTTATTAGAGACGTTGGAAAAATTTGACGATCAGGTCAAAGCAGACTCCAGTCATGCCGCTCGTTTCCCGGTTCAGTACGTCGTTCGTCCTAAAACGGAAGAATACCACGATTATCGCGGATACGCCGGACGCGTCGCCAGCGGAACCTTCAGTGTGGGCGATGAAATCGTCGTATTACCCACCGGACAACGTTCCAGAATTTCAGCCATTGAGAAATTTGATCAATCCCTGGAGCAGGCTCATGCCCGCGAATCAGTAATCATCAGTCTGGAAACGGACGTAGACGTATCGCGTGGAAACATGCTGGTAAAGGCGGGCCAGGAACCGTCCCAGCTTCGTGAAGTTTCCGCTCAGGTTTGCTGGCTGGATTACCAGGCCTTAACGCCGGGAAAAACCCTGTTGCTCCAGCACGGCATTAATGATACCAAGGCAAAAGTGCTGGCTCTGGAAGAACTCATCAATGTACAAACGATGGAAAAAAGCGAGAACCCCACGCAACTCAAGCTTAATGAAATTGGCGGAATTCGTCTGAAGATGGCAAAGCCCATTTTTGCCGATGCCTATCAGGAAAATCCGGCCAATGGAGCCTTCATATTAATTGATGAATTCTCGCACGCCACCGTTGGTGTTGGATTTATGAATTAACTAAATGACCGTTCTGCACTCTAATCTTATGGTTGGTTACTATTAATTAGTGAGTACAGTGTTTAGTGAATACAGGAAACGCCCGGAACTTATGGTTTCGGGCATTTTTTATATAGCTTTCCAGACTCACCCACGATTTCGACAAGGCTTTCCGCGATTTCGCCATTCTTCTGCTCGTTTCAATCCCTGACATTTGTATCATCAATTTAATAGTACTCAAACACAATTGGATATGGAAACGCAAGTAATAGGACTGCATCACGTTACGGCCATTGCAGGAGACGCCAAACGGAATTATGATTTTTATACCAAAGTATTAGGAATGCGATTCGTGAAGAAAACGGTAAACTTCGACGATCCCCAAACCTATCACTTCTATTACGGGAATTACCAGGCAGAACCCGGAACGATCTGGACATTCTTCCCATGGGGTAAGTCCGTTCCCCAGGGAAGAAGAGGAACCGGCCAGGCTACCGAAGTTGGATTCTCGGTTCCTGAAGGAAGTTTGGATTACTGGCTGAAACGTCTCGATCAGCACGGCGTAATCTATAATAAGCCTGCAACCAAGTTTGGTGAAGAATACCTGACCGTATTAGACCCTGATGGACTGAAACTGGAATTAACGGTTACCTCTCAAAAAGACAACCGTGAAGCCAACACCACCGAGGACGTCAGGGCCGAACACGGCATCAAAGGATTCTCCGGAGTGACCTTAACCCTGAACTCCATTCAGGCAACGGCTGAAATCCTGACGGATTTGCTGGATTACAAACTAGAAATGGAACACGTCAACCGCTACCGCTTTGTAAATCCTAATAGCGATACTGCAAATGTGATTGATTTAGTCGAAGTTCCCGGTGAACGCCGGGGCCATGCAGCAGGTGGAAGTGTACACCACGTAGCTTTCCGGGTAAAGGATGACGCCGCCCAGATGGCTTTGAGAGAGAAAATCGAAAGCAAAGGTTTGAACATCACGCCTCAGATCGACCGGCAATACTTCCATAGCTTATATTTCCGCGAGCCAGGAGGGGTATTATTTGAAATTGCAACGGATAATCCAGGCTTCACCGTAGATGAACCACTCGAAACGCTGGGACAAAGTCTGAAGTTACCTCCCCAGTACGAACCCCATCGTTCTGAAATCGAATCAGTGTTGGTAAAGTTATAAGTAATGAATAGTAAGGAAAGAGGTTCCAGAGCATAGACTGGAGCCTCTTTCCTTATATATAGGAACTAAAAAGCGAACTATCCCAAATAAAAGACAGGTAACCATAAGAAATACGACAGTAAGGATAAGATAAGAAGGAAAAGGGCAGAAGTAAATAACCCGGAGAGATGGGAAAAGGTTTTGAGTGCGGGGTAGGGGGGATCTGGGATGGAGGAAGGCATCCAAAAAAAACTTTAGTTTCTTTGGGATTGGTTATGAGGCAGTTAGGGTGGGCGAGTTAAGTATTTTGGGG
>JAAIGE0100168375.1_pt1 | contig 13552 bp, 10 predicted proteins | sample 6487951 | NCBI WGS metagenome assembly JAAIGE01 (sample SAMN13974128, study PRJNA590717) | phyllosphere metagenome | biome: tomato field; feature: multiple bacterial spot infested tomato fields; material: tomato leaves; isolation source: leaves from tomato fields | host: Solanum lycopersicum ... | reverse complement strand
GTTAAACCACGCTGGCCGAACGCAGGCTTGAATTCGTGGGTAACCCGGCAGGACGCCGGGTTAGCCGTCCTGGGCCAAGGATGGCCCATGACGGCGGCCCACGGATTCAAGCCTGCGTTCGGGCACACCGAGCCTAAGCGAGGTGCCGAGTGGTGGGGCAAGAGCGTTTTGCTTACTTTGCCGCTTTTGCAAAGTGAGCCGCCGTCAGGGCGGAACCCTAAGTGGCCGTTACCTAAATAACGGATATGTACCCGGTCCAACTGTGTTGACTGCCAGGCCGCCTTCGCGAGCAAGCCCGCTCCCACAGTTGGATCGCGGGGTGCCAGGTAAATAGGCGTCAGCTGAAAGGCCGTCATCGCAGGCAAGCCAGCTCCCACAGGGTTATTGATTGCATTCATGATCAGGTACACCCGAATAAGCTATGGTGCTCAAACATAGTTATCTGTGAGCCGCCATGCCCTTCCTCGCCCGCACCCACCCTCGCCTCTCATCCGCCGCCGTACTGGGCCTTGCGGTCGGCGCTCTGGTGCCGGCCGAAACCCTGGCCAGCAAAATCCTGATCGGCTGGAACGTCGGCGTCTGGACCTACCTGGTACTGATGCTGTGGCTCACCATTCGTGCCAAGGCCCCGGACGTCAAGCGCATCGCCGAAATCGAAGACGAGAACGCCGGCTTGGTGCTGTTCATGGTATGTATCGCCGCCATCGCCAGTTTGGCGACCATCACCTTCGAACTGGTGGGTAGCAAAGACCTTGCCACCTCGGAACGCCTGCTGCACTACGGTTTCACCGGGCTGACAGTCATCGGTTCGTGGTTGCTGATCGGAGTGATTTTCAGCGTGCATTATGCGCGCCTTTATTACACCTGGGACGGCAAGGAACCGGCGCTGCGTTTTGCCGAGGGACTGACGACGCCCAACTACTGGGACTTCCTGTATTTCTCGTTCACCATCAGCGTGGCGGTGCAGACTTCGGATGTGGGTGTGGCCACGCGAAGCATGCGCAAGGTGGTGCTGGGGCAGTCGTTGATCGGGTTTCTGTTCAATACAGCGATCCTGGGATTCTCGATCAATATTGCGGCAGGACTCTTCGGTTAAGCGATACACCCTCTTGCTGAGCACTTGCTTAAGCCTAAAAGAAATAACGAACCGACCTATTGAACTGTCATATCTGACAGTAGATTTATTCAAGAAAACGCGTCTAATTGAAACCAAGGTACGGTGGCTGATTCGAGGACAGTTGTCGATAAAGCCAGGCACCGTTCCGTGTTTTGACCTATTCATCAAAGATGGAGACGCAATCATGCCAGCACCAACTGCAACGCCGACGTCCCACCAACAGAGCGTATTGTTCCCCAGGGCACTTGAGGCAGAGGGAACCTTCTCGGTGTTCCTGGATGGCCAGAGCATCGAGATCAAAACCATCAATATTGTGAATGACCCCTTCCAACGCATTCTGGGTATTACCGGGCGCAACACCGAGGGCCAGGATACAGTGCGGGAAATCTATATTCAGTTTGCGGATCATACGCCGGCCGGCACCACGTTCAATTTGGCGCAGAGTGAATTCACCTCCACCAGAATTTGGCTATCGGTCAAGACACCGGACAAACCCTATGCCGTTCGCGGCATTGTCGGCACCTTGTCCATTCAAAAAATCTTCCCGCACCTTATCAAGGTACAAGGCGCCGCTGTTGCTACCACCGATACCGACGCGAACGGACAGATACACGACTTGATCATTAACTTCGACATTCACACCTGAACCAGCAAACAAAAAAAGCCCGTATCTAGCGATACGGGCTTTTTCCTAATCGGGATTTACCAGGTGTAACGAACACCCACGTTGGCACCCCAAGGCTGTTCAACTTTGCCGCCGCTGCTGTGTTCAAGGTCAGCATGCAGTTGCAGGTTCTTCGACAGCTTCACCGCCACCCCCGCACCGAACTCGGCACGCGAGCCAGATAGGTCGTTGTTGAATACATTGTTGTTCACCGACACCTTATTGTTGTTGGCAAACTCGTGCACCATTGCCGCCCGCAGGTAGGGCTGGACCACGCTGCCACTGTCGAGTTGGATATCACGGCCAACCGTTGCACCGGCCTTGGCCATGATCGAGCGAGTACGCTCACCCTTGGCTTGCAGGCCATTGTCCAGGTTGTAATTGGCACCCTGGATCACCACGGTCGACACCTGGGCATACGGCTCAACAAAGAAGCCGTCATCGAGCTTGATATTGCGACCGAACTCTGCCGACAAACCACCACCGGTGTTGTTGTACTTGCCTTTCGACGTGGTGCCGTCGCTCAAACCGACCTTGGACTCGTTGTGGAACCGGTTGACCTTGGCGACCGCATCGAAATACAGGCCACTCTCCTCGTCCAGCCAGGTGGCATAAGCGCCCAGGTAGTAGCTTTTCACGTTACCGGATGTACCGCGTTTGAGGTTCAGGTCAGACGTGCTGTGACCAGCCATCACACCCACCAACCACTGGCTATCGGCCAGCGGCATGTCGGCGCCCAGGGTAAAGCCCTGCTGGGTCTGGTCGTAGCCCGTGCTGTCAGACACTTTGTATTTGTTGCCATACCCGCGTATCCACAGACCCGACTGGCCAGGTTCAAAGCGCAATTCACCCATACGGGTACGCAGTGAAGTTGCCTCGCCGTACCACACGGTAGGTGCAGTATTGAACAGCGCCATGACTGAACGCGTACCAGGGCTGATCACGCGATTGTTCGGGTCAAGGAACCAGTCGGTCCCTTCCTTTTTCAAGCCGTAGGAGTAGGCACCTACGTCGACCGCATCGCCCACCAGGGAGAAATGGGCGTCGCCGCCACCAGTGTGCACGATGCGAATGTCTTCAGGGTTGACCGGCTCCGCACCGCTAGCAGTGAGCAACAGGCTGTGATTGCCCTTGGCCTCACCCTCGATGTTAAGAAAGTCCGTGACACCACGGGCAAAATCGGTGCCCATGACAAAGGTGCCGTTGCCTTCCAGTGTGTCCAGGCCCAACTGATAAAACGCATCAGTGGCACCAAACGTCACCGTGCCACCAGCCAGGTTCAAGGCGCCCACCTGGCTGTCACCGGTCAACTCCCAAAAAGATGCATCGCCCACGTTCAGGCTGGTGACATTTTTCAACTGGCCGGTAAGGCCGGCATTGTTCTGCAGGCTCAAATGCGCGGTGCTGCCATCCTCGACAATCACATTGCCGTTCAAACGACTGTTATCGATATTCATATTGGCGGCCGCGCCATCGTTCACTTCCAGCAGCGTGCCGTTACCACCGGTCAAGGTCGAACCATTGCGTACGTCGATGTCGACCGTCGGAACACGACCCGGCCTGCCTTCTACAAGAATCGCGGAACCCGTGCGACCTTCGACATGCGAGTTGTCCAGCACCAGCTTGCCGGTTTCAGCGCTGTTCAACAGGTTCGTCATGAGTACACCGTTCTTGCCACCGATCAATGTACTTTGGCTGGCGGTTACGAGTGCGCCGCTGTCCAGTCGAACGCCAGCACTGTCGGCACCGGTGCCTTCAACCCAGGTATTTTGGTTGAAATGCAGCTCGCTGTTACCTTGCGCAAGCGCACCGGCAGCAGCGCCTTTGATGACACTGCTGAACACTTCAGCAACCCCACCCTTAAGCGAACCGGCACTCTGAAACGCCTGCAAGCCAAAATTGGTATGGCTGATCAGGGTGCTGCCAGTGATGGTTGCGGTGCTGTCATCCAGGCGTACGGCGCCAAACGACGGGTTGCTCGACTCCACATGTGCACCAGTGAGGCTGACAGTCGAGCCTTGCGTAGCGCGGATATCATTCACACAGCTGCCGGCGTTCACGATCAACGCCGAATCATTGACCCGGATACTCTGTGCAGCGGCGCCATTAAGGGTCAGTTCGGACTTATGATCCAGTTGCCAGTCTTTGGACGCTTCACTGGCGTCAATGGTCTTTTGTTCGCCAATCAAATGATCGGCGTGGGCAGCCCCCTGAACCGCTGCAAACATAAGCAGGGTCATGGTCGGGACTTTCATAATCGCGCTCAAGGGCTTGAGCTTAAAGTGGGCGGGTACGTGCATGGTCGTTCACTCTCTGGGGTAGAGCCGATGAAAACGGTTTGGCTCGTTCCCAAGGAATGGAGCCTTACCTGTACGGCGCAGAGAGTACGGATCAAGCATCCCAAGCTATGTAGGAATTATCTTATTAAGGCGAGTGAACCGGCGGCGGTCCGGGCAGGGGGAAATACTTGCGCAAAGCAAAAAAGGGGAGCTGCGCTCCCCTATTCTTTTCAGGCTTGATCAAGGTGAAGGAATATTGGCCCCGTCGCAGAAGAAGTGGGTGTTCGCCAGCGTGCTACGTATAACCGATGGCTCACCATGGCCGGTCACTCCATTGCTCAGAACCGTTTCATAGGTCGCCACGCACGTCCCCCTCGGGGCCTGGGCCAGGTAAGGCTGGTAGTCAATTTCGAACGTGATCCCGTTGGCGATGTCTGCTGGGCTCAAGCTTGGGTGAGTAAGCGTCAACGGGAACGGCCCAGGTGGCAGGCTGGCGTGGGTATTGGTAAGGCTCAACGTCAAGGTCAGTGGCACACCGACGGCCATGCGTATATCGCCTGGCACATGAACCTTACCAAACAGCACGGGCGGAGTGCCGGGCGTCCGAGTCTCCAAGTCCGAACAGAACCAACGACCCGCGGTCGCAACCACATACTCTGCTTTCGCCAACTCCACGACGACGGCGCCCTGCACATCGACCGTGGTGGGCGGCGACTCGTTTTCGTTGGTTGTCGCCGCCGGGTCGAGGACCAGATACTTGATGGTCTTGATGTCGTTGCCATGACGGGCGACTACGTCCCAGCCAATAAAGAACGAGATCGGATTGCCCGTCGCGCTGACAGGGAACGGTCCGACCCGCTCATCCTCCCAGAGCAAGATGATCGACAACCCCGCATGCGGCAACTCTGCAACGGTCCACGGCACGATGTCCACGCGTACATCTTGATCAGCATGGGCAGGCAGCAATACGTCCGGAGTCGTCGAGCCAGCACCGAATACGTGGGCCTGGTTAAGGTTGATGTTGGGTGAACCTGGCTCCCCAGGGTTGACGGGACCGCCTACCGACAAATCGAGCATGAACGTGTGAGGGAACGAAGGGAAAAAAGTACCATTGCGGGAAATTCGATACTGCACGGTCGTCGGCTGTGGCCCAATGGCCTGGGTATAAGCGGCACGGAATGCAGCCTGCAAATTACTGAATCTCTGCGGGAACGTTGTGAATGGCAATCCCAGACCGTTGTAACCCAGGCCGCCAATATCCACTTCCAGCCGATCAAGCAAGGGGGCGTGATTGTTATACGTCCTGACCCATACTTCAGGGTTAAGCAGGTAATCCTTGATATCAATCAAGTTGTCTGTTTCACCAGGATCGGGGAAAGGTGCCAGCGGTAAATGCGGGGTTCCGCGATCCGGATCGTCGATCAACGCAACGCGCCGAGTTTCGACGTACGCAGGGCGACTGACGTTACCCGCCCGGTCTGTGAGGGTGTAGAACGCGTAGTAGTCCCCACTTACATCAATCATTGCTGCCGGTAGGAAATACGTATTGCCCGTCTCCAGCATTGGAATCCCACCGGGGGGGCTGACGATGTCCATTGGGCGCGGGAACATCACCGGGCTCCAATAGAAGGTAATGAAGTCACCGGCAGCCCACCTGCCAGGAACAGGCACGAAGGTGTTATCGGGAATATCGAACTGCACCCCGCCATGCATCACCAAATAGTTATTGTCGATCACGGCACCTGCGGGAAGCGTTGCGGGCCATCCTACTGCATTGGGCTGCTCACGAAAGGTGGCATCGGAATAGGGCGAAAGCAGGTCAACGGTAAAATTGCCAGGGTCCGAATGTTCTCCCAGCGCTGCCGGAACACCACCGATGTTGAGGTATTGAACGCTACGTAGCTGATAGAAACCATGCCGGAAACCACCTGCTGGAGCGGGTACGGTGATATTGAACCTATCAGGGATAGGGAAAGCGGAGTCCGTACTCATTTGCATCGGCGGTGTCACAGCAACCCAGACAATTAATGTTTGCGTTATGTCCGCCATTTCGACTTGGATAAAATCATCAAAATCTGAAAAGTCGCCCGTTTTGCATCGTACAGTGAGGTCGGCCGTCGCATTACTGGCCAAAATCGTCCCGGAGGCATCATCCAGTGCCCCCACAATAGTGGGAGCGGCTGGGGCTGCCCGGGGGGCCAGTGGCACATTCGGATTGCTGCTCATTTTTGATGATCTCCACGTTCGTCCAATATAGGTTTCTTACAAAAACCACTCATCCGCCGGGCTGCGTTCGACCTCCGATCTCAAGTACCAACGAACTCATTTCCCGGCAATACCTCTCCCTACCGCTTCATATGCGGCATAGCCACAACACTAAATGCTTGCAATGAAATCCGCCTCGGTGCCCCGATAGCGCTAAACACACAGGAGGCGGTACGTGTGCGCCCCGGGTCAGGGCTCAGGCGCATCGCCGTGAATCCAGCAATAGCGAGCGGGTGGCGTCGAAGGGACTACGCGGTCAAACCGTGCGAACCGGGAGGCAGACCGACCAATCAATCCCCCCCCCCTGTACACCTTGTAATTCGCCTCCCCTCCCGCATTTAACTTGAGCGGGCGGATCAAACGTTCTACATCGAGAATCCAGAAGGAGTAACCCAAGGCGTCTACCACCTCGTTCCAAATATGACTTTGTGTATCGACGATGTCAGGAAGTGGATTCTCATCGGGGGCCTGCCCGTATCCCTGAAAGTGCATCACGACCAAGTCCCCGTGCTGGATACCCATGCCCGGGCCTGTATTCGGGTCAATGCGAATTTCGACGCCGAACCAGATTTTGGGTGTGCAGGCGCACGTCATATATCTGTTCGGGTTCGCTATCGGTTCGGAGTCAGCCTGCGGAAAGCGCGGCCGCATATAAGTCGGGGCGGGCAGCCCCACTCGCAGCGCGGCCTGCGCTACAGGTGAAAACTCTGGGTTGAGATTACCGGCGCGATCGCGCAGCCGGTAGAAGCAAAAAATAAAAGCAGCACCCGGAAAGTTCTGGAAAACCGTATTGGGGACATCTACGAATATTTGCCCAGTAGCACTGATCAGCGGCGGGGAAACCACAGCGGGAGCACCGGTCGGTAACGTGTTCATATCCGAAAAATACATCAGTATTTCATCACCAATCTCACGTCCCAGATAACCCCCAGGAACTTCCATGGGCACCAGTGGCGTCATGCCCAAGTAAACGTCAGTGATCGGATCAACCGGAAAAATGGCTGGTAGCAGCGGCCCTCCCACCCCAGGCGCATCGCGGTCTATTCTGAGCAGGGTGGGCAAAGAAGTATCGAAATTTGGTGAGGTTGGCGAGTCGAGATGGACTCGAAAAGAGAGATAGACAATCGCACTGTTCAGCAGGAGGTCCTGGCGAATTTCAAATGGATAAGGAAAGTCCCCAGGGGTGAGTGGGCCATCCAGTCGCAAGGCCGGTAGCACGTCGATGGGTGCGGCGCTTTGGTCATGCCATACGGGTACGGCGTAATGAGTCTCGCCAGGTCCGGGCAGAAAGGTCCATGGAGTAACGATTTCGCACTCCAGATTGTTGAAATAGTACTGCGCAGGCACTAATCCATCGGACAGCGCGCGAACCACCCGGGGGCCATCAAAATCCAGGACGGCCTCAGCCCCAGCAACAACTTTACCCGCCTGTGATTTTTTGGGCTTTGACTTTATCGGTTTTGACTTGCTCATGCCGCCCTCCTGTGGGCCCAACATCCAACATGCTTAATGCGGTAATGCCGTTAACTTGAAGCCGATTGAACACCCGAAACGCCCGCCCGGATACTGTCAGAACTAACAGGTGCAATTGCCGCCCGTCGGACTCATCAAACTGAACAGGGTGTCATCCTGCGAATTTCCTCTTGACTGCAAGCAATGACTGGTGTCTTCTGAAACCGGTTTCAGCGCAATCCGAATTCCAATAAAAAAGGCTCCACCGTGACTTCATTTTCCGCCGCCCAGCGCAGCCGCGTGACAATGCTCGATGTCGCCGAACGCGCCGGTGTGTCCAAGGCCAGCGTGTCGCGCTTTATCGGCGATGACCGCGCCCTGCTCTCCGATGCCATTGCCCTGCGCATCGAACAGGCCATCGCCGAACTCGGTTATCGCCCCAACCAGATGGCCCGTGGCCTCAAGCGTGGGCGTACGCGCCTGATCGGCATGCTGGTGGCGGATATCCGCAACCCCTACTCCATTGCGGTGATGCACGGCGTCGAAACCGCGTGTCGCCAGCACGGCTACAGCCTGGTGGTGTGCAACACCGACCGCGATGATGAGCAGGAGCGCCAACACCTGGCGGCGCTGCGCTCGTACAACATCGAAGGCTTGATCGTGAACACCCTGGGCCATCACCTCGACCAACTGCTGGAACTGCAACGGGAAATGCCCCTGGTGCTGGTGGACCGCAAGGTCGAGCCCTTGCACAGCGACCTGGTGGGCCTGGATAACCCGGCGGCAGTGCGTATGGCGATGGACCATCTGGAGAAGCAGGGTTACCGCGAGGTGCTGCTGGTGAGCGAGACCACCGACGGCACCAGTTCACGCCTGGAACGCCTGGCGAGTTTCAACATCGAGATTGCCCAGCGCCCGGCGTTGACAGGTGCCGTGGTTGAACTGGATGGCGAACTGGAAAACCGTCTGCAAGCCTTTCTCGCCAAACCCGGCCCCAAGGCACTGTTTTGCGCCAATGGCGTGGCGGCGCTGGCCTGCACCCGTGCGCTCAAGGCGCTGGGCTGCGACCTGTTCGCAGACGTGGGCTTGATCGCCCTGGATGACCTGGACTGGTACCCGCTGGTAGGTAGCGGCATCACCGCCCTCGCCCAACCGACGCAAGCGATTGGTGCCAGCGCTTTTGACTGTTTGCTCAAGCGCCTGCGCGGCGATACCGCCCCCACCCGCACCCTGGATTTTTTACCCGAGCTGATTATCCGCGGTTCGACCGCTCTGTCCCTTTGTAGGAGCGAGCTTGCTCGCGAAAGTCGTTAACAATAATGCGCAGCATCAGGTTGAGCGCGGCGCCCTCGAGTTTTTCGCGAGCAAGCTCGCTCCTACAAGGGTTGTGCGTTTTTTTTCAGAAAAAAAATGAAACCGGTTTCAGAGGTAAACAACAATGCATAAATACCCCGTCTCCATCAGCCTTTCCAGCTACGGCGCCGACCTGGTTCGCCAGCAGGGCCAATTGAGTTTTGTCGCGCTGCTGAGCGCCGCCGGTGCCCAGCGCATTGAGTGGCGTGAAGAACTGCTCACCACCGAGCAACCGGCCGAGCTGGCCCTGGCCGCTGCAGAACAAGGCCTGGAATCAGTCTTTTCCTCGCCCTTGGAACTCTGGGTCGCCGGCCGTGCCCAGCCCAATGCCGAGCTGGCCGCGACCCTGGACCGCGCCCAGGCCTTTGGTTCGGGCTGGCTGAAGGTGTCCCTCGGTTACTTCACCGACACCAACGATCTGGAAAGCCTGCACGCCTTGCTCAACCGCCACCCGGTCAAGCTGCTGGTGGAAAACGACCAGACCCTGCACGGCGGGCGCATTGAACCGATGCAACGGTTTTTCACCGAAGTCGAACGCCTGGGCCTGCCGGTGAAAATGACCTTCGACATCGGCAACTGGCAGTGGCAAGACCAATCCGCGCTCACCGCTGCGCGGTTGCTGGGCCGGCATGTGGATTACCTGCACTGCAAGGCCGTGGCCCGTCGCGCCGACGGCAAGCTGGTGGCCTTGCCGCCGGGCGCCACAGACCTGCATCTGTGGGAACAACTGCTTAAACACATGACTCAAGGTATTACCCGGGCGGTGGAATTTCCATTGCAAGGCGATGACCTGATCGAAGTCACCGCGCAACAGGTCACCACCCTCGCCCGCCTTGGCCAACCCCATGTGGAGAACGCCCATGTCTGAGATCGATATCCTCTCGTTTGGCGAAACCATGGCGATGTTTGTCGCCGAACAGACCGGCGACCTGGCCCAGGTCGGGCAGTTTCACAAACGCATTGCCGGCGCCGACAGCAACGTCGCCATCGGCCTGTCGCGCCTGGGGTTCAACGTGGCGTGGCTGAGCCGCGTGGGTAACGACTCCCTGGGGCGTTTTGTGGTCGACACCCTGAGCAAAGAGGGGCTCGATTGCCGCCATGTGGCCGTCGACCCGCTGCACCCTACCGGCTTTCAACTCAAGTCCCGTGAAGAGGCCGGCGCAGACCCTCAAGTGGAGTACTTTCGCAAAGGCTCGGCGGCCAGCCACTTGTGCATCGACGCCATCCACCCGACGTTGCTGCAAGCTCGCCATTTGCATGCCACCGGCATTCCGCCAGCGTTATCCGACGCCACCCGCGCACTGTCGTTCGAGCTGATGACGCAAATGCGCAAGGCCGGGCGCAGCGTGTCGTTCGACCCGAACCTGCGCCCGTCCCTGTGGGCCAGCCAGGCGCAGATGATCCGCGAAATCAATGCCCTGGCCGCTCTGGCCGACTGGGTGTTGCCGGGCCTGGGCGAAGGCCGCCTGCTCACCGGTTTCGACGATCCAGAAGACATCGCCGCGTTCTATCTCGACCAGGGCGCCGAAGCCGTGGCGATCAAGCTGGGCGCCGAGGGCGCCTATTACCGCACCCATATGGACCAGGGTTTTGTCGCCGCCGTACCGGTGGCCAAGGTGGTGGATACGGTCGGTGCCGGCGATGGCTTTGCCGTGGGCATGATCAGCGCCCTGCTGGAAAACTCAAGCTTCCCCGAGGCCGTGCAGCGCGGCAACTGGATCGGCAGCCGCGCCGTGCAGAGCCGTGGCGATATGGAGGGCTTGCCGACCCGCGCTGAATTACCCACCCGATCCGTTGCGTGACCCATTACCTGTTGCCACAACTACAACAAGCTCAGGAGCAACCCCATGGAAACCGTGAAACTCGCCACCCGCCGTTGGTGGTACATCATGCCTATCGTGTTTATCACCTACAGCCTGGCCTACCTGGACCGCGCCAACTACGGCTTCGCCGCCGCGTCTGGCATGGCCGAAGACCTGATGATCACGCCGGGCATGTCTTCGCTGCTCGGTGCGCTGTTTTTCCTTGGCTACTTTTTCTTCCAGGTGCCAGGGGCGATCTACGCGCAAAAGCGCAGCGTCAAGAAACTGATCTTCGTCAGCCTGATCCTCTGGGGCGGCTTGGCCACGCTGACTGGCGTGGTGTCCAACGCCTACATGCTGATCGTCATCCGCTTCATGCTCGGGGTGGTCGAGGCCGCCGTGATGCCGGCCATGCTGGTGTACCTGTGCCACTGGTTCACCCGTGCCGAACGCTCGCGGGCCAACACCTTCCTGATCCTCGGCAACCCGGTGACCATGCTGTGGATGTCGGTGGTGTCGGGCTACCTGGTGCAGCATTTCAGCTGGCGCTGGATGTTTATCATCGAGGGCCTGCCGGCAGTGTTGTGGGCGTTTATCTGGTGGAAGCTGGCCGATGAGCGTCCCAAGGATGCCCAGTGGCTGAGCGACGCCGAAAAGCACAGCCTGGAAACCGCCCTGGCCGCCGAGCAGGTGGGAATCAAGGCCGTGAAGAACTACGCCGAGGCGTTCCGTTCGCCCAAGGTCATCATTCTCGCCCTGCAGTTCTTTTGCTGGAGCATTGGCGTGTACGGCTTCGTGCTGTGGTTGCCGTCGATCCTCAAGGCCGGTTTGCAGATGGACATGGTCGAAGCCGGCTGGCTCTCGGCGCTGCCGTACCTGGCGGCGGTGATCGGCATGCTCGTGGTGTCCTGGGGTTCGGACAAGCTGCAAAAACGTAAGCGTTTTGTCTGGCCGCCGCTGTTGATTGCGTCGATTGCCTTCTACGCGTCCTACGTATTGGGCGCCGAACACTTCTGGTGGTCCTACACCCTGCTGGTGATCGCCGGGGCGTGCATGTACGCACCCTACGGCCCGTTTTTCGCCATCGTCCCGGAAATCCTGCCGGCCAACGTCGCCGGTGGCGCCATGGCGCTGATCAACAGCATGGGCGCCCTGGGCTCGTTCGGTGGCTCGTACCTGGTGGGTTACCTCAACAGCAGCACCGGCTCGCCCGGCGCTTCGTACCTGCTGATGAGCGGCGCCTTAATGCTTTCCGTGGTGCTGACGATTTTCCTCAAGCCCGGCGCCAGTGACCGCGTGCCGGCGCCAACCCTGGAGTTGAAGGTAAAAACCTCATGAAAAAGTCTGTCGTGTTGTACAAAAAACTCTCCGCGCCGCTCATGGCTCGTCTGCATGAGCAGGTCGAGGTCACGCTGATCGACGCACTGGATGAAACCGGCCTGGCCAAGCTGCGCGATGCCCTGCCTACCGCCCACGGCCTGCTGGGGGCAAGCCTGCGCCTGGACGCACGGCTACTCGACCTGGCGCCCCAGCTGGAAGCCGTGGCCAGCGTCTCGGTGGGCGTCGACAATTACGATATCGACTACCTGACCGAGCGCGGCATCCTGCTGAGCAACACTCCGGATGTGCTTACCGAGACCACCGCCGACACCGGTTTTGCGCTGATCCTGGCCACCGCGCGGCGCGTGGTGGAACTGGCCGACATGGTGCGTGCCGGCCAGTGGAACAAAAACATCGGCCCGGCGCATTTTGGCAGCGATGTCCATGGCAAGACCCTGGGCATCATCGGCATGGGCCGCATCGGCGAAGCCCTGGCACAGCGTGGGCATTTTGGCTTCGGCATGCCGGTGATCTACCACAGCCATTCGCCCAAGCCGGCGGTGGAGGCGCGCTTTGGCGCGCAGTATCGAAGCCTGCAGGACTTGCTTAAAGAGGCGGATTTTGTCTGCCTGACATTGCCGTTGACCGCTGAAACCGAGAAGTTGATTGGCGCCGAGGAATTCGCGCTGATGGGGCCAGAGACGATTTTTATCAATATCTCGCGAGGCAAGGTGGTGGATGAGGCGGCGCTGGTGCAAGCGTTGCAGCAACGCACTATCCGCGCGGCGGGGTTGGATGTGTTTGAGAAGGAGCCGCTGGATCATGCGTCGCCGTTGTTGCGGTTGAACAATGTGGTGGCAACGCCGCATATCGGCTCGGCCACCCATGAGACGCGGGAGGCGATGGCCAAGTGTGCGGTGGATAATCTGCTGGCGGCACTGGCTGGCGAAAAGCCGGTAAACCTGGTGAATCCAGGGGCATGGAGGCACTGACACAACACAAGAGCAAATGGGAGATGGCTTGCCTGCGATGGCCATAGGTATCTACACAACTTTGGTGCGACGCTGGACCTGTGGCGAGGGAGCTTGCTCCCGTGACGGCCTTACAGCCGACGCCTATCTACCTGGCACCCCGCGATCCAAGTGTGGGAGCTGGCTTGCCTGCGATGGCGGCCTGACAGTCAACACCGTTGGACCGGGTACATATCCGTTATTTAGGTAACGGCCAGTTAGGGTTCCGCCCTGACGGCGGCTCACTTTCGAAAAGCGCGAAAGTAAGCAAAGCGCTCTTGCCCCACCAC
>JAAIGE0101368750.1_pt1 | contig 13555 bp, 12 predicted proteins | sample 6487951 | NCBI WGS metagenome assembly JAAIGE01 (sample SAMN13974128, study PRJNA590717) | phyllosphere metagenome | biome: tomato field; feature: multiple bacterial spot infested tomato fields; material: tomato leaves; isolation source: leaves from tomato fields | host: Solanum lycopersicum ... | reverse complement strand
GCCGCGAGCGCTGTCGACGCCGGTCCAGCGCGCGCAGGCGCAGCACCAGCTCCCGCAGCTCGAACGGCTTGGTCAGGTAGTCGTCGGCGCCGATCTCGAAGCCGGAGGCCTTGTCGTCGAGACGGTCGGCGGCCGTGAGCATGAGGATCGGGATGCCGCTGCCCGAGGCGACGATCGACCGGGCCACGTCATCACCGGACGGGCCGGGGATGTCGCGATCGAGCACAGCCAGGTCGTAGGCGTTCACGCTCAGCAGCTCGAGCGCGGTGTCGCCGTCGCCCGCGATGTCGGCGGCGATCGCCTCCAGGCGGAGCCCGTCGCGCACGGCCTCGGCGAGGTACGGCTCGTCCTCGACGATCAGCACGCGCACGTCAGGACTCCCATGTGCTCAGAGCTTACGCACCCGGACATATCGCGAACGTATGCAGAACCGCATACGACCTCGCAACACGCGCCCTCGTTGACTGAACGGCATGAACATCTCTCCCGCCCTGCGACGCCGCCGCGTCGCCGTGATCGGCGCCGCGCTGCTCACCACGGTGATCGCCGGTTCGGCGCTGATCATCGGACAGCAGTCGCTCGCCGCATCCGCTCCTCTCTCGATCGATGCCGTGGGCGAGGCCGACGGGCTCATCCGACACGAGGGCACGGTCTCGGTGTTCGACGACGTGCCCGCGGTCGCGAACCTCGACGCCGACCTGCGCGCGGCCGTGCGCGCCGCCGCGACCGCGGCCGCCGAGCGCGACGGCGTGCCCATGCACGTCAACAGCGGGTGGCGGTCGGCGGCGTATCAGCAGCAGCTCCGCGAGGAGGCGGTGGCCGAGCACGGCTCCGAGGAGGAGGCGGCGCGCTGGGTGGCCACGCCCGAGAACTCCGAGCACGTGTCGGGCGACGCCGTCGATCTCGGTCCGGTCTCGGCGCAGGACTGGCTGTCCCGCCACGGCGCCGAGTTCGGACTGTGCCAGATCTACGCCAACGAGCGCTGGCACTTCGAGCTGCGTCCCGCGGCCGTCGCCAACGGCTGCCCGCTGATGTACGCAGACCCCACCGCCGACCCCCGGGTGCAGCGATGACGCTCACGGCGCCGGTGGCGCGCCTCACTCTCTCCCGGCTGCACCCGCCGACTCTGGAGACCCTGCCCGCGGCCGTCGCCGCGAACGTCGTCCGGATCGGCGCGTCGACCGACGCGCGCATCATGGCGGTCGTGAAGGCCGACGGCTACGGACTCGGGATGCTCACCGTCGCGACGGCCGCGCTCGCCGCAGGCGCGGAGTGGCTGGGCGTGACAGACGCCGCCGACGGCGGCGTGCTCCGCGCGGCCGGCATCGACGCGCCGATCCTCGCCTGGCTGAACCCGTCGGGTGTGGATGCCGCACAGGCCGCCGCCGACCGGATCGACATCGCCGTGGGGTCGGTCGAGGAGCTTCGCCAGCTCGCGGCGGATGCCGTGCCCGGCGCCCCGCTCCGTGTGCACCTGCACCTGGACACCGGGATGACGAGAGGAGGGGTGCCGCTCCAGGAGTGGACCGAGCTGCTGCGCGTGGCCCGCGCGTCGCGCGACCGCATCGAGGTCGTGGGCGTCATGGGGCACCTGCCGCATGCGGACGCGGCGGATCCCTCGGCCAACGCACCGGCCGTCCTCCGTCTGCGCCACGGCCGCGACGCCGTGCTCCGAGCCGGGTTCGGGCCGCTGCTCGTGCATCTCGCCGCGACGGCGGGTGCCCTCACCGACCGTGCGACGCACTTCGACCTGGTGCGCGTCGGGGCGGGACTCGTCGGCATCGATCCGTCGGAGACCTCCGCTCTGCACGGGGCGGCGCGGTTCACCGCATCCGTCGTGCACAGCAGCGCCGTCGCGGCGGGCACTCCCGTCGGATACGGCGGCTCGTACACGACCGACCGTGCCACGCACCTCGCCGTCATCGGGATCGGGTACGCCGACGGCATCCCGCGCGAGCTCGCGCCGGGGGCCGCGGTGGCGATCGACGGTGTGCGCTGCCCGATCGTCGGGCGGGTGTCGATGGACCAGATCGTCGTCGACACCGGCGACGTCCGCGTGCCTCGGGGAGCGACGGCGGTGGTGTTCGGACCGGAGGGCGGCGCGGTGCCGAGCGTGCAGGACTGGGCGCGGTGGGCGGGGACCATCCCGCACACCATCGTCACGGGCATCGGCGCGCGGGTGCGGCGAGGGATCGCATGAGGGTGCTGGTCGTGGGAGGGGGACAGAACGTCGAGCATGCGGTGTCGCTCGCCTCTGCGGCTGCGGTCGCGGCGGCGCTGCGGTCGCGCGGGCACGCCGTGACCGAGGTGACGATCTCGCCGGAGGGGGTCTGGCGGGTGCCGGGGCGCGCTGTGCAGACGGATGCCGTGGCGTCGATGGCCGCCGCGATGCCGATGCTGGGCGAGGCCGATGTCGTGTTCCCGGCCGTGCACGGTCGACTCGGAGAGGATGGGGCGCTCGCCGCGCTGTGCGCCCTCGCCGGGGTGCGGGCGGTCGGCTCCGGTCCGCGCGCCGGGGCACTCGGCATGGACAAGTGGGCCACGAAACTCGTGGCCGAGGCGGCGGGCCTGCGGGTCGCGCGAGGCACGGTCATCGACGCCGCCGACCTGGGGGACGTCGAGTTCGAGGGTCCCGTCGTCGTGAAGCCCGTGTCGAGCGGGTCGAGCTACGGTGTGGCACTCGTGCGCGAGGAGGGGGAGTTCGCACCGGCACTGCGGGAGGCGGCGCGCCACGACAGGAGGGTGCTCGTCGAGGAGGTGATGCGAGGAAGGGAGATCGACGTGGCCGTCATCCGCGAGGCAGGGGGTGTGCGCTGGGCGGCTCCTCCGCTCGAGATCGAGACCAGCGGCCTCTTCGACACCGCGACGAAGTACGACGGCACGGCGCGCTTCACGGTGCCCGCCGCGCTCGCCGCCCCCGAGGTCACGAGCCTGACCAGGGCGGCGCTGACGATGTTCGACGCGCTCGGCTGCGCCGGCGTCGCCCGCATGGACTTCTTCCTCACTCCCGAGGGCCCGGTCCTCAACGAGGTCAACACGATGCCTGGGCTGACCGCGACGTCGCAGGTGCCGCGCATGTTCGCGGCCGCGGACGTGGCCTACCCCGATCTGGTGGAGCGCCTCGTGCGCGCCGCCGAGGTGCCGGGGCGATGAGCGCCAGGGTCGGCTGGCCGGACGTCGCCAAGGGCATCTGCATCATCCTCGTCGTGCTCTGGCACGTCGTCACGAAGCACGCCGTCGGGATGCCGGGAGCGGGTGCGGTCACCGGCGTCTGGGCGACACTCGGCGCTCAGCTGCTCCCGCTGCGCATGCCGTTGTTCTTCCTGATCTCCGGCATGTTCGCCGCGCGCGCGGTGCTCGACGCCGACGACAGGGCCTGGCGACGCCGAGCCGGCACGCTCGCGATGCTCTACGTCGTCTGGGTGCTGATCCAGACCGCCGCCCTCGCGCTGGCACCGGGATTCGACACCGCGCGCGCCGAGAACGGGTGGGAACTGCTCGCACAGCTCACGATCAGCCCCACGAACCTCTGGTACCTGCTCGCGCTCGCCGCGTATCTCGTGATCGCGCGCGTCACCCGCGACGTGCCGTCGGCGATCGTGCTCCCGGTCGCGTTCGCGCTCGCGGCGCTCGCGGCGGCCGGCGTCCTCCCCGACCTCGGCAATCTCTGGCAGGTCGCGCAGAACCTCTTCTTCTTCCTCGCCGGGCTCCGTCTGCGCGACGCGGTCGAGCGATTCGCCGCGGCATCCGACGTGCGGCGAGCCGTCGGCCTCAGCGCACTGTACGTCGTCGCCGCCGCCGTCGTCGGGGTCCTCGGCATGAGACGGTGGCCGGGCATGGGGCCGCTGCTCGCCGTGCTGGCCGTGCTCGCCGGCGTCGCCGTGTGCGTCGTGATCGACCGGCGCGTCGGACCGCTCGCGCGGGCGCTGCGCTGGATCGGCCGGCGCACCCTGCCCATCTACGTGCTGCACATGATCCCGCTCGCCCTCCTCGACCGGGCGTTGCAGACCGCAGGATGGCGCGACGGCCCGATCGTGGAGGCGGCAGGGCCGGTCGTGCTCACCGCCGTCGTCATAGCGGCGTGTCTCGGAGCCCACGCGCTGCTCGTCCGCGGTGGTCTCGGCGCGCTGTTCGATCCGATGCGGGTCGTCGACCGTGCTCGCGAACAGGTGGCGGCGCGGTCCCGGGGCGGGGCTAGAGGCGATCGACCGCCGTCACCGTGAGCACCGCAGCGCCCTCCTCGTCGGAGGCCGCCAGGTCGACGGTCGCCGAGATGCCCCAGTCGTGGTCGCCCACGGGGTCGTCGATGATCTGACGCACGCTCCACTGCGCCGGCCCCTCGGTGAGGAGCACGAGCTGCGAGCTGCGCGCATCCGCTCCGGTGAGGATCTCGTCGTGCTCGGCGAAGTAGCCGTCGAGGGCGTCCGACCACGCGTCCGCGCCGAATGACGGATCGAGGGCGGCCAGCGCGTCCACGTCCTCCCGGGCGGCGAGCTGCACTCGGCGGAAGAGCTCGTTGCGCACGAGGATGCGGAACGCGCGCACGTTCGTCGTGAGCCGCTGCGGGGCGGGCGGCACGATCGGCTCGTCGTCGTGGTCCTGAGGGATGCCGGCGGCGAGCTCCTCCCACTCGTCGATCAGGCTCGAGTCGACCTGCCGCACGAGTTCGCCGAGCCATTCGATGAGGTCTCGCAGGTCCTCGTCCTTGAGCTCCTCGGGAATGGTCTGCGACGCGGCCCGATACGCGTCGGAGAGATAGCGCAGCACGACGCCCTCCGAGCGGGCGATCTTGTAGAAGGCGACGTATTCCCCGAACGACATGGCTCGCTCGTACATGTCGCGGACGACCGCCTTCGGATGCAGCTCGAAGTCGCGGATCCAGGGCTGAGCCGCGCTGAAGGTCTCGAAGGCGGCGGTCAGCACCTCGTCGAGCGGCTTCGGATAGGTGATCTCCTCGAGCAGCTCCATGCGCTCCTCGTATTCGATGCCCTCGCGCTTCATCGCGGCCACCGCTTCGCCGCGTGCGATGAACTCCTGTTGCGACAGCACGGCGCGAGGATCGTCGAGCGTCGCCTCCACGATGGAGATCATGTCCAGTGCGTAGGATCCGGTCCCGACACCCCGGTCCGCCGAGCCCGACGACGGGTCCAGGAGCTCGAAGGCGGCGAGGGCGAAGGGGGACAGCGGCTGGTTGAGTGCGAAATTCGGCTGAAGGTCGACGGTGAGACGGATCTCGACGCCCGTCGGCGTCTCCACCCTCTCGACCACGCCCGATTCGAGCAGTGTCCGGTAGATGCCGATGGCGCGCAGAGCGAGCGCGCGCTGACGCGGACGAGGTTCGTGGTTGTCGTATACCAGCGCGCGTATATTCGCGAACACGTCGCCTCCGCGTCCGATCACGTTGAGCATCATCGCGCTCGTGATCTGCATGTGGGAGGTGAGGGTCTCGGGCTCGGCGTCGATGAGCTTGCGGAAGGACGGCTCCCCCCAGGACACGAAGCCGTCGGGCGCCTTCTTGCGGATGATCTTCCGCTTCTTCTTGGGATCGTCGCCCGCCTTGCGGATCGCGGCGATGTTCTCGCTCTCGTGTTCGGGCGCCTGGGCGACGACGGTCCCGGCGGTGTCGAAGCCCGCGCGTCCGGCGCGACCGGCGATCTGGTGGAACTCCCGCGCGTTCAGCTGCCGCATCCGGGTCCCGTCGAACTTCGTGAGGGCCGTGAGCAGCACCGTGCGGATAGGGACGTTGATGCCCACCCCGAGCGTGTCCGTGCCGCAGATCACCCGCAGCAGACCGCGCTGCGCGAGCTGCTCGACGAGGCGTCGATACTTCGGCAGCATGCCGGCGTGGTGCACGCCGATGCCGGCGCGGAGGAAGCGGGAGAGCGTCTTGCCGAAGGCCGTCGTGAAGCGGAACCCGCCGATGAGCTCCGCGATCGCGTCGCGCTGCTCCCTCGTGGCGACCTTGGTGCTCGACAGCGCCTGCGCGCGCTCCATCGCCGCAGCCTGCGAGAAGTGCACGATGTAGATCGGAGCCTGACCGGTGCCGAGCAGATCGTCGATCGTCTCGTGGATCGGCGTCGTCTCGTAGAAGTAGTGCAGCGGAACCGGCCGCTCGACGCCCGTCACGGACGAGGTGTCGCGACCCGTGCGGCGGGTGAGGTCGGAGGCGAGCTGCGTCACGTCGCCGAGCGTGGCCGACATGAGGACGAACTGGGCCTGGGGCAGCTCGAGCAGGGGGACCTGCCACGCCCATCCCCTGTCGGGGTCGGCGTAGAAGTGGAACTCGTCCATCACCACCTGTCCGACCGCGGCCTCGCTTCCCTCACGCAGGGCGAGGTTGGCGAGGATCTCCGCCGTGCAGCAGATGATCGGGGCGTCGGCGTTGACCGAGGAGTCGCCGGTGATCATGCCCACATTCGACGCGCCGAAGAAATCGACGAGAGCGAAGAACTTCTCGCTCACCAGCGCTTTGATGGGCGCCGTGTAGAACGTCCGCCGGCCCTCGACGAGCGCGGCGAAGTGGGCCGCCACGGCCACGAGCGACTTCCCGGTGCCCGTGGGGGTGGAGAGGATCAGGTTGTTGCCCGAGACGATCTCGATGATCGCCTCGTCCTGCGCCGGGTAGAGGGTGATGCCGGTCGACTCCACCCCGTCGACGAATGCCGTGTAGACGGCGTCCGCGTCGGAGCCCGGAGGAAGGGCGGTGGAGTCGAGGAGCATCCTCCGATCCTTTCATCCCCGCCGGGCGCGGACGCTCAGACGGACGTCGCGGCGCGCAGCGCGATCCGGATCATGTCGCCGAACGTCTGCTCGCGCTCCTGGGCGGTGGTCTCCTCGCCCGTGACGATGTGGTCCGACACGGTGCAGATGCTCAGGGCGCGGCGGCCGTGGAAGGCGGCGAGCGTGTACAGCCCGCTCGTCTCCATCTCGACACCCAGGGCGCCGTGCGCCACGAACGGCTCGGTGAGCTCCGGACGGGTGCTGTAGAACTGGTCGCTCGAGAACAGCAGTCCCACGTGCACCGCGGCGTCGAGCTGCTCCGACTCGCTCGCCTCGACCGCCGCGCGCAGCAGGCCGAAGTCGGCGACCGGTGCGTAGTCGAGCCCCTGGAACCGCACCCGGTTGATGCCCGAGTCGGTGCAGGCACCCTGGGCGATGATGATGTCGCGCACGGCGAGCTTCTCGGTCAGCGCGCCGCACGAGCCGACGCGGACGATCGTTTGCACGCCGTACTCGGCGAAGAGCTCGGTGGCGTAGATCGCCATCGACGGCTGTCCCATGCCCGAGCCCTGCACCGAGACGCGGTGTCCCTGCCAGGTGCCCGTGTAGCCCAGCATCCCGCGGGTCTCGGAGTACAGCTCCGCGTCGTCGAGGAAGGTCTCCGCGATCCACTTCGCCCGCAGCGGGTCGCCGGGGAACAGGACGATGGGGGCGATCTGACCGGGCTCGGCGGCGATGTGCGTGCTCATCCCTTCAGCGTACGGCGGGTGCCTGTGCGTCGAGGTGCGGGCGGATGCCGCGCCGCGGCCGGATTGTCAAGGGACCCCCGTGCGCGTGCGCGGGTCCGTATCGTCGGGCGCGAACGACCCCTCACGAAAGGAACGCCATGAGCCGCGAGACCGATCGGGACGGCATCGACACCGCCCGCACCGACATCAGCTCCGAGCCGTCTCCGGATGCCGAGGAGAACGACAACCTGGGCACGGAGGACAACAAGGGAGAACCGCCCACGGTGGTGCCCTCCGACGGAGACGAGGACGGCCGGCACGGCACCGACGTCGAGGCCGAGCGGGACTGAGCCGCCGTCAGTCAGTCCTCGTCGACGAGCTCCCCGCGGATGCGGCGGAGGTCTTCCATGAGCGACCCGATGAGGATCCAGTGCTGCGACGACGGCGGCCGGATCACGAGGGGAGCGGTCAGCGCGGGGATGGCTGACGTGAGCGCGTCCGGTTCGGGCGACACGTCGGCGACCTGCACCGCGAGCCGCACGTCGTGACCGGCCCGGCGCAGCTGCTCGGCGATCGCGGCGACCGCCGGTTCCTCCCCGATCGAGTCGTCGTAGTGATCGAAGTAGGCCCGGGTCATGCCGATCGTCTGCGTCACGATGGGGGTCAGCTTCTCCAGCAGCGCCCGCATCTCGACGAGGTCCTGGCGATGATTCGAGCGCCGCGGGTTCAGGGTGAGCGACTCCTCGCCGGCCTCGATCGCCGCCTCCGCGGCGTCCCTCATCGGGCGCAGCAGACGCACCTCCAGCATGAGCTCCTGCAATCGCGCAGGGGGCTGGGGATCGGGCAGCGCCGTCGCGAGGCGGTCGAGGCTGGCGGCGAGCTCGCTCCCCAGCAGGCCGAGGTCGCGACGGGCGGGTGCGACGAGCACGGGCGGCACGATGAGAGCGTTCACCACGATGCCGATCGCCACCCCGATGAGCGTCTCGATGATGCGCGCGATGGCGTAGTCGGGCGTCGAGCCGAGGGCGAGCACGAGCATCGCCGAGATCGCGACCTGATTGCCCGTGCCCGGCGTGGCCCGCAACACCCAGGCCACCAGCATCGCCACGACGATCGCGAGCAGCACGATCCAGCTCGGCGAGCCGAGGAGCAGGCCGAGGGCGACCGCGATGACCACGCCGACGATGACGCCGATGCTGCGCTCCAGCGCCTTCGACAGCGACTGGTTAACGCTCGGCTGCACGACGAGCAGCGCGGCGATCGCCGCGAACACGGGAAGCTGGCCGGGCACGACCCAGCCGGCGAGCATCCATGCCGCGATCGTCGCCGCGGCGGACTTGACCACCTGCAGCAGCGGAGAGCGCTGGGAGGCGCGGATCGCGGCGGGGATGCGCATGTCACCACGCTACTCGCGCCACGGCCGTGCTCCGGAGACGTGGGGTCGCATGCTCCATCGGATGCGGGGGCATGTCAACCCCGTCGCCTTCCTCGCCGCGGTGACGCTGAATGGATGCACACGAAGGACGATCAGTGAGGAGCAGCGCATGGCGCAGATCATCGAGACCATCGACGTCGACGTTCCCGTCAACACGGCGTACAACCAGTGGACGCAGTTCGAGAGCTTCCCGGAGTTCCTCGACGAGGTCGAGTCGATCGTGCAGACCGACGACACCCACACCCGGTGGAAGGTGAACGTGGGCGGAGCGACGCGCGAGTTCGACGCCGAGATCACGGAGCAGCACCCGGACGAGCGCGTGGCGTGGAACAGCGTCGGCGGCGAGACCGAGCACGCGGGCGTCGTGACGTTCCACAAGCTGTCCGACACGGAGACCCGCGTGACCGTGCAGATCGACTGGGAGCCGGAGGGGCTGCTCGAGAAGGTCGGTTCCCTCGTGGGCGCCGGATCGCACGCGGTCAAGAAGGACCTGCAGAACTTCAAGGAGTTCATCGAGAAGCGCGGCGCCGAGACCGGTGCATGGCGCGGCGACGTCGACGCCTGATCCCGTCGGGGCGGTTCTGCCCTCCCTGCACTCCGAGCCCCGGTTCGCGGATCTCCTCCCGGAGATCGTCCGCGGACCGGGGCTCGTGTGCGCACCGGGCACGGCATCCCTAGCCCCGATCAGGATCCCGGCGCGGAAATAGGGCATCCTCCCGATGTCGACAGGGGGCCTCAGAGCGGAGAGTGAGGGCATCCCGACCGAGGAGATGCCATGTTCGACCACCCCTATCTCGCCTATGCCGTCACCGAGCACGACCAGCAGCAGGTGCAGCGCGATGCCGAGCGTCGCCGATTCCTGAAGGAGAACGCCGACCGGATCGTGCCCCGTCCCGCGGGGCGCCTCAGGCGCATCGCCGCGCGGATGCGGCGCGCTCTGCGCGTCGCCGGGGCCGCCGACCGGATGCCGGCCGCGCGCCGCTCGTCGACGACGTGCGAACCGGCGCGGTGACGTCGCCGTCGACACCTCCGGACGAGCGCGCGGATGTCGGAGGGGAGTGGGACGATGGCCCCATGCTCCCTTCCGCCCCGAGTGCTCCGATGGTCGGTCGCGACGCCGAGTCGGCCGTGCTCCGCGGCGCCTTCCAGCGGGCGGTCGACGGCGTGCCGGCCGCCCTGCTGATCGAGGGCGAGGCAGGCATCGGCAAGTCCCGACTGCTGCGCGAGTTCGCCGATGAGATCGTCGACCGCGCCGACGTGCACGTGGGGTGGTGCCTCGACCTGGGTGCGGCCCGCACCCCGTTCGGGCCGCTCGCCGGCATCCTGCGTTCGATCGTCGGACGCCGGGGAGCGGAGCAGGTGCGCGACGAGATCGGCGCAGGCGTCGAGGCGCTCGGCACACTGCTTCCCGAGCTCGCCGCCACCGAGCGTGCGCAGACCAGCCCCGATCGTCTGCGCGACGCGATCGCCGCCCTGATCGAGGCCGTCTCAGAGCGAGCCCCGCAGGTGCTCGTCGTCGAAGACCTGCACTGGGCGGACGACTCGACGCTCGCCCTCCTGTCCTTCCTCCTCCGCACGCTCACCCAGGGGCGGATCCTCGTGCTGCTCACCTGCCGCACCGACGACGTGCGCCGCGGAGACGCCGTGAGCGGGTTCGTCGGCGAGGCCACCCGCGCGCGTCTGCTCGAACGTCTCGTCGTCGAACGCCTCGGCGACGGCGCGGTGCGCCGGCTCGCCGAGTCGATCACCGGGCGCGCGCTCACCGACTCCGCCCTGGAGCGGATCCGGCTGCGTGCCGAAGGGGTGCCGTTCTTCGTCGAGGAGATCGCCGGATGCTCGGCCGGTCCGCTCCCGTCGAGCCTGCGCGACCTCCTCCTGGCACGCTTCGACCGCCTGAGCGACGACGCCCGTCGGGTCGTGCAGGTGGTGTCGGGGGCCGAACGGCCGCTCCCGCACCCGCTGACAGAGGCGTTGGCCGGGCTCCCCGACCCGCGGCTCGACGAGGCGATCCGCGAGGCGCTGCGCAGCGGGATCCTCGTGGTCGTCGACGACGACTACCGCTTCCGTCACGCCCTTCTTCGGGAAGCCGTGCACGACGACCTGCTCCCCGGCGAGCGGGCGCGCCTCCATCGCGCCTACGCCGAACTGCTCGAGGGGGGCACCGCCGGATCGGGAGTCTCGGACTCGGCGGCCCTCGCGCACCACTGGCAGCTCGCCCAGGACGACCGTCGGGCGCTCGCTGCGGCCGTGGTGGCGATGAACGACGCGAAGTCGCGGTTCGCGTTCGCCAGCGCCGCCCGATTCGGGGAGCTCGCACTCGACCTCTGGCTGAAGGTCCCCGATGCCGCGGAGGCGGTCGAGGTCGACCGGATCGAGCTGCTGCGCAGCCTCGGGTCCGTGCTCCGCAATGCCGGCGACGGCGAGCGGGCCCTGGCCGTGGTGAATCTCGCACTCGACGAGATCGATCCGATGACCGCCGATCCGCGCATGCACGCCCGGCTCCTGCGCGACAAGGCGTACTACACGATGAACCTCGGCCGGAGCGGCGCCGTGGCGTTGCTGCGGCGCTCGCTCGAGGTCCTCGCCGACGTCGACGACGATCGATTGCGGGCTTCGATCCTCAATCAGCTCGCCAGCAGGCACATGGTCGCCGGTGACGCCGCCGAGGCGATCGCGACCGCGACCACGGCGGCCGAGCACGCCGGGCGAGCGCGCGCGGAGGAGCAGGAGTCGATCGCCGCGAACATCCGCGCGACCTCGCTGTCGCACCTCGGAGAGATCGCCGCGGCGCGCGCCGAGTTCGCGCACGCGCTCGACCGGGCGAACACGACGAACGCGGAGCTGCGCTACCGGGTCAACCACTCCGACGTGCTCACGCTCCTGGGTCGCTATCGCGACGCCGTCGCCCTGGCCGAGGAGGGGCGTGTCCGCGCTCGTGCCTTCGGCGTCGAGAGGACGACCGGAGCGATCATGACGCAGAACATGGCGGTGCCGCTGCTCGAGCTCGGCGAGATCGAGCAGGTCGAGCGGATGCTGGAGCGCGAACTCGCCCAGGACACCCTGCGCATCTTCCACATGTACTCCACCATGACCCGTGTGCGCGTGCTGGCCTGGCGCGGTCGGGCCGAGGAGTCGGCGGAGATCCTCCGGGAGTGGCGTCCGGCGTTCCAGGAGACGGGCCTGGTCGAGCGGCAGATCTGGTACGACGGGGTCATGATGCGCGTCGCGGTGGCGGAGGCGCGTGGCGATCTCTCGGGCGCGCTCGCCGAGATCACCGCGATGCTCCGCGACGAGGGTCCGGTGCTGCTGCATCAGCGACGCCTCCTGCTCGAAGCGGGCTGGCTGATCGCCGAGCTGCGAGCGGGCGGGGCCGACGTGAGCGACGTGACCACGCTGGTGCGCGAGGCCTGGCTCGGTCAGCCCGAGGAACTGCTCCACGACGACTGGGGTGTCGTCGTCGAGGCGTTGCTCGATCCCACGATCGATCGGCTGACGGAGGTGGTGCGGCTCGCCGACGACGAGCGTGTGCCCGCCGTGTTCCGCGTGATGAGTCGCCTGGAGCTCGCACGGCTGTCGGTCGATGTCGGCGACCGATCATCGGCCGCCGAGGTCATCGCCGAGGCCGGAGCGCTCGCCGAGCAGCTCGGACACGTGCCGCTGCATCGAGCGACGGCGGCCTTCGCGGTGGCAGCGGGAGTGCAGGGGTCGCGAGGCGAACCCTCGGCGATCGACGGGGGGCTCACCGCCCGCGAGCATCAGGTGCTGGCGTTGATCGCCGAGGGCCTGAGCAACCGACAGATCGGCGAACGGCTGTTCATCAGCGTCAAGACGGTGAGCGTCCACGTGTCGGCCGTGCTGCGCAAGCTCGACGTCTCCACCCGCACGGAGGCCGCGGTGCGGCATGAAGCCTTGGCCGCTCACCGGAGTTTCGCCGCGGCGCCGTGATACGTTGAGCGGGCGCGTGTGTCGGACGTTCCGACACGGCGCAGGCCGCGCGAGCGGCCGTTGAAAAGAAAGTAGAAACACATGGCCACCGGCACTGTGAAATGGTTCAACTCGGAGAAGGGCTTCGGCTTCATCGCACCCGATGACGGCACGGACGACCTCTTCGCCCACTATTCGGCGATCGCCGGCTCCGGTTTCAAGGAGCTCCGCGAGAACCAGAAGGTCGAATTCGACGCTGAGCGTGGCCCCAAGGGCATGCAGGCGGCGAACATCCGCGCTCTCTGAGCACGCTCTGACTTCCTGAAGCCGGTCGGATCCTCACGGATCCGACCGGCTTTCTGCATCCCGACGGCGCCTACCGCGGCCCGGGACGGCAGGGGGATGAGGCGTCACGGAGATGAGGCTCTCCTAACTTTCTGTTAGATTAGGCCAGGCTTACCAAAGCCTGGCGCAGCTCGCGCCGCACACCCACCTCGAACCCGAAGGGAACGCCTGTGCGCACCTCCCGTCTTCTCGCGGCCGTCGGCACGGCTGCGGCGCTCGCCCTCAGCCTCGCGGCCTGCGCGACCCCTGCCGCCGACAGCGGCTCCGGATCGGCCGGCGCCAACCCCGCCGACGACAGCGCCTTCCCCGTCACGATCGAGCACGCGTTCGGCGAGACCACGATCGAGGAGAAGCCCGAGCGCGTGGCGACCATCGCCTGGGCCAACCACGAGGTGCCCCTGGC
>JAAIGE0100492324.1_pt1 | contig 13556 bp, 11 predicted proteins | sample 6487951 | NCBI WGS metagenome assembly JAAIGE01 (sample SAMN13974128, study PRJNA590717) | phyllosphere metagenome | biome: tomato field; feature: multiple bacterial spot infested tomato fields; material: tomato leaves; isolation source: leaves from tomato fields | host: Solanum lycopersicum ... | reverse complement strand
TCTCGTCGTCTCGATCGTCGGGATCATGCTCGTCGCGACCCTCCTGTCGCTCGCGCTGAGCCTCGTGCGGATGAAGGGCATGGTCAAGCTGCTCGACGTGCCGCAGCCGTATCTGTGGAGCGGCATCCTCATCTTCTGCATCATCGGCACGTACGCCACGTCCAACAGCCTGTCGACCGTCGTCACGATGCTCGTCTTCGGCGTCGTCGGCGTGCTGCTCAAGCGGATGCAGGTGCCCGCCGGTCCCGTGGTGCTCGGCCTCCTCCTCGGTCCGCTCGCCGAGGAGAACCTGGCTCGCACGTTGGCGATCCTGCCGACCCGGCCGTTCTTCGAGGTCGTCAGCCCCATCGCGCTCGTGCTTCTGGCCCTCGCGGTGCTGTCGATCGTCATGCCGGCGATCCGGGCGGCACGCCGCCCCCGGGGCGAGCGCGGCTCGCTGGAGGAGTCGATCCTCCCGCCGGAGAGCCGCGAGCAGATCGAGAAGGCCCACGACGAGCTGGCCGCACAGCCCGACCTGTTGACCTCGACCGTCCGCAACGTCGACACCTCATCCCGTGCGGGCCGCAGGGCGCGCAAGAACTCCAAGGAGAACGACCAGTGACCCGCTACGACATCCTCACCGCCATCCCGACGGCGTTCTACCGCGACGGCAGTCTCGACCTCGAGGGGTCGCGGTCGATCTTCCGCTTCGTGGGGGAGTCGGGCAACGAGGGCGCCTTCGTCCTCGGCACGACCGGGGAGTTCCCCGCCGTCGACGTCGCGGAGTTCACCGCGCTCGTGGGAGCGGCGCTCGACGAGCTGGCCGACCGCATGCGCGTGATCGTGCACGTCGGACAGCCGAGCACGTACGAGGCGGTCCGCCTCGTCGAGATCGCCCGGGGGCTCGGTGCCACCGAGTTCGCCGCTCTGACGCCGTACTACCTGAAGTCGTCGGAGGACTCCATCTTCGAGTACTACCAGCGCGTCTCGGAGGCCGTCGGCGACGGCCGCCTGTACATCTACATCTATCCGGCGCGCAGCGGGAACACGGTGTCGGTCGACCTGCTCGTGCGACTCTCCGGCCTTCCGAATGTGGTGGGCGCCAAGATCAGCGAGCTCTCCCTCGACGACATCGCCGCGTATCGCGCCGCCGTCCCTGAGGACTTCGACCTCTACACGGGAGCCGACCGCGATCTCATCGCCGCCGTCGAGGTGGGCGCGCAGGGCGTCGTCTCCGGCGTCTCCTCCGTCACGCCGAAGCCGTTCCGCGCGCTGGCCGACGCGGGACGCTCCGGAGACGACGCCGCCATCGCCGCCGCGCAGGCCGCGGTCGACGACGTCGTCTCGTTGATCGGCGGCGACATGGCGCGCATGAAGGAGGCCTACCGGGTGCTCGACGTCGTCGACACGCACTGCCGGATGGCGATCGCCGAGCCCACGGACGCCGAGCGTGAGGCCGTGGCGCGGGTGGTGGCCGCCCACCGCTGAGGCGCGGACAGGACGACCGTCCGGCGCAACCCGCATGACGGTCACAGCCGTGGCGGGCAGGATGGCGTCATGGTGACCACCCCGTACGACTCCCGCCCCTGGCTCGACTCCTATGCCGAGGGCGTCCCGGCGGAGATCGACCCGCCCACGGAGACGCTCTCCGAGATGATGGCGGCGAGTGTCGCCGCCTTCGGCCGCCGCCCCGCACTGGAGTTCTTCGGCGCGGTGACGAGCTATCGCGAGCTGGGTGAGCAGATCCAGCGTGCCGCCGAGGGGCTGCGTCGTCTCGGCGTCGGACACGGCGACCGGGTCGCGCTGGTGCTGCCGAACTGCCCGCAGCACGTCGTGGCGTTCTACGCCGCACTCCGGTTGGGCGCCGTCGTCGTCGAGCACAACCCGCTCTACACGGCGCGGGAGCTGAGGCATCAGTTCGAGGACCACGAAGCGAAGGTCGCGATCGTCTGGGACAAGACGGTCGACACGATCGCCGACTTCCCCTCGGACCTGCGGGTCGAGCACATCGTGAGCGTCGACCTCACCGCGGCGATGCCGCTGCGCACACGGCTGCTGCTGCGACTCCCGCTGCCGAAGGCTCGCGCGTCGCGTGCGAAGCTCACCGGTGCCCCGGAGGCGCGCCGGGCGATGCCGTGGAGAAGGCTCCTCGACCATCGCCCGCTCTCGCGGCGCATTCCGGGCCCCGCTCTCGACGACATCGCCCTGCTGCAGTACACCAGCGGTACGACGGGGGACCCGAAAGGGGCGATCCTCACGCACGCCAATCTGCGCGCCAACGCCCTGCAGGGTCGTGCGTGGGTTCCGGGGCTCGCCGACGGAGAAGAGACGTTCTACGGCGTGCTGCCGCTGTTCCACGCGTACGGGATGACGCTCTGCCTGACCTTCGCGATGAGCATCGGGGCGAAGCTCGTGCTCTTCCCCGCCTTCGACCTCGGTCTCCTGGCGACGGCGGCGCGCACGAGCCCGCCGACCTTCCTCCCCGCCGTCCCTCCCATCTACGATCAGCTGGCCCGAGCCGCGGCTCGCGGGACCATCGACCTGTCCACCGTGCGCTTCGCGATCTCGGGGGCGATGAGCCTGCCCCCGGCGACCGTGCAGCGGTGGGAGGAGGTGACCGGTGGTCTCCTCGTCGAGGGGTACGGGATGACCGAGAGCTCTCCCGTCGCCCTGGGCAATCCGATGGGAGCCAGCCGCCGACCCGGAACGGTCGGGGTGCCGTTCCCCAGCACGGAGATCCGGGTCGTCGACCCCGCCGATCCCGACGTCGACCGTCCGATCGGCGAGCCCGGCGAGCTGCTGCTGCGCGGTCCGCAGGTGTTCCGCGGGTACTGGCGGCGGCCGGGCGAGACGGCCGACGTCCTGCGGCCGGGGGGATGGCTCCGCACCGGTGACATCGCCGAGGTGTCGGCCGACGGCTTCGTGACGATCGTCGACCGCCTCAAGGAGCTCATCATCACCGGCGGATTCAATGTCTCGCCGAGCGAGGTGGAGGATGCTCTCCTCGCGCATCCCGACGTCCGTGCCGCCGCCGTCGTGGGTCTTCCCCGCCCCAGCGGCGGCGAGGAGGTCGCGGCAGCCGTCGTGCTCCGCGAGGGCGCCGCCCTCGACTCCGTGGCGCTGCGCGACTTCTGCCGCACGCGCCTCACGCCCTACAAGGTGCCGCGCCGCGTGGAAGTGGTCGACGATCTGCCGCGCTCGCTCATCGGGAAGGTGCTGCGGCGTCAGGTGCGGGACCGCATGATCGCGGGCGCAGAGTTGTCTGACAAGTAAGCACGGTGAGACCGGTTTCCCTCTCGCACTTGACGACAATCTCTCGCGCGAGTACCGTGATCCTCGGCGCAACAAGCGCTGAGTCGCGAAGAAGCGAGGATAACATGTCAGACAAGACGATCACCGGAGCGTCTGAGTTGTCTGACGCGCTGTATCGTCGCCTTGCTCAGCATCTCCAGCGGTCCGGACTCGGTATCGGCGATCCGCTGCCCACCGAGGCCGAGCTCGGGCACGATCTCGGTGTAGGACGCCAGCGCGTGCGTGAGGCGCTCAGTGTTCTCGAGGCCTTCGGGATCGTCGTGTCGCGGCAGGGGGCGCGCCGCGTGTGGCGCGGTTTCCGCGCCTCCGATCTCGCGACCCGGTGGATCGGCTTCGTCGACGATCCGGCTGACGCCACCCGAGAGCTGCTGGAGGTGCGACACGCCCTGGAGACCTCGCTCCTGCCCATGGTGATCCCGCGCATCGCGGCCGACGACCTGACCCGTCTCCGCGCCCTCTCCGAGGAGATGGTGGAGCGGGCCGTGCGGGGCGAGAGCTTCGCCGAGCTGGACCAGCAGTTCCACCGGGGCCTCCTCGCTCCGCTCGGCAACGCCTTCGTCGACCAGTTCCTCCAGTCGTTCTGGGTGGTCTTCGCGGCTGCCCAGGACGACGACAGCGTCGAGGAGGATCCGAGGATCGCCGCCATGCACGGGCGCATCATCGACGCCATCGAGGCCGGCGACACCCGTCGGGCGGTGCACGAGCTCGACGCCCACTTCTACGGCGTGCGCAACCGCTACCCCGACATCGCCTTCGGCGCCTCCACGGAGCTCGCCGTCTGATCTCCCACCCTCACGAGGGGTGTTCTCGCGGCCCGGGATGAAATCGATTTCACCTCGGACCCACCACGCCACACCACACACTCACCGATCGACGAAGGAGTACGCATCATGAGAAACACCCGACGAATCCTCCCCGCCGTGGCCCTCCTCGGAGTCGCCGCCCTCACCGCCGGATGCGCCGGAGGCACGGCACCCGGCGCCGAAGGCGATGGTCCTGTGGAGATCACCTACTGGCTGTGGCAGGACGACGCCACGGACGGCACGTGGACCGACCTCGCCGAGGAGTTCAACAGGTCGCAGGACGACGTCGAGGTCGTGCTCGAGACCATCCCGCTCGATCAGTACCAGAACCAGCTCGTCTCGTCGGCGATGAACGGCACGGGACCGGATGCCGCGCGCAGCAAGGACTGGTGGCTCGGACAGTTCGCCCCGCAGGGCGCCATCGCCGACCTCACGTCCTACGTCGACGGCTGGGAGGGCTCCGACGACGTCGTGGACTCGCTCTGGGACACCGGTCGGCTGCCGGGGTCGGACGAGGTCTACATGCTGCCGCACCAGTACACGACCCTGTACCTCTACTACCGCGTCGACTACTTCGAGGAGCTGGGTCTCGAGCCGCCGGCATCGCAGCAGGATCTGCTCGACGCCGCCGCGGCGCTGACGGGCGACGGCCGTTACGGCATCGACGTGCGCGGTGGCGCGGGCGGGCAGGATCAGTGGCTCGCCTGGATGTACGCCGGCGGCGCATCGGTCGTCGACGACAAGGGGGACATCGTGCTGGACGATGCCGAGGCCGTCGCCGTCAACGAGGACTACCTGAGCATCGTCACCGATCTGCAGGCGGCTCCTCCGGGGTCCATCACCGCCGCGTTCGCCGACGTCAAGACCAACTTCGTCGAGGGCCTCACCGGGATGATGATCCACCACCCCGGCTCGCTGAAGGAGCTCCAGGGCGTGTTCGGCGACGACCTGGGCGTGGTCCCGATCCCGACGGGCGACGGCGAGCCCGGAGCGACGCTCGGCAGCATGAGCGGCAACGTCATCATGGAGGGCTCCGACAAGAAGGACGCCGCCTGGACATGGATCTCGTGGCTCAGCGAGGAGGCGCAGATCGAGAAGATGTCGGCGTCGCCCCAGGGCCAGCTTCCCGTGCTGGAGTCGGTGATCGACACCGACGCCTACACGAGCGATCCGCAGCTCGCGGTCGCGGTCGACGCGATCAGGACGGCGAAGACCTGGCCGGCGCTCGAGGGCGTGGCCGAGCTCGCCGCCAAGGAGTGGAACCCGCTGATCCAGCAGGGCTTCCAGGGCGAGGCCAGCAGCCAGGACGTGCTGACCGCGATGGCCGACGTGCTCCGCTGAGACCGACATGACGAGTTCCACTCTCACCGAGGCCGTGGTCACCGGCCGGCCGGCACCGCGCCGGCCGGTGACGCGGCCGCGGCGCCGCGCCCGTCGAGGCTCGGTCGCCCCTCTGCTGCTCCTCGCGCCCGCCATCGTGCTCGTGGCCGTGTTCGCGGGCTACCCGCTCGTGCGATCCATCTGGTTCTCCCTCAACGACGTCAGCGTCTTCACCGGGATGACGCAGTTCGTCGGCTTCGAGAACTTCGCCAGGGTGATCGGCACGGCCGAGTTCCTGCCCACGCTCGGCCGCACGGCGATCTGGACGTTCGGTGCGGTGTCCCTGCAGCTCGTCGGCGGACTGAGCCTCGCCCTGATGCTCAACAACCGCTTCCCGATGCGCGGGGTGTACCGCGGCCTGATCATGATCCCGTGGGCGACCCCCAGCGTGCTCGTCGCGCTCATGTGGAAGTGGGTCCTCGACCCCAACAACGGCGTCCTGAACCAGTGGCTCCTCGGCGCCGGGGTCATCGACCGGCCCATCGAGTTCCTGTCGCAGAACAGCACCGCCTTGCCGACCCTCGTGATGATCGACGTGTGGCAGGGCATCCCCCTCTTCGCGATCATGATCCTCGCGGCCCTGCAGAGCGTCTCGGGTGAGCTCAAGGAGTCCGCGCAGATCGACGGATGCGGGCCCGTGTCGGTGTTTCGGCATGTCGTGCTCCCGGCGATCCTGCCCACCATCCTCATCACCACGCTGCTGCGTCTGATCTGGACGTCGAACTATGTCGACCTGATCTTCATCCTCACCGGCGGCGGTCCCGGCACGTCCTCGACCACGCTGGCGCTCGAGTCGTACCTGACCACGTACAAGGCCAGTGATTTCGGCTCGGGAGCTGCATACGCCGTCATCCAGGCGCTGTTCCTCGTGATCTTCATCGCGCTCTACGTGCGCCTCTCCCGGAAGGGATCGAACCGCTGATGACCACCTCGACATCGCCCCGCCTCCGCGTCGGACACACCCTCGGGAAGACCGGATTCGCCCTCGCGCTCCTCGGGGTGCTGGGGCTCGTGCTCGGGCCGTACATCGTCATGCTGCTCACCTCGCTCACCCCGCGCGACGAGCTGGCCGGAGCCGGGGCCAACCTCATCCCCTCGGAGTTCACGATCGCCTCGTACGAGGAGCTCGTCACGACGACGCCGTTCCTCACCTACCTGCGCAACAGCTTCGCCGTCGCGGCGATCGCCGTGCCGATCACCCTGATCGTCTCGACAGGGGCCGCGATAGCGATGTCGCGCTTCGACTTCCGTGGGCGCGGCGCCGTGATGATCGGCCTCCTCCTGGCGCAGATGTTCCCCGCCGTGCTCCTCGTGATCTCGCTCCAGGGGCAGCTGCGCGGCATGGGGCTCATGGACACCACGGTGGGTCTGGCCCTGGTGCATGCCGCGTTCGCGACGCCGTTCGCGACCTGGCTGCTCAAGGGCTTCGCCGACTCCATCCCCCGCGAGATCGAGGAGGCAGGACAGATCGACGGAGCGTCGTCGCTGCAGATCATCCGCATCCTCCTGCTGCCGCTGCTGCGACCGGGCATGGTCGCCGCGGGCACCTACGCGTTCATCCTCACCTGGAACGAGTTCCTCTATGCCCTGACCTTCACCTCGCAGACCGCAACGAGGACCCTCCCCGTCGGCCTGCACCTGTTCATCGGCGAGTACCAGATCCGCTGGGACCTGCTCACCGCGGGCGGTGTGCTCTCGGTGCTCCCCGTGGTCGTCGGCTTCCTGCTCGTGCAGAAGCGTCTCGTCGCCGGACTCGCCGCCGGCGCCGTCAAGGGCTGACGTCCGTTCCCCTCTCCCCGCCTCACGGAAGGACCAACCATGAAAATCGAATCCATCGACCTCCAGCTCTCCCGCATCCCCCTGCCGAAGGGACCGTGGGGCGACCAGATCCACAAGGTCACCCACATCGAGATCCTTCTCGCCGACATCACCACCGACACCGGTCTCGTCGGCACCGGTTTCAGCCACACGTCGGGCGTGGGCGGGCAGATGATGATGGCCGCCCTGCGTGAGCTGATCCCGACGCTGATCGGCAAGGACGTCAACCCGCGTGCCGTCTGGCATCACTCGTGGCAGTACCTCCGCGACAACGGCCCCGGCGGCACGACCACGCTCGCGATCGCCGCCATCGACATCGCGCTCTGGGACCTCCTGGGCAAACACCACCAGCAGCCTCTCGCTCGCCTTCTCGGCAAGGTGCGCGACCGCGTCGCGCTCTACGGCAGCGGGATCAACCTCAACCTCTCGGCGGAGGAGGTCGTCGAGCAGGTGAAGTCCTGGAAGGCCGACGGCTATGCGGCAGGCAAGGTCAAGGTCGGCAAGCCCGACCTCGAGGAGGACGTCTACCGTCTCACCAAGATCCGCGAGGCGGTGGGGGAGTACCCCCTCATGGTGGACGCCAACCAGGGGTGGACCTACGGCGAGGCCGTGCGCGCCGTCACGCGCTTCCGCGATCTGAACCTCTACTGGGTCGAGGAGCCGCTGCGCGTCGACGACGTCGAGTCGCACGCGCGACTCCGGGCGCGTTCGCCGATCCCGATCGGCCTGGGCGAGAACGTCTACACGCTGCAGCAGTTCACGCAGTACCTCGTCGCCGACGCCTGCGACTTCATCCAGGCGGATGTCGGCCGTGTCGGCGGCATCACGCCCTACATGGACATCGCCGCACTCGGCCGCGGATTCAGTGCGCCGATGACGCCCCACTTCGTGATGGAGCTCACGGCGAACGTGCTCTGCGCGGTGCCGAACGCGCTCTTCGGGGAGATGACCGACGGCGGCACCCTGTCGGACCTCGGGGTCATCCGGCCGCAGCTGCCCCAGAACGGGTTCTTCGTCCCGAACGACACCCCGGGCAACGGGCTCGAGTACGACCGTGAGAACCTCGCCCGCCTCGCGGTGCAGTGAGCGGAACGGAATCACGATGACTGACATCTTCGACGTCTCCGACCGCATCGTCCTCGTGACCGGGGGACTGGGCCAGATCGGCGCTGCCTTCGTGCGGGAGCTCCACGACCGCGGCGCACGCGTCGCGGTCGGCTCGCGCAGCGCCGACCCCGACCGGCTCCGCGAGACATTCCCGGACATCGCCGAGAGCGATCGCCTCCTCGCCGTCGCTCTCGACATCGTGTCGACCGAGAGCGTCAACCGCGGTCTCGATCTCATCGAGCACACGTGGGGCGCCGCCCCGGATGCCGTGATCAACAACGCGGGCCTCGACACCCAGCCGAGCGCTCCGCCCGAGGTCTCCGGTCCGTTCGAGGACTTCCCGGTCGAGGTGTTCCGCGAGGTCGTCGACGTGAACCTCGTCGGCACCTTCGTGGTCACCCAGGCGGCCGGGGCGCGCATGCGCGCGGCCGGGCGTCGGGGATCGATCGTGAACGTGGGATCGATCTACGGGATGGTCTCCCCGGTGCAGGACATCTACGCCTACAAGGAGGAGCAGACGGGGGTCCCCTTCGTGAAGCCGGTGGCCTATTCGGCGGCGAAATCGGGGCTCTACAATCTGACGCGCTACTGCGCCACGTACTGGGGACGCCAGGGCATCCGCGTGAACACCCTCACGCCGTCGGGGGTGGGACGCGACACCCAGGATGCGACGTTCCAGAAGAACTACACCGATCGCATCCCGATCGGACGGATGGCCGATGCGACCGACTTCTCGGGTGCGGCCGTGTTCCTGATCTCCGACGCGTCGAGTTACATGACCGGATCGAACCTCGTGATCGACGGCGGGTGGACCGCATGGTGACCACGGCCGCCGACCTCGGCGTGCTCATGGCGGCGATCGCCACTCCCGTCGATCCGCACGGGGCGCTGCGCACCGACCTCCTCTCCACACTCGTCGAGGACTATGTGCGACGCGGTGTCGAGGGGATCTACTGCTGCGGCTCTTCCGGCGAGGGACTGCTGCTGTCGGACGACGAGCGCACTCAGGTCGTCGAGACCGCGGTCGAGGCCGCAGCCGGACGCATCCCGGTGGTCGCGCACGTCGGGGCGCTGTCGACCCGCGAGGCGATCTCCCTCGCTCAGCGCGCCGAGCGCGCAGGGGCGTCGGCGCTGTCGATGATCCCGCCGATCTACTACTCCTACGGAGCACACGCCGTGGTCGACCACTACCGCGCGGTGCTCGACGCCGTCGACCTCCCGCTCATCGTCTACAACATCCCGCAGTTCACGGGCACGGAGTTCACGGTGGAGTCTGCGGCGGCACTCCTCGGAGATACGCGTGTCATCGGTCTCAAGCAGACCGCGCACAACATGTACGCCCTGGAGCGCATGAAGGACGCCTTCCCCGACAAGGCGTACATCAACGGCTTCGACGAGGTCTTCGTCCCTGCGCTCGCCGCGGGGGCGCGCGGCACGATCGGCACGACGGTCGGGCTGCAGATCGAGCTGTTCCTTCAGGCGCGGCGTCTGCTGGAACAGGGGGATCTCCCCGGGGCGCAGCGGGTGCAGAGCCGCATCAACCGAGTCATCTCGGAGTTGGTGGCGGTCGATGTCTTCCCCGCAGCCAAGTACCTGTCCGGCCGCAGTGCCGGGGGAGCGGGGTCGCTGGGCGAGTGCCGGCGGCCCTTCCGGCCGCTGTCGGCGGCCGACCGCGCTCGGCTGGATGCGCTGGGCGAGGAGCTGGACGGCTTCCTCGCGGAGGCGTGAGGCGCCCGATCCGACATCGATTACAGTGAGTGCCCATGGCCACGATCTACGACGTCGCGTCCCGCGCGGGCGTGTCTCCGGCGACCGTGTCCCGGGTCTTCAACGGAACGAGCGTGTCGCAGGAGAAGGCCGATGCCGTGCGCCGCGCCGCCGCCGAGCTCGCGTTCACGCCGAATCGTGCCGCTCGAACGCTGCGGCGGCGGACGGGTGAGGTCATCGCCCTGATCATCCCCGACATCGAGAACCCGTACTTCACGGAGATGGCGCGCGGCGTCGAGGACGTGGGCTCGGAAGCCGGATACTCGGTGGTGCTGTGCAACTCCGACTCGCAGACGTCCAAGGAGGCCGCCTACCTGCGGATCGCGATCGCCGAGCGCATGGCGGGCGTGATCATCGCGGCGGCCTCGGAGGGCACGGATCTCGACGCGATCCTCGCCACGGGGCATCCGGTGGTGGCCGTCGATCGCGCCACGCGCTACGACATCGACGGTGTGGTGATCGCGAACCGTGAGGCGGGGGCGACGGCGACCGAGTCCCTCCTGGCGGCCGGCTACCGACGCATCGCCTACATCGGCGGTCCGGAGGAGGTGGACACGGCGGCCGACCGTGCCGCCGGGTGGCGCGCCGCCCTGACCGCCGCCGGGCGCCACGCCGACATCGCGGCGCTGCAGCGCTTCGCCTCGTTCCGGGTCGAGGGGGCCCGCGCCGCGATGGAGGAGCTGCTGGCCCTGCCGCAGCCTCCGGATGCCGTCGTCGCGGGCAACAACCTCATCGGCGTGGGGGCGATCCAGGTGCTCACCGAGCACGGCCTCACCCCGCCGGCGGTCGGCGTCGCCGTCGTCGGCTCGCTGCCGTTCACGACGCTCTCGCCGACCGCCGTGACGATGGTCCGCCTGCCCGCCAGGCAGATGGGGGTCTCAGCGGCACGTCTGCTGCTGGAGCGCATCGCGGGGGCGAGCGACCCCGCGCGCACGGTGGTGCTCCCCGGTGAGCTGCAGGCGGCGAGCCTGCTCCGCTGACGCCGCGGCGCGGCGCGTCGCACACGCACGTCTCCTTGCAGCATGAAATCGATTTCAGCTACCATCGACGCAGGCGTCATCAAGGAGGACGACATGCGCTGCACCCTGGGAGTCGATGTCGGCACATCGAGCACCAAAGGCGTGCTCGTCGCCGACGACGGGGCGATCCTCGCCTCCGCGTCGCGCGCGCACGATGTCTCCCGACCGCGCACGGGCTGGGTCGAGATGGATGCCGCCGTCTGGTGGGACGAATTCGTCTCCCTCGCCCTCGAACTCCGCGCCGTCGTGCCGGAGGCGGAGATCGCGGCGGTCGGCGTCAGCGGCATGGGGCCCTGCGTGCTGCTCGTCGACGAGAAGGACGAGCCCGTGCGCCCCGCCATCCTCTACGGCGTCGACACCCGCGCCTCGGCGCAGATCGAGCGTCTCACCGCCGAACTCGGAGTCGACGACATCACCCGCGTGGGAGGGTCGGTCCTCACTTCGCAGGCCGGAGGACCCAAGATCGCGTGGATCGCCGACGAGGAGCCCGAAGGGTGGGAGCGCGCTCGCCGACTGTTCATGCCGGCCTCGTGGCTCGCTCGTCGTCTCACGGGCGCGTATGTCCTCGACCATCAGTCGGCGAGCCAGATGTCTCCGCTGTACGACATCGAGGCGGAGCGCTGGCACGACCCGCACTGGCAGCGCTACGCCGCGCCGATCGAGCAGCCGCGCCTCGCCTGGGCGGGCGACGTCGCCGGAACGGTGACCGAGGGGGCCTCGGCGCTCACCGGCATCCCCGCCGGCACCCCCGTCATCGTGGGCACGATCGACGCGTGGACCGAGGCGGTCAGCGTCGGCGCCCACGGGGTCGGCGATCTCATGCTCATGTACGGCACGACCATGTTCCTCGTCTCCACGGGCACGGAGACCCTGCGCACCCCCTCCATGTGGACCACGGCCGGTGCGTTCTCCGGAACCCGCAACCTCGCCGGCGGCCTCTCGACGTCGGGGGCGCTCACCGCGTGGCTGCGCGACCTGACGGATGCGGACTATCCGCTGCTGCTCGCCGAGGCCGAGGAATCCGGCCCCGGCGCCCGCGGGCTGCTCGTCCTGCCGTACTTCGCCGGGGAGCGGACGCCCATCCAGGACCCGGACGCCCGGGGGGTCATCGCCGGTCTCACCCTCGAGCACACGCGGGGCGACCTGTACCGCGCCGCGCTCGAGGCCACCGCGCTCGGAGTGCGGCACAACGTCCAGACGATGCGCGAGGCGGGGGCCGACATCCGCCGCATCGTCGCCGTCGGCGGGGGCACGCAGGGGCGTCTGTGGCTCCAGGTCGTCTCCGACGTGACGGGGCTCGTGCAGGAGGTGCCGCGCACGACGATCGGCGCGAGCTACGGGGCGGCCTACCTCGCCGCGGGATCCGTCGCCGAGGCCGACGCTCCGCGGATCGCCGACTGGAACCCGATCGCCGACACGATCACCCCGGACCCCTCTCTGCGCGCGTTCTACGACGACCTCTTCGACCGCTACCGGCGTCTCTACGCCAGCACGAGCGACGTCGTCCACGAACTCGCCGCGGCACAGCGCGACGCGCACCGCACCTCGACCCCGCCCTCGATCCCCTCGACCACCGCCTTGGAGACATCATGACCAGCTACACCCTGCCCGCCCCGGCATCGCGCCCGGCATCCGCCCCGAAGACGGCGTACCTCATCGCCTCCGGAGACCTGCGCGAGTCCGCCAACACCGCCGGCTGGCCGACCCAGGTCGAGCTCGAGGCCGGGGTCACCGGCGTCCTCGCGGAACTCGGCTGGACCGTGATCCGCGCCAACGATGTCGATCCCGAGACCGGCCACGGCTTCATCTCGAGCCAGCGCATGGGCCTCGAGGTGTTCAAGAGCATCCCCGTCGACGCTCCGCTGATCGTCGCCGAGGCGGTCTGGCAGTACTCCCACCACGTTCTCGCCGGTCTCCGCACGCACGAGGGGCCGATCCTGACGGTCGCGAACTTCGCCGGAGACTGGCCCGGGCTCGTCGGCCTGCTCGGCCTGAACGCCGGCCTCACCAAGATGGACAAGCCCTACGCCACGATCTGGTCGGTCGACTTCGCCGACGACTGGTTCCGCGACGGCATCCGCGAATGGACCGAGACGGGGGTGATCACCCACGACGCCTCCCACGTCCGTGCGCTGCCCGCCCTGCCCGACAGCCCCGAGAAGCAGCTCGGTGAGGCTCTCGCGGCCGAGCTGCGCGCCGACAAGGCCATCATCGGCGTCTTCGACGAGGGCTGCATGGGCATGTACAACGCGATCTTCGACGACGAGCTGCTCAACAAGACGGGCATCTACAAGGAGCGTCTGTCGCAATCGGCGCTGTACGCCGAGATGCTCGAGGTCGCCGACTCCGAGGCCGATGCCGCCTACGACTG
>JAAIGE0100159987.1_pt1 | contig 13557 bp, 14 predicted proteins | sample 6487951 | NCBI WGS metagenome assembly JAAIGE01 (sample SAMN13974128, study PRJNA590717) | phyllosphere metagenome | biome: tomato field; feature: multiple bacterial spot infested tomato fields; material: tomato leaves; isolation source: leaves from tomato fields | host: Solanum lycopersicum ... | reverse complement strand
GGTGCAGGTCTGGCCATGGCTACGATGGACTTGATCAAACTGTCAGGTGGTGAGCCTGCCAACTTCCTCGACGTAGGGGGTGGAGCGAACGCCCAGACGGTAGAAGCAGGTTTCCGTATTATCCTGAAAGATCCGAACGTAAAAGCGATCCTGATCAACATCTTCGGTGGTATCGTTCGTTGCGACCGCGTAGCTACGGGTATCGTAGAAGCGTATAAAGCGATCGGTAATATCCCCGTCCCCATCGTCGTTCGTCTGCAAGGAACGAATGCCGAAGAAGGAGCGAAAATCATTGACGAATCAGGTCTGGAAGTACACTCAGCGGTACAATTGAAAGACGCAGCTGATCGTCTGAAAGATGTATTAGCCACTGCATTCTAGGAAGTTTACGGATCTTAGTTTTCAGAAACTAGAAACGTAGATTGCCAAACAGAAAGAAGGCCGCTCGATGGAGTGGCCTTCTTTCTGTTAATTGTTTTCAGTCTTCTGTTTACAGTTTTCAGTAGCTTCAAGCTAAAAAAGGGAAAGGCCACTCTTTGGAGTAGCCTTTCCCTTTTTGCAACGTTCGTAGTTTCAATTTTACCGAAATCGCTTTATTACAACAACTGAAAACGGTAAACCGAAAACTGCAAACTAACCCTATCGGCGGGCGTAATATTTCTCGGCTTCCGGCAACAGCTTCTTCAGATCATTGATCCGTTGTTGATCTGAGGGGTGTGAAGAAAGCAGTACGGGAGGCTTCTGAGCATTCTTGCTGGCCTCAGCCATACGTCCCCAGAAAGTCACTGCCTCTTTCGGATCATAACCCGCCATCGCCATAAAGATCAGACCCAAATGATCCGCTTCACTTTCGTGCTGACGACTGTACCGGAGAATAGCCAGGTTAGCACCCAGGGGAGCCGCTACATTAAAGACCGTACTCCAGACATTGCGAGCCTGCGTGGGCTTGTTAGCATTTGCCACGCCCAAAGCTACCTGTCCACCCGTTAGCAAGCCCTGGGCTACGTACTGCTGACTGACGCGTTCGGATCCGTGCTTCGCAATGGCGTGCGAAATTTCGTGACCCATCACCGTTGCTAGTCCCGCTTCCGTCTGGGCAACGGGAATCAAACCTGTATACACCACCACTTTACCGCCGGGCATACACCAGGCATTTACCTGATTATCCTGCACCAGGTTAAATTCCCAGTTGTAGCCATCCAGGTACTCGGGATGTTTGATCTCATTAAAATACTTGGTAGCCGCTGCGGCAATCCGCTCGCCTACCCGCTTCACCATTTGCGTATTGGCGTTACTATTGGAGATAACCTTGTTGGTATCCAGAAACTGCTTGTAGCTCACCAGAGCCTGCTGATTCATTTCAGCATCGGATACGAGTAATAATTGATTCCGGTTTGAGATAGGTACACGACTACACGCCCATATCGTTGTAGCCAGTACAATACCCAGGGCAAAGGTTCTTTTCATGATTGTGGAAATGCTAAATGAGGAAATGCGAAATGAATTGTAAAGTACTTGTTAGAAAATCCTGTACCGACCCCGCAAAGTGCTTCGGGATCGCTTAGCTTTGCATACAGGTCGGCTCAGCCTCCAAAATTGAGGAATAAAACTCATTTAATTACTTTTTGATTAGTATTGTTTCTGAACATTCATCATTATGCGGATTTTTTGCATTGGGCGAAATTATGCCGAGCATATCGCCGAACTACAAAACGAGCGGCCCGCCGAGCCTGTTATATTCAGCAAGCCCGATTCTGCCATTTTAAGAGAAAATAACGCTTTCTACCTGCCCGACTTTACGCAGGACGTTCATCACGAACTGGAAATCGTATTGAAAATCAATAAGCTAGGCAAGAATATTCCGGTACAGTTTGCGGATAATTATTACGAAGAAATTGCTCTGGGTATTGATTTCACCGCCCGTGATGTACAGGCCAAGCTGAAAGCCAAGGGACTTCCCTGGGATATTGCCAAAGGTTTTGACAGTTCAGCCCCTATTTCCAGGTTTGTGCCCAAAAGTCAGTTTCCTGAATTTCCCAGGCTCAACTTTAATCTCACCATCAATGGCGAAACGCGTCAAACTGGCGATACGACAATGATGCTGTGGTCCTTTGGGGAAATAATTGCCTATTTATCCAAGTTTTTTACGCTTAAAATCGGTGACCTGATCTATACCGGTACGCCCGCGGGCGTAGGTCCGGTACACATCGGCGACCGGCTGGTGGGGACGCTGGAAGGTCAGGAGTTACTGAACTTCGAAGTCAAATAATTCTACAGCCAACCTGAAACAACCCCGGGTTGGCTGATCCATTTTCTTACGTATTCGTCTTGCTAGCTCGTATTCTCTCGTTGGCCTGGGTACTAGCCTTTTCCGCCGCCGCCCAGCAACCGTACCTCTTTCCTATTTTACCCGGACAAACCGCTCAACTGGCCGGTACCTTTGCCGAGCTTCGGCCGCAGCATTTTCACGCAGGTATCGACATCAAAACCCAGCAACGCGAAGGGCTTTCGGTACAGACCATTGACCGGGGGTACGTTTCCAAAATTATCGTTAGCCGTACGGGATACGGCAATGCCGTTTTTGTTACCCATCCATCCGGCGAAACCAGCGTCTACGCTCATCTCCAACAGTTCAATCCGCGGATTGCCCAGTACGTGTACCAGCAGCAGGTAGCCCGCCATTCACCCGAAGTGGTACTGACGCCCGCTTCCACCACCCTTCCGCTGCAACGGGGCGAAGAACTGGGGCTTTCAGGTAATTCGGGCGGTTCCATGGGGCCACACCTGCATTTTGAAATCCGGAATGCCCACGGGATCAACGTTGATCCGCTGAATTATTCCTTTGCAGAAGTACACGATAACATTCCTCCCGTACTCGAAGCTCTGGCCGTCCGTACCCTGGATGCGAATGCCCGCGTCGAAGGACGCTTTGGCCGCATGGAATATGGCTTTATCAAGGAAGAATCGTCGAAACCTTCCGTACACCTGTACCGACTGCGGGATACGCTACGAATGGTGGGTGAAATGGGGCTGGAATTACTGGCGTATGACCAGAGTAATGGTTCGGCTTCCAAAAACGGACTTAGTTGCGTGGAAGTGCACGTGGATGGCCGCGAACTGCATTTTCACCACCTGGCTCAGGTACCCGAAGCCTATACCGACGACATTAATATTCACACCGATTACGCAACCTATTTCGAAACGGGTCGGTTTTTCCAACGATGCTACAAAGCGGATGGGAACGACCGCGTCCCCATCTATTCACCCCGCGATGGACGCTTACGGATCAAACCCGGAGCCGTTCATCAGGTGACGATTACTACCTGGGATCATTTTCAGAACAAATCGCAACTGCATTTTGTGGTGAAGGGTGATCTGAAAGAAGGCCGCTCCACTGATCCTTCCGTACGCTGGACGGTTGAAGAAAACTGGCTAGTCGTCAAAGGTGCTCTGGCCGATTCGTTGCAGGTTTATCTGCCTGGAAAACTACAAACGCTAAGTCCAGCATATCCCGGCTGTTACCTCTGGGATTTGCGTCAGGGTTTGCCCGATTCACTCGATACGGGTTCGCAGCTGATTCGGTTTTCGTTCGTAGGTACGGCTTATCCCAAAAAACCGGGACGACTCAGTAAGGACCGCCTGGAGCTGGAGTGGAAACCGGAAAGTCTCTACGATACCTTGTTTCTGAATCTTCAGGAAAAAAATGAAAAGCTACTGATTGGCGATCCGACGGTGCCCCTCAAAGGTAAAGTCACGATTCATTATCAGCCCGAAAGTCCCATCTCCGAATACGAGAAAACGGCCCTGTACCGGGATGGCGAACGGCCTGAATTTGTGGGCGGACAGTGGAAAGACGGCCGTATCCACGCCGAAACGCTGTATCTGGGTACGTACCGACTGGCGACGGATACACTGGCTCCAACCATCACACCGGTGAGTATAAATGTCCGCCAACTTCGTTTTCGCATTAAAGACAATTTATCCGGGATTAAAACCTGGCAAACCCGGGTTGGTACGGAAACGGTCATTCTGGAATACGACGCCAAAAATGACTTGCTGTTTTCGAAAATACGGGAAGAAAATCGTCCTTTTCAGGGTGAATTACGATTGGAAGTGACGGACAATTCAGGAAACAAAGCTACTTTTGAACGACCGAACCTCCATCCATAAATCGGGGATGTCCGTCGTTAGCAGGAATTATTTTCGGATAAGAAAAGAAGAAATTTTTCCGGCCCCGGCACGATTCCAGCCATACCCTTTTTAGTTTAGCAGGAATGGAAGTTACTGCTTTCCATTCCTAAAGCCTTACGTATCTATGTCTCTTCAAACTGGCGATCAGGCTCCGGCCTTTGAAGCAGCCGACCAGAATGGTCAACTCGTGAAACTCAGTGATTTCGCTGGAAAGAAGGTAATCCTGTATTTTTACCCCAAAGATGATACGCCGGGCTGCACGGCTCAGGCCTGCAACCTCCGCGATAACTACGAAAGTCTGTTACAGGCGGGTTATGTGATACTGGGCGTTAGCGTGGACGATGAGAAATCGCACCAGAAGTTCATTAAAAAGTACGAGCTGCCCTTCCCTTTGCTGGCTGATACTGACCATAAAATCGTGGAAGCCTACGGCGTCTGGGTGGAAAAAAATATGTACGGCAAAACCTATATGGGTACGGCACGGACGACTTTCGTGATTGATGAATCCGGAAAAATTGCCCAGATCATCCGCAAAGTTGACACCAAAGATCACACCAGTCAGATTTTGCAGTCGGCGTAAGTTCGCGTCGATTTCCCACAGGTAATTTATCATTTAGTTATAGGGTTTGACTGGACTAAAGTACTCGTTTAAGCAGGCCCCTTTGTTTTCGCTTATCTACACATATGAATCTTCAGGAAATTGCTTCTCAGGTTCGTCGTGACATCGTCCGGATGGTACACGGCGTCAAATCAGGTCACCCCGGTGGATCATTAGGTTGTACCGACCTGCTGGTGAGTCTGTATTTCAAACACATGGATTTGAAAACCGACGGAAACGGCCAGGTGGTATTTAACATGGACGGAAATGGTGAAGATCTCTTCTTCCTATCCAACGGTCACATCTCCCCGGTTTTGTATTCCGTTCTGGCTCATCGCGGCTACTTCCCACCCGCCGAGCTGGCGACCTTCCGTAAACTCGACTCGCGTTTGCAGGGTCACCCGGCAACGGCCGAGCATTTGCCCGGTATCCGCATCGCTTCAGGATCGCTGGGTCAGGGTCTTTCGGTAGCCATCGGTACGGCTTTAGGCAAGAAACTTAACGGTGATTCGCACCTCGTGTACGTACTCATGGGCGACGGTGAGCAGCAGGAAGGCCAGATTTGGGAAGCCGCTACGTTTGCTCCCCACCACAAAGTGGACAACCTGATTGCGTTCGTGGATTTCAACGGTCAGCAGATCGACGGTCCAACGGAGAAGGTCATGAACAACCGCGACCTCGGAGCTAAATACGAAGCTTTCGGCTGGACGGTTCTGCACATGGACGGTAACGATTACAACTCCCTGGATACGGTCCTTAGCGAAGCAAAAAGCCTGACGGGTCAGGGTAAGCCCATCGTGGTCATTACCAAAACTGAAATGGGTCAGGGTGTTGACTTCATGATGCACACGCACAAGTGGCACGGTACAGCTCCCAACGACGAGCAACTCGCCAAAGCCCTCGCCCAACTCCCCGAAACTTTAGGTGATTATTAGGAGCGTTTTCAGTTTCCGGTTGACTGTTTTCAGTTGTTGATTAACTCTAAGGTTTTCTCAACTATGAAATCATCAATCAGAAATTAACTAGCTACTTCTTAATCCTGTACAGCGTTTGCAGTTTTCAATAGGCCATTCCTGGTATCCTGATCGAATCAGGTAAGGATTTATAAACTGGTCAGGATTTAACTGAAAACTGAAAACTCTAAACTGAAAACTGACACAATGAAACAATATCCCTATACCGATAAAAAAGATACCCGCTCGGGTTTTGGAGCGGGCATGACCGAGCTAGGTCGCACCAATCCTGACGTCGTAACGCTGTGTGCCGACTTAGTAGGATCGCTTAAAATTGACACGTTCATCCAGGAAAACCCCGAGCGTTTCTTCCAGTGCGGTATTTCTGAAGCGAACATGATCGGCGTATCGGCAGGTCTGGCGATTACGGGCAAAATTCCCTTTGCGACGACGTTCGCTAACTTCGGTTCCAGCCGCGTATTCGATCAGGTACGCCAGGCCGTAGCTTATTCCAATAAAAACGTAAAGATCGCCGTATCACACGCCGGTCTGACGCTGGGTGAGGATGGTGCTACGCACCAGGTACTTGAAGACCTCGCCATGATGAAGGCTCTGCCCAACATGACGGTCATCAATCCTTGCGATTATAACCAGACGAAAGCGGCTACGATTGCTTCAGCCGCCTACGAAGGCCCCGTATACCTGCGTTTTGGTCGTCCGGTGATTCCGGTATTCATTCCCGAAGATATGCCCTTCGAGATTGGAAAAGCCATCACGCTGAACGAAGGTACGGATGTCAGCATCTTCGCAACCGGTCACCTGGTTTGGGAAGCTCTGCAAGCCTGCCAGATGTTGGAAGATGAAGGTATTTCAGCCGAAATCATCAACATCCACACCATCAAGCCGCTCGATACGGAAGCCATCCTGGCCTCGGTACAGAAGACGGGTTGCTGCGTAAGTGCGGAAGAACATCAGGTAAATGGCGGTCTGGGCGAAAGCATTGCTCATACGCTTATTACCAACTACCTGGCTCCGCAAGAATTCGTTGGCGTGAAAGACACGTTTGGCGAAAGCGGTACGCCCGATGAACTGATGGCCAAGTACGGTCTGAAAGCGGCGAATATCGTAGAGGCAGCGAAAAAAGCCATTGCCCGCAAAACGAAATAAGATTCCATTCGTTAGGGAAGGCTAGTCTGAATATACTTTCGGACTAGCCTTTTTTTTTACTGATTCGTGTGAAAAAGTACTGTTTCCATCGCTTTTTCACTGATTTTAACAATTTCACCTTCGATTCAGTCCATTTGGGCTTGCATTGGAATCTTTCCATTCCCTATACTTGTTCCCTCATAAGTAGTATTGAAAGTAAAGTACATGTCTGATCAGGAACTGTTGGAAAAATTTGCGAATCCGGAAACGCGTAATTACGCGTTCAACCTGCTGATTCGTAAGTACCAGCATAAAGTATACAGCCTGATTCGGAAAATGGTTATCGATCATTCGGACGCCGATGATCTCACGCAGGAAACCTTCATCAAGGTTTGGCAACACTTGGCCGAGTTTCGCGGAGATTCGCAACTGTTTACCTGGATTTACCGCATTGCCAGTAATGAGACGTTCAATTTTTTGAATAAAAAACGTCGTCGTTTCTTTTTGCCCCTGGATGATGTAGACTACGAACTGGAGGCGAAGATTGATGCCGATCCTCAGCTTTCCGGGGATGAGATTCAGAATAAATTACAAAAAGCCATCCTTCGCCTGCCCGAAAAACAACGACTGGTTTTTCACTTACGATACTACGACGAAATGCCCTACGAGCAAATGTCTGAAGTGACCGGGACTTCCGAAGGAGCCCTGAAAGCCTCGTATCACCACGCCGTACGAAAAATTGAAGAATTTTTAAACGGAAATTAAACTTTGCCGGGGCGAACTGTTCCAAGTTTAGAGTAAGCAATAAACTGATCCTCAAGGTTTTTGAATAGTACAGTTTGTTGATTTTATAGGACGAAGAGATGGAAAACAAGAAAATAAAACTGGAAGATATTCCGAAGATTAATCCCTACTCTGCTCCTGATCCGTACTTTGACGACCTGCCGCAGCGTATTCAGGCTCGCATTCATGAACAACGGAAACCAGAACGTGTATGGTCCCTGAACTGGTCCCGGCGGCGGAGCTGGTTGTCGGCGGGAGCAGCGGCGGTAGTAGCCGTACTGATGTACGTCAGCTGGCCCGTACGGCAGGATTCCATCGGCGTGGAAACGCTGAGTCAGGTGGCTTCCGAAGATATTGTCCAGTATCTCCAGCAACAGCCGAATGTTTCAGTACAGGATTTGTCGGAGTCGCCCAAAAACCGGCCCCTCATCGACAGCCTCAGTACCCAACCCCTGCAAAACCTGAAAGCGTCGAAGAAAGATATTCTGGACCACATTCCGCTGGAAGATTTGGAAGATTTAATTTAGTACCATGCACCTACCCAATCGTTTGAGCGATTGTTTTTTGAGAAAACGTATGAAATTCTGGATCACTGGTAGTTTGTTTTTCTTGCTGACGGTAGTTTCCTACGCCCAGCAGCCTGCCAAAGAAGGTCAACCCAACAAGGAAGGTCAGCAACGCATCCGGGCCGCCAAAATTACCTGGATTACGAACCGGCTGAACCTGACACCCGATCAGGCTAAAGATTTCTGGCCACTCTTTAATGAATGTGAAGATAAAAAGCGGGAGATCCGTCACCGACTGCGTCGCCTCAACGGAGAAACCAATAATTTGAACGCCAGCGACGAAACCATTCGCAAGAATCTGAAAGAAGTACTGGACCTGCGGCAACAGGAAGTAGACCTCGAACGCGAGTACCAGACGAAATACCTGAAAGTTCTGAATGTGAAACAGTTATCAGAATTGTACAAAGCGGATCAACGGTTCACCCAGATGTTGATCGAACGGTTGAATAACCGCCCTCATAAGGAACAGGATCAGCATTAAGCAGACTCCATTTCAAGAAACAACGCATCAAAACTGGTGCGTTGTTTTTTTATGCCGTTCGGACTCAATACCTTACTAGCTGATCTGTATGTTCAAAAAGAACGGTCAATTTTTCAGTACAGCAAGTCCGCTGGCACAAAACTTTCGTTCATATTGATCAAATAAGCTGTTTAACCATTCGTTTGTTCACCTATGTATCAGATCCCAGTAAAGTCCTATTTTAAATCCTTCAATCCTATGCGTGCGTTTGTGCTGGCCCTGTGTCTCTGCTGGGCGGGCAGTGTTTCTGCTCAACGAGAGAATATTTCTCTGGGACCCATGATCGGTGGATCATACTCTACCCTAACCAATACGCCGGAAGGTGTACAAAACAAGTACAAAGTCGGACCGTCGGCGGGTGTTTTCATCAACTACAGCATCAAAGAGCACTTTGGTTTAACGGCCAACGTGTTATACTCCCGTTGGGGTACCGACTACGAAAGTTTCAACAACAATACAAATGGAGCTTTCAAACTGAATCTGGATTACATTCACGTTCCGGTCCTGGCTACGTATTACTTTGGTAACGATATGGGTCCTGGAGCGGTTCGTCCCAAGTTGTTTCTGGGACCTTCCGTGAGCTTCATGGTCAGTAATAATGGCCTCGTTAATCAGAATTTTCAGAAAATTGACGTGGGAGCTACGGGTGGCGTAGGTATTAACATTGGTCTGGCTAAGCAGCAGTGGATCAACATTGATGTTCGCTATAACCTCGGGTTCAGCCAGGTCTACAAAAATGTACCGGGCTACGAAAATATTAACAACCAGTCCTTCTCGCTCAACGTGGGCTATAGCTTCCCCGTAGGCCAGTACGATAAGGGTAGTAACAAATTCAGCGGCAGACGACGTTAAGTCGACGATCCCTGGAAAATGCAAAGGCCGGACAAATAGTCCGGCCTTTATTTATGCACTACGAACGCAGAAATCTAATTCAGTCGGGGATCCGTCGGATAATGGGACAGCACCCGGTAGGCCCCTCCCATATCCCGCAGGGTCGATCGCCAGAGCTGGTCCGTCGGACAATCGAACAACTGACCAGGCCGGGTGTTGGAAACAATCCAGGAGTCCCGGTTCAGCTCATCGCTCAATTGGCCTTCTCCCCAACCCGAGTACCCAATAAAAAAGCGGATATCTCCAGCGGGCAACGAACCCAGATTGAGCAGTTTCTTGATCTGTTCAAAGTCACCACTCCAGAACAGACCATCCTGCAATTCCGTTGAACCTTCGATCAAATCCGGGCGGCGGTGAATGTAATGCAGCGTATTTTTCTCAACGGGTCCACCCACAAAAAGCGGTACGTCAGGATAGATATCGTCTTCAATTACATCGTCCAGCAGCAACTCCGTCGTTTGAGTCAAAACCAGCCCAAAAGTCCCTTGCTCATTGTGTTCACAAATCAGTACTACACTCCGCTCAAAATTTTCATCACCCAGAAACGGTTCAGCTAACAACAAACTGCCTCGGGTCACCTTCATTTGAGCATTGTTTTTTCCTGGAAGAAAGTCGCTCAATTCTCTCATGGTCAGACTATTTGAAAATCGTTGGATAAAGCTGCTAAGAGCAAGATAAACGATTTTTCTTCACAAACCAGCTTCTTTTCGAGAAAAAAACTACCTTTTTAAATATTTTTTACGCTTTTACCTGCATTTCCTTCGGTTACCAGATTTCCACGCCTTTGTGATGATACGGTTCAAGTTGCTCCGTTGTCATGGCCGAAGAGGTAATGAGCAGGTCCAGGGCTTCGTAGGGACACACCCGGCACGTATCGGCCGTATCGAATTTATCCCGCCAGGCCGTCGCAATGACTTTTTGGGACACCTCCACCATTTTCTGTTTCAGCAAGGCTTCTTCCCAATACGGCGTTGTCACGCCCAGCTCGTGATGGATGGAACAAACGCCCACGATGCAAAGGTCCGGCCGCAGTTGTTCGAGCGTATGCATGACCCCAGCCCCCAGGGTGACCTGAGCCCGCTTGTAAACCCATCCTCCCATCAGGTGTACTTCCACGGAAGGATGCTCGCTAAGAATCTGGGCAATGGCCAGACTGTTGGTAAAAATCTGGGCATTCAGGTCCGTTGGGAGCCTTTGGGCAATGACCATGTTGGTCGAACCATTGTCCAGAATAATCGTCTGCCCGTCTTTAAATAAGGCCGTAGCTTTCCGGGCGATTTCTTCCTTTTCGTGCTGGGCGTAGGCAATGCGTTCGGTCATCTTGAGCGGAGCCGGGGCCCGGGGTACGCTGGGAATGGCTCCGCCGTGTACTTTCTTGAGCAAGCCCTCTTCCGCCAGTTCATTGAGGTCCCGACGAACGGTGTCATCCGAAACTTTTAATTCCTGGCTTAATTCTACCGAACTCACCCGCTGATGCTGCGTCAGTTTCTGAAGAATGTATTGGAGGCGTTCTTCGCGAAGCATTTCGTTTTTTTTCGTTTTATAACGCAAAGATAATCTTAATCATGCGGCTTATTTCGGTTTTTTACCGAATTTTGCAACATCACTAGCAATAAGCCTATGAAACTGGTCATTTTTGATATGGATGGCGTACTCGTGGATAGCGAGCCGATCTACCATCATTTTCATCCCTATTTTTTTGAAAACCATCTGGGTATTCCCTTGACCCAGGAAGAAGTGGATGGCCTGACGGGCGTCGCTTCCCGCGAGATTTACAGCCGCTACAAAGCTCTGTATCCCGAACAATTACCCAATGCCCCGGAAGTATACGTGGAGCAGGAATACGACCTGCTGATGGAGAAATTTGCGGCTCTTGAGCCCTTTCCCGTCATTCAGGGTATTCCCAAATTGCTGGCCACGTTACAGGAGCAGGGATTCAGACTGTGCGTTTCCTCCTCCAACCAACGACGCATGGTGAATCTGTGCCTGGAGCGTTCGGGCTTAAAAAGCTATTTTGAGAACGTGTACAACGGCGAAGACGTCGCCCGGGCGAAACCCGATCCCGAGATTTTTATCAAACAAAGTGTGTATTTTGGCGTAGCACCCGAGGACTGTCTGGTCATTGAAGATTCAACGAATGGATGCCGGGCCGCCAAGGCTGCTGGTATGCCCTGCGTTGGGTACGTCAATCCCAACTCGGGCAATCAGGATTTATCGCTGGCCGACTGGAAAATTGATGCCTGGGATACGGCGGGTATTACACAGTTATTAACCATTTTAAAAGCCACGGACCTGGAAACGGTTCGCTAAGAAACGAATGAAACGTATTTTGATTGACATGGACGATGTCCTGGCGGATGCTTCCGGTCGTTTTGTGGAATACTGCGTAAATCGGCTGGGACGATCCGTTACCAAAGATTTATTGAAAGGCCCTAACTGGGCGGCTGCCGTGGATATTCACGCAGATACGGTAAAAAGCTGGGTACACGAACCCGGATTTTTTCGGGGTATGACCGTGATGCCCGACGCTCAGGAAGTCGTAAGAAAGCTCACCGAACAGTATGAAGTATTCATCGTTTCAGCAGCGATTGAGTTTCCTAACTCTCTGAAAGAAAAAGTCGAGTGGCTGGCTGAACACTTTGCATTCATCGACTGGCGGTACATCGTTCTTTGTGGACACAAATGGATGATTGATGGCGATTACCTCATCGACGATCATGAGAAAAATTTGAGTACCTTTCGTGGTACGCCGATTTTGTTTGATGCTCCGCACAATCAAACCCTGGAAGGGTACCAACGCGTACAAACCTGGCGGGACGTTGAACGCCTGCTGTTGCCGGAGCTGTTACCGAATCCATAACCCCAGGCAAGTCCGGATACCCCAAAACGAACGCTTACTTTATGTTTTCTCCTGAAGTTCCCCCACCGGCTCGCCTCAACTATACGGCGGCCCGGGTATCGGTCAGTACATTTTTCTTTTTGATGGGACTGAGCTTTGCGAGCTGGGCTTCACGTATTCCGGACATTCAGGAAAATCTGCATTTAAGTGCGGGCGAACTGGGTTCGATCCTGCTGGGAATGCCCCTGGGATCATTGGTGGCACTGGCCCCGGCGGGTTGGCTGGTCACCAAGCTAGGCAGCCGAAAAGTAACGTTCTGGGCTTTGATAGCGTATGTAGCCGCTTTGCCCCTGCTAGGTTCGATGACGACGGGCTGGCAACTCGCGGTGGCTTTATTCCTGTACGGAGCCGCCGGAGACGTTTCCAATATCGCCGTCAACACGCAGGTGGTAAACGTGGAACGAGGCCTGGGCAAACCGATTATGTCTTCCTGTCACGGCTTGTTCAGCATTGGAGCCTTCGCGGGATCTGCTCTGGGAGGTATTGCGGTTTCCTTGCGAATAACGCCTTTGTATCACTTTCTGGCGGTTCTGGTTCTATCCGTCATTATGGCCTTGGTATCCGCCCGGGCTTTGCTTAGTCAGGATCATAAACAACAGACTTCAACGGAGAAGACACCCCTCTTCGTGTGGCCCGACCGAGCCCTGTTACTGCTCGGTCTGATTGCTTTCTGCTGTATGCTTACCGAAGGAGCCATGGCCGACTGGTCGTCCATCTATTACCGGCAACGGGGCGGTAGCGTGGCCTCTTTAGGGTATACAGCTTTCACCATCACTATGGCTGCCGGACGCTTCATGGGTGACTGGCTTACCGTACGCCTCGGCATTCGAAAAATGCTTCAGATTAGTGGTCTGGGAATTGCCGTAGGCATGGCACTGGCCGTATCCGCTCCTTTTCCCTGGGCGGTCATCATTGGTTTTCTGATCATTGGTTTTGGCGTAGCCGTCGTTGTACCGCTGGTGTATTCGGAGGCCGGACGTTCCGCAACCATGTCGGCGGGTATTGCTCTG
>JAAIGE0100667177.1_pt1 | contig 13567 bp, 11 predicted proteins | sample 6487951 | NCBI WGS metagenome assembly JAAIGE01 (sample SAMN13974128, study PRJNA590717) | phyllosphere metagenome | biome: tomato field; feature: multiple bacterial spot infested tomato fields; material: tomato leaves; isolation source: leaves from tomato fields | host: Solanum lycopersicum ... | reverse complement strand
GGCAGATACGATACTGCTGCCGCTGGGCGCGCTCGTCCGCCAGGTCGGAACACAGAATGCCGATCCGGGGAAATACTGGATGCTAGGGCGGCTGGCTTATGGAAAAGCCCTCAACGATGCCTGGTCTTCCATGGTTACGGGGATTGTGCTTGGCGTGCGCGGTCAGACCGCACGCGCCCTGGTGCTCGATCTTGATAATACATTGTGGGGCGGTGTGATCGGCGATGACGGCATAGGCGGTATCCGGCTTGGCTCCGACTATCCCGGTAACGAATTCAGGTATTTCCAGAATGCCGCTTCCGCGCTTCGGGCGCGGGGTATTCCATTGACCATTTCCAGCAAGAACACGGAGCATATCGCGCTGGATGCCATTGCCAGGCATCCTGAAATGGTGCTGCGCGAAAAGGATTTCGCAGCGTTTCGCATAAACTGGCAGCCAAAATCGCAAAACATCCGGGAGCTCGCGGCTGAATTATCGCTTGGCACCGGCTCACTGCTGTTTGTGGATGACAACCCGGTGGAGCGTGACGAAGTACGCCGTAACTGCCCAGATGTCATTGTGCCGGAAATGCCTGTCGATGTTTCAGGATGGCCGGAATTTCTACTGGGTCATCCTGCTCTTACGGCCATATCTCTGTCACGCGAGGATATGGACAGGTCCGCATCCTACGAAATCCGCAGGAAAATACAGGATGCCGAGAAACGGGCTCCTTCCAGGGAAGCTTTTCTGGAACAGCTTGGTATGACGCTGGTGGTCAGTCCGGTGAATGAAACCTCGATGCAGAGGGTCTTGCAGCTGATTGGCAAGACCAACCAGTTCAACACGACGGGCAAACGTTATACCGCCGCCGCCCTGCTTCAAAAAACAGCCGACGGAAGCGATATACTGACGCTGAGATTACAGGACAGGTTCGGTTCTGATGAACTGATAGGCGTGGCCGTTACGGATTACGATACGGCGACGGGCAGATGTATCATCGACAATTTTATCATGTCCTGCCGAGTACTAGGGCGCGGCGTGGAGGCTGGCGTGCTGGCAGTTATCTCGGAGCGAGCTATCGCACGAAACTGCCGCAGCCTTGAGGCATCAGTTATTCCAACGTCACGCAACGAGCCGTCCCGGACAGTGTATCGCGACAACGGCTTTATGGATGCCGGCAATATGGACTACCGCATTTCCCTTGATAAAGGCCCGCTACCACGACCCGGCTGGCTGAAATTACTTGCTCGGTAACAGGAGACCACCTTGCCCGGATTCATCAGCAGCCTGAAGGTGCTCTATATTGATCATGTTAGTGTGAGCACAACTCATTTCGAGGATACGCTGCGCGATTATCTGTCCTTGCCCGGCGCAAGGCTTCAGAAAGGCCCGGCTTTCGATAATGTGCGGCATGCAAACTATGCCTTCGTCAGACTTCAGGAAGGCACCGTTATCGAAGTTCTCGATATGCCCGGAGATAGCCCTGCCCTCGACAATATCCAGCACGGCGGTGGCGCTTCCCATCTGTGTTATGCGGTTGCCGACATAGAAGCTTCGGTTTCCGCAGCCGTTTCAGCACAGGCAACGCTAATCGCACCTCCGACTCCTGCCCCCCGACACGATAACCGCCCCGTGGCGCTTCTGGTGCACCCGTCCCATGGTCTGGTGGAACTGGTTGCCGCCTTGCCCGCAAACTTCTCGGTCAACACACAGATACCAAAGGCAGGAGCACCCCCAGCACGGCTGGCAGCGGACACAACCCTGCGCCGTGAACTGGCGGGCGTGTTCGGCACCATTCTGCCCCACATTCCGACAGCGGAGCTTGAACAGGCTGAACATGGCATAACAGAACGCTGGGACTCGCTTGTGCAGCTCCAGATTGCCATGGCGGCAGAGCAGCACTTCGGAATCCGCATACCGATGGCAATGATCGCAGAACTGTCCAGCTTCAGGGCATGGCTAAACTATATCATAGAGCAGAAGAACTGATTGCAGGGGAAAGCTCCCGCACAACACAGGCAAGATCGCGAACATGAAAAAACATCCTGAAGTCCATATCGCAGGCCGCCGCATCGGACCCGGTTGTCGCCCCTATATCGTGGCCGAAATGTCGGGCAATCATAATGGCAGTGTGGAGCGCGCATTTCGCATTATCGATGCTGCGAAAGCCGCTGGAGCGGATGCGGTCAAGATCCAGACCTACCGCGCAGATACAATCACGATAAACCACGACACCCCGGAATTTACCGTTGAGGGTGGACTGTGGAACGGGCGTCGTCTTTTCGAACTTTACGAAGAAGCACATACTCCGTGGCAGTGGCACGCGCCAATTTTCGAATATGCCAACAAGGTCGGAATCACTCTCTTCTCGTCACCTTTCGATCCAACGGCCGTCGAGCTTCTGGAGCGCCTTGGAGCACCGGCATACAAGATCGCATCACCCGAACTAATCGATCTGCCACTTATCCGTCTGGTGGCCAGCACGGGCAAGCCGGTTATCATGTCGACTGGCATGGCGACATTCGAGGAAATTAGCGAGGCAGTCGAGGCGGCCCGCAGTGCTGGTGCACGCGAATTGGTCGTTCTGCATTGCACGGCAGCCTACCCCGCTCCACCAGAAGAGGCCAACCTGAGCACGATTGCAGCAATTGCCAAGGAGTTTGATGTTGTGGCCGGTCTCTCCGATCACACCATGGGAACGTGTGTTTCGGCGGTTGCAGTAGCCCTTGGCGCGCATTTCATCGAAAAGCATTTCACCCTGTCCAGGGCCGAAGGTGGTGTGGACAGTGCATTTTCACTTGAGCCTGCAGAACTTGCCGAGCTGGTCACGACGGCAAATATTGCCCGGACTGCCGTTGGTGAACCAGCATTCGCACCGACCCTTTCAGAAACGAGCGTGCTGAGAAATCGCCGGTCGCTTTATGTGGTCGCTCCTGTGAAGAAGGGTGAATTGCTGACCAGCGAAAATGTTCGCTCCATCCGACCGGGAAATGGCTTGAAACCCAAATATTCCGAAGAGGTATTTGGCCGTAGAGCCACCCGTGACCTTGCTTTTGGAGAACCGCTTGATGCCTCCATGCTTGAAGGCGGATTGTAGTCCACACGCGGCTGCATTCTCGGGGGAAATAGATGGTCGATCCACGATTGCGCCGACATGCGCTTGGCTTTCTTGAAGTTACAGATCGCCCCACAGCGAAGGAGCTGGGGGAGCATTATGCAAAAGCCTACTACCAGAACGAGCACTCCGGTTTCCGCAAAAGCTACCCGCAGCAGGAACTGGATGTCATAGCCCTGCGTATAGATCAGCACCGGGCGAAAATTGCGGAAATCCGCGGACACGACCGTCCAGGTCGCCTGCTTGATGTCGGCTGCGGAGAGGGCTTTGTTCTCAAGGCGTTCAGCAGGGATGGCTGGGATGTAAACGGGCTCGACTTCAGTACTGCCGGTGTTATGGGCATCAACCCGGAAGTTGCCGACCGGGTTGAACAGGGCGATATTTTCACCCTGCTCGAAACATGGGTTGCTTCCGGCCGGACCTGCGATGTCATCTGGCTTGGCAACGTGCTTGAACACGTACTGGACCCTCTGGCCCTGCTTGACCGGTTACGCAGTCTGGCAAAGCCGGATACCGTTCTGGTCGTTACTGTGCCAAACGATGGAACGGAATACCAGGAATCATTGCTTGGGAACGGGTATGTCGATCACCGGTTCTGGATTGCGATCCCCGAACACCTGTCATATTTCACTGCAGAATCGCTGCGCATGACAGCCAATGCCCGCGGCTGGGACTGCAAAGGTTTGCGAGGTGATTTCCCGATCGATGTTTTTCTTTCGCATCCGGGCTCGAACTATGTAGCCGACCGCAGCCAGGGGCCAGCGGCGCACCAAGCACGCCTTCGACTGGAACATCTGATCGGACAACGTGGTACGGCTGTCGCCAACCGCTTTTATGAAGCTCTGGCGGAAACCGGGCTTGGACGAGATCTCACCGCATACCTGATGCCTGCCCGAAAGGAACCAGCCGAATGAGCAACCAGCCAATCAATGTCCTCGCAGGATCCACAGCAAGCGAGACAGTCCAGAAGGACCTTCTGGCCAGAAAGCTTCGCAACTCCTCGATCCCGGACGGGGAAATACTTGACAATCTGGGTCTGTTCCTGACCAGGCAGACGTTGTCCAGAATAAACTTCATGAGATCGATATATGAGAAGATCATACCGGTTCACGGCGTTGTCATGGAATTTGGCGTGCGATGGGGACAGAACATGTCGCTGTTCTCGTCATTTCGCGGAATGTACGAGCCATTCAACTATAACCGCAAGCTTATCGGCTTTGACACGTTCAAGGGCTTTCCATCCGTTGCGCCGGAAGACGGGGCTGCCGTGCAGGCCGGAGATTACGGAGTGACCAGCGACTGGCAGGCCGAGCTGGAAACGATCATGGATTTCCATAACGGTAACGCCCCTCTGGCTCACAAGAAAAAGCATGAAATCGTCAAGGGCGATGTAACCGAAACCCTGCCCGATTATCTTGCAAAAAACCCGGAAACGGTTGTCGCCCTGGCATATTTCGATCTGGATATCTATCAGCCCACGCGTGCGTGCCTGGAAGCAATCCTTCCCTACATCACAAAGGGAACAATTCTGGCATTCGATGAAATCAACACACCGGAATTTCCGGGTGAAACCATTGCCTTGCGTGAGGTTCTCGGCCTATCGCGCTATGCGATCCGTCGCGAGCCATATAACCCGCTGACATCCTATATCGTCGTCGAATGACACAGCGTCGCTGTAGCGATCATTACCCCTGGCCCAGATGCCAGACCCGTTACGGGCCGGGGGATATCTGCTTTGCACGGCTGCGGGGTAACAGAACGCTCCACCTCCGGCAGCGTAATATGTGAGGCAGGATGTCAGATTTCGGGGATTTAAAATATCCTTCGTGCGGCCGTAAGGTTTCTATTTTCGATTTTTATAAATCAGAAGAATCTATAACGTTTTCTTCTGTTTCAGCCAAAAACCATTGCATCTGGATACGCACAAGATTGTCATATCCTTGACCGCTTGCCAGCGCGATCGCCGTGGCTGCGGCATCCTTGGGCGCCAGAGCCGGTACTATACTATCCTCTATCTCGAGATATTCCTCTTCGTTCGGGTCCTTTATGCGAATACATGGAATTCCGCGACCGACCGCTTCATATATTCCCGATGTGGCAGGACCAACAAAGACGAATATCATGTTCGGCCCTTCGATATCAGAAGGTGGCTTCTCTCCCTTGCGAATGCGTTCTCCTATGCCTGATTTCTGTAGCATCCCGAATGTGATGCCCAGATCCCGTTCGCGAAAATAAAGATCGAGCGGTGTTGCGACCAGTTCCCTGAACAGTTCAAGATATTTGTCGAGCGGATTTAGCCCGAATGCGAAACGCGGAATACAGCCGATAAACTCATGGCATCCGAATACATGGATCGATGCGGTCCTGCCCGGTTCGAAGCTGCTAGTACTCCGGGCGCTCCGACTTCGTGCAATTGCTGGATGAACCAAGATTTTCGCCCGCGTATGGTTGGTCCATTCTAACGCAGTGGACCGACATGCAACGACGATCTTGCTGATATCACTGCTTTCGCCTGCCGGTATATGAGCTCTATTATAGCCGTGCGGTATAAGAGCGACCTCGCCGCCGCGTGCCGCCACGGCATCCTTCATGACCCATGTCTCGAGGAAGGGAAAATCGCAAACATACAGCTTGCGGATGTCTGCTTCCTGGACCAGCTTGTGCGCCTCTTTCAGGCTGGCCTCAAGAACAGGAATGAAGAATGCGTCGATAACGGCTGCCATCGTCGGCAAACCAGGCATAAAGTCGCGATCTTCTTGCCGCTCGACCCTGATTTCCATGAATTTTTCGAGAAATGGCCGCGGGTCCATTCTGAAACCCGTGTCGGTCGGCAATTTGCTTCGGTAGCCCGCTCTTGCCCAGAAAAACGATACGTCTGTTTCACCCGGCGGCAACACGTTAAAATCACGATACCCTGCGGTGCAGACCAGTGTGCGGGAAGGGAAGCTGCGATACTCGTAGTTAAAGCAGGGATCGGGCACCAGCACCGGAGATGGTTTGAATGTCAGGACAGTGCGGCCTTCCAGTGCCTTGTTATGGAACCTGAATGGCACGCCGTATCGCTGGGCAAAACATGCCAGTGCAAAGAGCGGGACCTCTTCATAGGACCACATCGGCATTAGAGGAAACAGAGTTCCTCTGAGATGAATATTGATGATTTCTGAACGCCGCCTAGCCTCAAGAGCAATATATTTCATCGGCAGGCAGAAGAAAATATACGGCATCACATAGATGCATAGCGCTCCCGCAGTAGTCTCGCTTCTGAACCGGTCCTGGTATCTCGACGCTATACGCATGCAGAGCCTGTAAGTAAGCGCACTCATGTACCGGCTTGATCTATAACGGTCGGGAATGGCTGCGCTACGCGCGTGACCGAGAATATTGTTCAGGGATACATCCATTAGGAAAGTCCGTTACTCTTGTCGATCTCTGCTCGGGGGCAGGCCAATATTGGAAAGTCGCAAGCGGGTTTTACCTCACCGCTGACCATGAAAACAGCCCGACCGGGATATTACATCGGTCGTAACCTTGAGATTTCCGCATCTTTCTCACGTAGAGCATTCATGTATTGCGTAAATCTGGTCCCGATGTTTTTCAAGAAGCCGGCCATATGCTGCTGCATCTGCTCCCGCGGCAGCGCGCAGCCTGGCGATTTCCACATCATTGTTGCGAATGGTGTCCGCGTGGCGGCTGATAATGGTTGCGCCACCTGCTGTTCGAGGATCAGCGCATCCAACGCCGTTGCAGGCTGCTTGAGCCCTGCCACCAAATTGAGGAAACTATCCTCGATACTGAATCAGTCCGAGCTGATTCGAGGCAGCAAAGCCCAACTTAAACACAGTTGCTACCATAGCCGAATAGCTTGTTTGATTGTAAGTCTCCGTGGCTTCAGGTCCCCCGCGACCAAATAAACTGAAACTTGAATATTTGCCTATTTAAGTCGTTTAACAGAAAGCTCATCCGCGTAAGCGTCAAGGAGCTTTCTGCGTTTGGTCTCCGTGTCGATATCGCCACGCTCAAGCCGCGTTGTGGAGTCGTTCTGGGCTGTGGCCCGCGAGCTGCTGCTGGATGTCAAGCACATCTATCGACGCCAGATGTTGGCGATGTTGTCATGGACCGGCTGAGATGCTGGCTGATTGCGAGGCGTCTTGCCGATCACAGTTGTCTGAGTGAGGTCGCGCACGATCGGCATCGGGTGACAGGGTCGGGGCGAGTTGCGTCCTGATGTAAGTGTCGAAGGAGACGCGGTTCATGGCGTGGTGAATGATCCATGGCGCAGTCAGGCCATAGCAGCGCAGGGCGGCGATGAAGGTCTGCGTTCCCCAATGGCTGAAGGGCGCCTGCATGTGCAGCCGTTCATCTCGTCAAGTTTGGCGGCCAGTTCCGGCATGGTGATGTCAGGCTTGTGCTCCACCTGGGCGATCAGGAACGTCTGATAGGCAGAAAGCTTGCTGCTCCCCGTCGGGCGGCCTTGCCGTGCCGGCGCAACCGTACCAGTCATCATGCGACGTCGAAGTAGTTTGATCGCGGCACTTTCGCGGATACTGAAGTGTCGCGCCGCCGCCCGCCGCGACTGACCGCCGTCCACCATTGACACAACACGATCGCGAATATCCAAAGAATGAAACCTGCCCATGATTCACCTCCACCAAGAAGTGAATCACACGTCCTTAGAAAAGGGAATCCACACGAGTCAATTTAATCGAACGATGCTTTAGTTCGACTGAACCATGAGATTGTGTTGATCAACGGCGTGACGACCACGGTTAAGGTCGCGCATGTCCTTCTTTGCCATGATGTTTGCCTAACTCCGCTGTTGCGAGTCGCACTGCGGCATTACCTGTCTGTTTAGCATTTGCGGATTGGCGCACATAATGGCATTATAATTCCATTGATGTAGAAAATAGAATTTTTGATTGATTTTCATAATGAGTTCGTTAGGCTGATTTTGTTGCCTGTCTTGCGCAAGAGGAGTTGCGTCTGGATGGGGATGGCGACGGTTTTGGCGCTTTGGCATTTCACGCTCCACGAGGCGGAGATGGTTTCATCGGGAGGAAGACATGAGATACGGATTGAAGGCTCTTTTGGCGGGCGCTGCACTTTTCGGTGCGGCGGCCGGATTTGCGTCAGGCGCCGTTGCGGCGGATGTGAAGCTGGTTGCGGTGACGCATGGTCAGGCGAACGACCCGTTCTGGTCGGTGGTCAAGAATGGCGTGACGGCGGCGGCCAAGGACATGAACATCACGGTGGACTACCGCGCGCCGGAAACCTTCGACATGGTCTCCATGAGCCAGTTGATCGACGCTGCGGTCAACCAGAAGCCTGCCGGTCTCATCGTTTCCATTCCTGACGCCTCGGCGCTCGGGCCTGCCATCAAGAAGGCGGTGGCTGCCGGCATTCCGGTGATTTCGATCAATTCCGGTTCCGATGTCTCCAAGGAGCTCGGCGCGCTGCTGCATGTCGGTCAGGACGAGTATTCCGCGGGCAAGGCGGCGGGCGAGAAGCTGAAGGAGCTTGGCGGCAAGAAGGGCATCTGCGTCAACCAGGAAGTGGGCAACGTCTCGCTCGACCAGCGCTGCAAGGGCTTTGCCGATGGTTTCGGCGGCTCCAGCACGGTTGTTCCGGTCAGCAACGACCCGACCGAAATCCGCGCCAAGGTCAAGGCGTCGCTAAGCTCGGATACGTCCATCGACACCGTCATGGCGCTGGGTGCGGGCACGGCCGGCGAGCCATCGATTGCAGCCGTCAACGATGTCGGTAAAACCGGCAAGGTCCATGTCGCCACCTTCGATCTTTCGGCGGACTTCCTGAAGGCCGTTTCCGAAGGCAAGGCGGATTTTGCCATCGACCAGCAGCAGTTCCTGCAGGGCTACCTGCCGGTGGTGTTTTTGGCAAACTACGCCAAGTACGGCCTGATCCCGGGCGGCAACGTTCCCTCGGGCCCGAACCTGATCACCAAGGACAAGGCAGCCCAGGTCGTCGAACTGTCCGCCAAGGGCATCCGCTAACGCAAACTTCCGGCAAGATCGCAAAGCAGCGGTTTTGCGTCCGGATAACGCGTTACGACGAAACCCTGGAGCAGTGACGCGTCGGCAGGACCGCAAGCCCTGCTCCAGGCAAAAAATCTGCCCGTTTCGATATCCTCCCCGAGCCATCGGGGAGGCCGTATCCGGGCACATGCATAGGATCGATGGGAGGAACAATTGGCCAGTCTCGAACAGAATAGCCCGACGGGGGCAAAGCCACCGGCGCCGGCCATGGCAAAGGCGGACGAACGCCTGCGCAAGGTGGGTGTGATCACCCAGATCATGCGCCGCCCGGAACTGGGCGCGGTTGCCGGTCTGGTGCTGGTCCTCGTCTTCTTCCTGATGACGGCGGATCCATCGATGTTCACGCTGGCGGGCGCCATGACGATCCTTGCCCCGGCGTCGCAGCTCGGTATCCTCGCCATCGCTGCTGCCCTTTTGATGATCGGCGGCGAGTTCGATCTGTCCATCGGTTCGATGGTCGCCTTTTCCGGGCTGATCTTCGGCGTGCTGGTGACCAATTACGACCAGCCGCTTTCGATTGCCATTCTCTTCACCTTCCTGTTCTCGGGCATCGTCGGTGCGGTCAACGGCCAGATCGTCATCCGCACCCGCCTGCCGTCCTTCATCGTGACGCTTGCTTTCCTCTTCATCCTGCGCGGGCTGACGCTGGTGGGCCTGAAGTGGGCAACCGGCGGCTCCACGCAGCTGCGCGGTATCAGCACGGCGGTCGAAGGCAGCCCGCTTCTAAAAATCTTCTCCGGGCAGGCGTTCGAGGGTCTGTTTCTCTGGCTCGGCCAGCAAGGCCTCATCGATACCTTCGACAACGGTGTGCCCAAGGTGACGGGCGTGCCGGTCTCGGTCGTCTGGTTCGTTGTCATCGCGCTGGTCGCCACCTGGGTCCTGCTGCGCACCAGAACCGGCAACTGGATATTCGCCGCAGGCGGCGATCCCAATGCAGCGCGCAATTCCGGCGTTCCCGTCAACCGCGTCAAGACCAGCCTGTTTGCGCTGACCGCCTGTGCCGCGGCACTGGTCGCCATCATCACCGTGCTCGATGCCGGTTCCACCGATGCACGGCGCGGCTTCCAGAAGGAGTTCGAGGCGATCATCGCAGCCGTCATCGGCGGCTGCCTTCTGACGGGCGGCTACGGCTCGGCCATCGGCGCCTTCTTCGGCGCGGTGATCTTCGGCATGGTCTCCATCGGGCTGACCTATACGCAGTTCGATTCCGACTGGTTCCAGGTCTTCCTCGGCTCGATGCTGCTGCTTGCCGTTCTCTTCAACAACTTCATTCGTCGCCGCGTGACAGGGGAGCGTTGAACCATGGCACCATCCACAAGCACCACCCCCATCATCGACGTTCGCAACATCGTCAAGCATTACGGCTCCATCATCGCGCTCAACGGCGTGTCGATGACGGTCTCGGCGGGAGAGGTCCTGTGCCTGCTGGGCGATAACGGGGCCGGCAAGTCGACGCTGATCAAGATGCTGTCGGGCGCGGTGCGGCCGACCGGCGGCGAGTTTCTGGTCGATGGGAAACCGGTGGACTTCACAGCGCCGCGCGATGCGCTGGATGCCGGCATCGCCACCGTGTTCCAGGATCTGGCGATGATCCCGCTGATGTCGGTCACGCGCAACTTCTTCATGGGGCGCGAGCCCGTGCGCGGCATCTGGCCGTTCCGCTACATCGACATGCAGCATTGCAACGAGGTGACGCGCGACGAGATGCGCAAGATCGGCATCGACATCCGCGATCCCAACCAGGCGGTCGGCACGCTGTCTGGCGGCGAGCGCCAGTGCGTGGCCATCGCACGTGCCGTCTACTTCGGCGCGAAAGTGCTGATCCTCGATGAGCCGACATCGGCACTGGGTGTCGCCCAGACCTCCATGGTCCTGAAATACATCAACCAGGTGCAGCAGAAGGGCCTCGCCGTCATCTTCATCACCCACAACGTCCGCCATGCCTATGCCGTCGGTGACCGCTTCACCGTCCTTAACCGGGGCCAGACACTGGGCACATTCGGCAAATCCGAAATCTCAATGGAGGACGTCCAAAACCTCATGGCAGGAGGAAAAGAACTCCAGACACTCTCGAAAGACCTCAACGGAACAATATGACCGCGCAAAGCCAAGGCAGTGAAACCTGCGCAAGGCGCGCAAATCGGAGTGACGACCACATCATTGTGTAGAGGCTGATTTGTGGCACAAAGAGTTATCGCGCAGTGGCAACGCGGCCCGAGGCCTGATTGTTCTATAAAATATCTCCACGCGGGTTCGCATCCCGTGGCGATTTGATTTTTTCTTTCTTGGGTTTTTTCGCAATGATGGACTTGCACTTCTTGCGAACACGGCCCAAAACATCGACCAACGGCAAACACAAACGTTGAAGGACGTAAAATGGCTAACGGTACAGTAAAATTTTTCGCACAGGACAAGGGTTTTGGCTTCATTACTCCTGATGACGGCGGCCAGGACGTCTTCGTTCATGTCTCAGCTTTGGGCTATGGCGGCGCGCTTCGCGAAGGCGATAAAGTCAGCTACGACGTCGGCCAGGATCGCAAGACGGGCAAATCTAAAGCCGAAAACGTTCGCGTTCTGTAATAGCGCATAACGGGCACGAACTGCTGGGTCCCTGTAACGGAACCAGAATGTTCTGCCTGTTTACCTATAATTTCGGTCTGGCCCGAAGATTTATCTTCGGGCCGATTTCCAGAACAATATGCAGATCGCGGATCACCATTGCGGCGGTTAGCATCGCGTAATTCAAGACTTGTTCATCGCGCCGACCTCGCTCGATAGCAGCTTCGATATTATCAAGGTCGTTTACAGTATCTTGGCCTGAACCTCTCGTATGCCTTTCTCTTCCAGCATAATCCGGATTGTACCGGCCGGCCGCTCAAGCTGACTTCCGACCGGATTTCGCGGCGTTTAAATTTCCTACGCTCATTATCCACGCCACTGGCAACAAGACGGCACCAATCGACCCAACAAGCCGCGCGCCTACGAACGGTATCGCCGGGGTAAAGCTCACCGAGTATGACGGGAGCGTCATGGCTTGTTTGCGGCTGATCGCTTGAACCCGGACGAGATCGAGCCTGCTCTGACGTGGGCACATGATAAGATGCGCCCGAAGTCTCAATGGCCAGACGCCATTTTGAACGATTTCAACGCGGAAGTTTCGCCAGTCCCTTGGCCAGTATCGGGCCAGTCGGGCGACCGGTTGGCGACCCACCCGTCTGTTCCAGCGTGATCTCGTATAGCTGGTTGTCACGCGGGCTGGGCAATGCGGGGCCGTCAAGGCGAGCCGAGTGAACGCCCTCCAGCAATCCGAGCGAAACAGGCCCCATTTCCCGCGACGGAAGCGTCCAGACCTCTATCGCTTTATCGTTTGGCACGGCAAAATCAGCCAGCATCCGGATCGTTGCTCTCTCATTGCCAAAGTCCTCAACGACGGCCTGAACCTCTCCAGCCTCATTAATTAGAACGGCGACAACAAGCGGCTCTATCGTGCGAGTGAGGCTGTATCCAAGACCGATCGCAAGCAACAAGGCAGCGGCAAATGATGAGAATGCTGCGATCTTCCATTTTTTGTTGTTATCGTTCGCAGTGGTGGCAACGGGCCTGGCGCTCTTTACTTGCTGTGCAGGCAATGCCGATTCAATGCGGTGCCAAAGCGCATCGGTGTCGGTCACCGGAGTAACAGCGGTGTCCAGCGGCAGAAAACGCTCGCGGCTTGCGGCAATCGCGGCCTTCAGTTCGGGGTCGCGCTCCATGGCTTCCTCGATTCCCGCTGTGGTGGCGCTCTCGGTCAAACCCAACACATATTCGTCAGCGAGGTTCGCTATGTCCTTGCGGTCATATGTCATGCCATGCACTCCCGAAGCGTCAGAAGCCCGCGCCTGACCCAGGATTTCGCGGTCCCAAGCGGAATGCGCAGTCTTCCGGCGATCTCCCCGTGAGAATATCCTCCAACATAGGCCATCAGAATCCCGTGCCGCTTCGTCTCATCGAGCGATCCGAGGCATTCGTGCAGGCGGGATTGTCGATCCAGCCGGTGCCACGCCGCCATAATCGCGTCTGCCTGCTCGGCTTCCTGAAGCGTTTCGACCTCTTCGACCGAATGTTCACGCTTGCCATCCCTGAGGAGATTGAGCGCCCTGTTTCGAACGATGGCATAAATCCATCCGCGCGCAGAACCACGGTCGGCATTGTATTGATAAGCGTGGGTCCATATTCGGATAAAGGCTTCCTGCACCACCTCTTCGGCAAGTTCGCGACGCCTGACGATGCGTTGCGCCACAGCGACCAGTGCGGCGCCCCGGCCCGCCTGGACCTGGCGCTGCACAGCGAAGCCGAAGCGCTACTGCTGGAAAACCAGCTGATCAAATCGCTGTCGCCGCGCTACAACGTCTCGTTGCGCGACGACAAGAGCTACCCATACGT
>JAAIGE0100768914.1_pt1 | contig 13572 bp, 10 predicted proteins | sample 6487951 | NCBI WGS metagenome assembly JAAIGE01 (sample SAMN13974128, study PRJNA590717) | phyllosphere metagenome | biome: tomato field; feature: multiple bacterial spot infested tomato fields; material: tomato leaves; isolation source: leaves from tomato fields | host: Solanum lycopersicum ... | reverse complement strand
GAGTAGGCGTCAGGCCTCGCCGACCAGCAGCGGCACGAGCTGCTCGAGGCGCGACTGCATCGCCCGGTTCGCCTGGCGCTCCGACAGCCGCTCGAGGGCCGCCTGCACGCTGCACTGCTCCGACACGTCCAGCAGCAGCGAGGCCGCGTCGGCCACCGGCATCCGCAGCGGCAGTCCGTGGCGCTCGCTCACGTCGCGGACGATCGTCTCGATGCGGCCCAGCATCTGCGCCCGCCACGCCAGGAACGCCTCCGCCAGTCGCGGGTCGCGGAGCGCCTGCGTCCGCACCTCGCTGAGCAGCTGCGGCTCCATGCGTTCCGCGAGCGACATGTCGGCGATCTGCCGGACGAGGTCGAGCGGACTGTCGGTGCCGGAGAGCCGCCGGACGCGCACCGACACCTCGTCGAGCTTGTCCTCCGAGAGCCGCGTGATGAGGGCGAGGAAGAGTTCGTCCTTGGACTCGAAGTTCGAGTAGAACGCGCCGCGGGTGAACCCGGCGCGCTCGCAGATCGCCTCGACGGATGCCGCATCCAGTCCGACCTCGGCGAACACCTCGTGCGCCGCCTCGAGCAGGCGCGCTCGCGTGTTCTCTCGGCTTCGCGTCATCTCACACCCACCCCTCAGGCTCGGCACCGGCATGCGGGTCTACGATACACATGTGTATCGGATACAGCGCTGTATCGAACCCGTCCGACTCTGACCAGGAGCGCCCGTGTCCACCATCCTCTTCACCCTCGGCCGATGGGCCTACCGCCACTCGTGGCGCGTGCTCATCGCGTGGATCGTCCTGCTCGGGATCGTCGGCGGCGGCGTCGCCCTCTTCGCCAAGAGCACCGACAACTCCTTCACGATCCCGGGCACCGAGGCGCAGCAGGGTCTCGAGCTGCTGAACCGCACGTTCCCGCAGGCGAGCGGCGCGAGCGCGCAGCTCATCGTCGTCGCGCCCGCGGGCGAGACCGTCGAGGACCAGCCGCTGCGGGGGGAGATCGACGACCTGGTGACGACGCTCGGCGACATCGACGGCGTCACCTCGGCGACCTCGCCGTTCGACGAGATGGTCGACGGCCTCGTCTCCGACGACGCGCGCGCCGCGCTCGTCCAGATGCAGTTCGACGGTCAGTCCACCGAGGTGTCCGACGCGACGATCGCCGCGGTCGAGAAGGCCGCGACCGACTTCCACGACCAGCTGCCCGCCGGGGCGCAGTCGGCGCTCGGCGGAGACCTGTTCGCGGCGTCGATCCCCGCCCTTTCGATCGTCGAGGTGATCGGTGTGCTCGTCGCGCTGTTCGTCCTCATCGTGACGTTCCGCTCGTTCGCCGTCGCCTGGTTCCCGCTCGTCAGCGCACTCATCGGCGTCGCCCTTGCGATCGCCCTCATCTTCCTCTCCACCGCCGTCACGACGATCTCGTCGACCACCCCCATGCTCGCCGTGATGCTGGGGCTCGCGGTGGGCATCGACTACGCCCTGTTCATCGTGTCGCGCCACCAGGATCAGGTGCGCGCGGGCATGGACCCCGAGGAGTCCGCCGCCCGCGCCGTGGGCACCGCGGGCTCGGCGGTCGTGTTCGCCGGCGTGACGGTCATGATCGCCCTCGTCGGCCTCAGCATCGCCGGCATCCCGTTCCTGTCGACCATGGGCATCGCCGCCGCCGTCGCCGTGGCGGTGGCCGTCGCGGTCGCCGTCAGCCTGACACCGGCCCTCCTCGGGTTCGCGAAGGGCCGCGTGGTCGGCTGGGGCGGACGGATGCTGCAGCGCGGCGTCCCGACGCGACGCCGCAAGAAGGAGGCCGACGAGACCGAGGCCGAGGCCGAGGCCGACACGACGGATGCCGCGCCCGCGGCCCCGGCGGTCATGCCACCCAACCGCTGGGTGATGCTCGTGACGCGGCATCCGATCATCGCGACGGTCGCCGTCATCGTCGGACTCGGCGTGATGGCGATCCCCTCGGCGAGCCTGCACCTCGCCCTGCCCAACGCGGGCGTCCAGCCGCCGTCGAGCCAGGCGCGTCAGGCCTACGACCTCAACGCCGAGTACTTCGGCGCGGGGTCGAACGGCCCCCTCGTCATGACCGGCACGATCGTGACCTCGACCGATCCGCTCGGGCTGATGGACGACCTCAAGAAGGAGGTCGAGGCGATCCCCGGCGTCGAGCGGGTCGCGCTCGCCACGCCGAACGAGACCGCCGACACCGGCCTCATCCAGATCGTGCCGACGACGGCTCCCGACGATCCCGCGACCGCCGACCTCGTGCGCGAACTGCGGTCTCACCACGACGAGTGGGAGAAGGAGTACGGCGTCGACCTCAAGGTGACCGGCTACACCGCCGTCGGCATCGACGTCTCCGATCGTCTGGGCGCGGCGCTGCTGCCCTTCGGGATCTTCGTCGTCGGCCTCTCCTTCATCCTCCTGATGATCGTCTTCCGGTCGATCTGGGTGCCGCTCAAGGCGACCCTCGGCTACCTGCTGTCGATCCTCGCCGCCTTCGGTGCGGTCGCCGCCGTGTTCGAGTGGGGCTGGCTCGCCGACCTCCTCCACGTCACGCGGACGGGCCCCGTCATCAGCTTCATGCCGATCATCCTCATGGGTGTGCTGTTCGGTCTCGCGATGGACTACGAGGTCTTCCTCGTCTCGCGTATGCGGGAGGACTTCGTGCACGCCGTCCGCGGGGGCCGTGCCGACCGCGCGACCGCCGTCGCCGCCGTCCGCAGCGGCTTCACCGCGTCGGCGCGCGTCGTCGTGGCCGCGGCCGTCATCATGTTCGCCGTCTTCGCCGCGTTCGTCCCCGAAGGCGACAGTTCGATCAAACCGATCGCGCTCGGCCTCGCGGTCGGCATCGCCGTCGACGCCTTCCTCGTGCGCATGACCCTCACCCCGGCCGTCATGGCCCTGCTGGGTGAGAAGGCGTGGTGGATGCCGCGGTGGCTCGAACGCCTGCTCCCCAAGGTCGACATCGAGGGCGAGGCTGTCGAGCACGAGCGCAGCCACGCCGACTGGCCCGAGCCGGACTACCGCGGCGCGCTGGCGGCCGACGACCTCGAGGTCCGCGCCGAGACCGCCGACACCGATCTCGTGCTGTTCTCCGGCGCGAGCGTCCGGCTCGACGACGGCGGCACGCTCCTCGTGACCGCCGACGACCCGCACGTCTCGCGGGCGTTCCTGCTGACCGTCGCCGGGCGCATCGAGCCGGCGGCCGGACTGCTCCGGGTCTCCGGGCACCTGCTGCCCGGGCGCGCGCCGTGGGTCCGCGCCCACGTCTCGGTCGCCGACCTCGCCGGCGCCGACGCCCCCCTCAGCGAGCTGCGCGGCGCCCTCGCCGGGCGCACGCGCTTCGTCGTGATCGCCGGGCTCGACACCCTGACCGGGGCATCCCGCGATCAGGCCGCCGCGCTCCTCCGCGACGCCGCCAACGCGATCGCCGCGAAGGCCGGGGCGCTGACGATCGTCGCCTCGGCGCGCGACCTCGACGCGGCGCGGACCCTCCTCGCCGACGCCTACCGGCCGAAGCCCGAGCTCCTGCGCCTCACCGCCCCCACCCTCCGCACGACCGACGCCGACACCCAGGTGATCCCCTCATGACTCTCCCCTTCGAACGCGCACAGACCCGACGGCCCGTCTCGTGGCTCACGCTGCTCGGCGTGCTCCTGCTGCCGGCCGTGATCGGCGGCATCCTCGTCGCGGCGCTCTACAACCCGACCGAGCGGCTCGACGCGATGAACACCGCCATCGTCAACAACGACGAGCCGGTGGAGGTGAACGGGCAGACGACACCCCTCGGGCGCCTCCTGACGGCCGGACTCGTCGAAGGCTCCGACGACCTCGACAGCAACCTGACGTGGACGATCTCCAACGAGGACGACGCCACGGAGGGCCTCGAGGACGGCACGTACGACGCGATCGTCACCATCCCGAAGAACTTCTCGGCCGCCGCCACCTCGACCGCCCCCGGCGGCACGCCCGAGCGCGCGACGATCGAGCTGACGCCCTCCCCCGACGCGCGCATCGTCGACGACGCCATCACCAACCAGGTGACGAGCACCGCGGCATCCGTCCTCGGCGAACAGCTGACCACGACCTACCTCGAGAACGTGTTCCTCGGCTTCACCACCCTGAACGAGCAGCTCGGCAAGGCCGCCGACGGTGCGACGCAGCTCGCCGACGGCGCGACGAGCGCCGCCGACGGTGCCGCGCAGCTCGCCGACGGCGCGACGACCGCGGCCGACGGCGGCTACTCGCTCGCCGACGGCGTGCGGCAGCTGTCGTCCGGCGCGTCCGGCATCGCGTCGGGCGCGGGGGCGCTCTCCACCGGCGCGAGCGGCATCGCCGACGGCGCCCGCGGCCTCGCCGACGGTGCCGGTACCGCGGCGGACGGCATCGACCGGCTCGCGGACGGCGCCGACCAGCTCGCGGACGGCGCGGCGAAGACCTCAACGGGCCTCGACGAGTGGGCCGCCGGTGCGCGGCCGATCGCCACCGGCACGCAGGAACTCGCCGACGGGCTCACGAAGGCGGCCGAGCAGACCGCGGCCATCCCCGCGGTCCCGAGCGGCATCGTCGACGGGATCAAGGCGCTCACCGCCGACGGCGCCCAGAACCGCGAGGCGGTCACGGCCGCCGTCGAGGCGATCTCGGCCGCGGCCGAGGCCTGCGACCCCGCGGTGGCGGGGGCCGAGCTGTGCGATTCGCTGACGGATGCCGCGGCCCAGGCGACGACGGCGCTCCCCGGCCTGCAGGCCACCGTCGGCGACGCGGAGCAGCTCGCGAAGGACATCGACGCCCTCGCGAACTTCGGACCGACCCTGACGCAGGGGCTGCAGACCTCCGCCGCCGCGGCCCAGCAGCTCGCGACCGGGATGGGGCAGCTCGCCGACGGCGCCGACCAGCTCGCCGGCGGGGCGGGCCAACTGTCCACCGGAGCCGCCGGGCTCGCCGACGGGGCAGGGCAAGCCGCGACGGGTGTGCGCCAGCTCGCGGGCGGCGCCGACCAGCTCGCGGGCGGCGCCGACCAGCTCGCCTCGGGCGCGGGGCAGCTGTCGACCGGGGCTCAGGCCCTCGCCACCGGCGCGGGGACCGCCGCCGACGGAACGGACCAGCTCGCCGACGGCGTGGGCGCGCTGGCGACCGGGGCCGGCGAGCTGTCGACCGGCGTCGGCAAGCTCGCCGACGGCACCGGCGACCTCGCCGGCGGCCTCGACCAGGCGGTCGACGGCGTACCGTCCTACACCGATGCGCAGGCGAAGGACCTCGCCGCCGTCGTGGCCGAGCCCGTCGTCGCCGACGGCACCGGCACGTCGCTGTTCGGGGCCTCGGCCGTTCCGCTCCTCGCGACGCTCGCCCTCTGGTTCGGCGGTCTCGCGTCGTTCGTCGTGCTGCAGGCGATCCCGCGCGCGGCGCTGTCGTCGCGGCGGTCGTCCGCGGCCCTGGCGCTCCACGCCCTCGCCCCGGGCGCCGCGGTCGGCGCACTGCAGGGCGTGCTCGTCGCGGGCGTCGTCCAACTCGCCGCCGGCTACGACCTGGGGGCGTGGGCGCTGTTCGCGGCGATGTGCGTGCTCGCCGGTGTCGCGTTCGCCGCGGTGAACCACGCGCTGGTCGCCCTCCTCGGCGGCATCGGACGCTGGGTCGCGGTGCTTGTGGGCGTCCTGGCGGTCGCGACGGGCATCGTCTCCACCGTTCCGGGCACGCTCCTCGACGTGGCCGGGCTCCTGCCGACGGCGCCCGCCTACACGGCGATGCTGGCCGCATTGACGGATGCCGGGGGCGGCGCCCCCGCCGCGATCGCCCTCGTCGTCTGGACGGTGCTCGCGATCGCCGCAAGCGTGCTGGCCGTCACGCGGCACCGCTCCACGTCCGCCCGCGCGGTGCTCGCCCAGCCCGCCTGAGCGGCGGCGCCGGGCCCGCGCGGGACGACCGCGCGGGTCAGCGGGCGAGGCGGATGCCGGTGGTCATCGTCAGCTCGACGCCACCGGGGACCTCGGCCGAGTCCAGGGCGACCGTGATGGCCTCGACCTCGGCGAGCGAGGTCAGGTGCGTGCCGCCGCACGGCAGCTCGACGGCTCCCTCGGGCAACTCGCAGCGCCACGTGCGCCGACCGGCGAGGGTGCGATCCTCGCGATGGATGCCGATGGCTCCGGGCGTCCCGGCCCAGCCGGCGAGCGTCGCGTTCGCGCGTTCCTCGACGGCGCGCAGGTCGTCGAGCGCAGCGGGGTCGAAGCCCTTCCGGCGCAGCGACTTGCCGATGCGGTAGACGTCGGTCGAGCCGTACGCGGTGATGCGGGAGGTCTGGATCGCGAGCATGTCGAACGCGGGGTGACCCGCGGCATCCGTCGGGGCGTCCTTCTTCCAGGCGTCCGCGAGGGCTGCGTCGAGCGCGAGCGAGGCGAGGTGGCACGCCGTGTGCCCGGCCGACAGGGCGGCGCGCACGTCGGCGTCGACCTCGGCCTGCACGTCGGTGCCGGGCGCGGGGGCGGGACCGTCGACGACGTGGACGACGACGAACGTCCAGCCCTCCGTCCCCATGCGCACCGGCAGATCCGCACCCACGACGAGATCCCCGTCGTGCACTCCCCCGGTCACCGTGTCGACGACGCGGAGCTCCCCGTCCGGGGTGCGCAGGATCCCGGTGTCGGCGGGCTGGTCGGGCCACGCCGTGTCGACGGGGTGGAACGGCGTGCTCTCGAGGACGACGCCGGCGCGGCCGTCCGCGAGGGTCGTGACGTGGGTGACGACCGAGGAACCGGTCAGGGCGCCGTCGGGGTAGGTGACGACGGTGGCGGCGAGCGGGGTCACGGGATCAGCTGGGCAGACCGCTGTAGGAGTGCAGGCCCTGGAAGAACTGGTTCACGATCGTGAAGTTGAACAGCACCGCCGTGAAGCCCACGATCGACAGCCACGCCGACCGGGTGCCGCGCCAGCCGCGCGTCGCGCGGGCGTGGATGTACCCGGCGTAGACGACCCAGATCACGAAGGTCCAGACCTCCTTCGTGTCGAAGCCCCAGTAGCGGCCCCACGCGTCATTGGCCCAGATGGCGCCGGCGATGAGGGTGAAGGTCCAGAGCACGAACCCGATGATCGCGAAGCGGTAGGCGAGGGATTCGAGCACGTCGGCGCTCGGCAGGGTGCGCAGGAACGGCAGACGGGTGCGGGGCGCGGCATCCGACCCCACCGCGGCCAGCGCGAGGCGCTCGCGGCGCGACTGCAGCAGCTGCACGACCGAGAGCGCGAACGCGATCGCGAGGAACGCCGACGCCAGCGACGCGACGAAGACGTGGATGACGAGCCAGACGCTCTTGAGCGGGTCGGACAGCGGCACGACCTCGACGTAGTACGCGAGGGCGGCGCCTCCGAGGAGGACGACGATGAGGCCGTTGATGAACGCGCCGAGGAAGCGCAGGTCGTACTTGACGAGCACGGTCAGGAAGACGGCGACGACGAGGAGCGTGCCGGTGAGGGCGAACTCGTAGTTGTTCGACCACGGCACCCGGCCCGCCGCGATGCCGCGCGTCACGTCGGCGCCGAGGTGGAACAGCCACGCGATCGTGGTGAGCACGACACCCAGTCGCGCGAACAGGTAGCGTCCGCGCTGCGACGGCGCGGCCTCGAGCGCGATCTTCGCGGCGGCCTCCTCCGCGCGGATCTCGTCGATCGTCTGCCCGCCGCCGGCGGCGACGAGCGTGCGCGCCTGCGTCCTGGCCTTGGCGTCCTGGGCGGCGATCGCGAGCTCGGACCGGCGCGCGAGGTCGACGGTGAAGGCGAGGAAGCCGAGCGTGTAGATCGCGATCGCGGTCCACAACAGCAGGACGGAGATGTCATCGAACGACATGGGGTCCTCCGGAGGAGATGGATGGTTTCAGTCTACGTTCGCCGGGCTGACCGAGGCGGATGCCGGTTGCTCACCCAGCGCGGAGCCGTGGCGGCGGGCGAGGTCGGCGACCGCGACGGCGATGGCCGGGTCCTCGCCGCGGGCCAGGCCCGCGTACTCGATGCGCACCTCGTCGTCGCCGACGGGGGTCGCCTTCACCCACATCCGGCGGCGCGGCACGAACAGCGCCGTGAACAGCCCGAGCATGGCGAGGATCGCGAACACCAGCACCCACGTGGCGCTCGAGTCGTTGTGGATCGACAGCGAGACGTACCGCTTGACCGACTCGGGTGCGCCGGCGCTGCGCTCGTCCTCGAAGGTCACCGTGCCGCGGCCGCCGGGCAGGTCGACCGTCTGCCCGGGTGAGAGCTCGAGCGAGGGGGCGTCGGCGTTGCGGCCGGCGATCTCGGTCATGCCGTCGGTGTCGAGCGCGTACACCGAGCGCGGCGTGCCGTCGTCGATGCCGAGGTCGCCCTCGTACACGAAGAAGGTCAGCCGCGGGTCGAGGAGGTCGCCGTACGCCGAGGTCAGCGCACCGGTGTCGAGCTCGGCGACCGTCGGGTAGAAGAAGCCGACCATGCCGAGCTGCTCGCCGCCCGTGTCGGGGATCTTCACGACGCCCTGCGAGGTCATCGTCGCGCTCTGCGGCAGGAACGGGACGGACTCGCTGAACACGACGTCGCCGGAGCCGTTGCGCACCGTGATCGTCGGCGCGTAGCCGTTGCCCATGAGGTAGACCCGGTCGCCGGCCATCGTGATCGGGTGGTTCACCTCGATCACCTGGTCCTCGGGGTCCTGACCCGGGAAACGCGTCGTGACGTGGGCGGTGAAGTCGCCCGCCTGCCCCGAGCCCGGCGCGTAGGTCACGTCGAACCGGTCGAGGGTGATCGAGTACGGCGTCAGCGCCTCGGTGTCGACGAACCGGCCGGGGTTGAACGACGTGTAGCCGAGGCCGAGCGAGTTGACGAAGCCGTCGCCCTCGGTGATCACGGTCTGTCCCGTGTAGGTGAAGCCGCCGCCGATGCCGACGGACAGGAGCACGCCGACGAGGGCGCCGTGGAAGATCAGGTTGCCGGTCTCGCGCAGGTAGCCGCGCTCGGCCGAGACCGACGCGACGCCGTTCCGGTCGTAGCGCTCGACGCGGTAGCGGGCCGAGCGCAGCTGCGCCTCGGCGAGGTCGACGGCGTGCGTGGCGTGGCCCGCGGCATCCTCTCCCTCGGGCACCGCGACCGTCGTCTCGCTGTGGTCGGCGAGGCGCGAGAGCCGCACGGGCGTCCGCGGCGGGCGGGCCTGCAGCGCCTTCCAGTGGTGCTTCGTGCGCGGGAGGACGCATCCGATCAGCGAGATGAACAGCAGGATGTAGATCGCCGAGAACCACACCGAGGTGTACACGTCGAACAGCTGCAGCGCGTCGAACGTCGGATACAGGTCGGGGTTCGTGGCGCGCCACTGCGTGACGCCGTTCGGGTCGGCGCTGCGCTGGGGCACGAGCGATCCGGGGATCGCGGCGATCGCGAGCAGCAGCAGGAGGACGAGGGCCGTCCGCATGCTGGTCAGCTGACGCCAGCCCCACCGGAGCCACCCGACGAACCCGAGCGCGGGCTGGGTGATGCCGTCGGACTCCTCGCGTCCGCGCACGGCGGGGTCGAGGCGGTCCTCGGTGCGGTCGAGGTGGTCGCCCGGTCGGAGCGGGCCGTCGACGACGTCGGCGCGCGGGTCAGAGGAACGTCGGGACACCGGCCACCACCCCCTGGAACGAGGCCATCAGGGTCGTCCAGATCCCCGTCACCATGAGGAGGCCGAGGAGGACGAGCATCGCGCCGCCGATGACGTTGACGACGCGGATGTGGCGGCGGATGAACGCGACCGACCGCGTGGCCCACGAGGCACCGAGGGCGAGCAGGACGAAGGGGATGCCGAGGCCGAGCGAGTAGGCGACGGCGAGCAGGCCCGCGCGCGTCGGATCGGCCTGGCTGTAGGCCATGCTCAGGATCGTGGCGAGGGTCGGGCCGATGCACGGCGCCCAGCCCACCCCCATCGCGACGCCGAGCAGCGGCGCCCCGACGAGTCCGAGGTTCTGCGTGAGCTGCGGACGGTAGGTGCGCTGGGCGAGCCCGAACACCCCGACGAAGATCAGGCCCATGACGATCACGACGGCGCCGAGCACCCGCGTGATGACGTCTTCGTACTGGAGGAAGAGGCGACCGAGGCTCCCCGCGAACACCCCCATCGACAGGAACACGACCGTGAACCCGGCGATGAACAGCAGCACGCCGACCAGCAGCCGGCCGCGTCCGATGGCGGGGCGGGCGGGTGCCGCGGTCGCCGTTGCGACGCCGGTGCCGGATGCCGCGGCCCGGGCCACCGGCATCCGTCGTCCCTCCTTCGGCGTCATCGCGCCGCCGAGGAAGCCGAGGTAACCAGGGACGAGCGGGAGGACGCACGGCGAGAGGAACGAGACCAGACCGGCGAGCGCGGCGATCGGGATCGCGATCCAGAGCGCCCCGTCCGCGACGACCGCGCCGGGGTTCACTGCTTCTCCGCCAGGGTGTCCTCGACGAGGTCGCGGAGGGTCGTGGCATCCGGCAGCTGGCCGAACAGGCGCGCGGCCACGCGCCCCTCGCGGTCGACGACGAGGGTCGTCGGCGCCGCCTGGAGCGAGGTCCAGTCGGCGAACGCGAGCTTCAGGTCGACGTCGCCGCGGGCGAGGATCGACGGGTAGGTGATGCCGTAGGTCTCGTCGAACGAGGTGGCCTGCTCGGGGCCGTCGTAGATGTTGACGCCGAGGAACTGGGCGCCGTCGGCCTTCGTGTCCTGGAACGTCTCCTCGAGGACGGGCGCTTCGGCGCGGCAGGGGCCGCAGGCGGCGTACCAGAAGTTCAGCACGACGACGTCGCCCGCGAAGTCGTCGCTCGAGATCGTCGACCCGTCGACGGCGGTCCCCGAGAACGAGAGCGCCTCGCCGCGCTTGTCGGCGGGGATCGTCTCGACCCGCCCGTCGCTGGAGATGAAACCCTGTGTGTTGCCTTCGCGGTAGAGGTTCGCGAGGTCGTCGTTCTGCCCCGAGCAGGCGGCGAGGCCCGCGGTGAGCGCGATCGCCGCGACGGCGGCGAGGATGCGGCGCCTCATACGGCCCCCACGTCCACGGCGCCCGCGGTCGGGGCGGGCTCGACGTAGTCGACCTCGCGCCACACGTCGCCCGCGAGCTCGAAGCTCGTGATGCTCGACAGGTCGCACCGGCGTCGGCGCGGGTCGTGCCGCAGCGGCAGGCCCGCGACCGAGAGGTGCGTGATCCAGATCGGCAGCTGGTGCGAGACGATGACGGCGTCGCCCGACGGGGTCCGGTTCCACGCGTCGCGCATCGCGGCCTGCATGCGCTCGACCACGTCGAGGTAGGCCTCGCCCCAGCTGGGGAGGGCAGGGGTGCGCAGGTGCCACCAGTTGAGCGGGTTGCGCAGGGCACGCTGCATCCGCTTGCCCTCGAAGACGTTCGTCGGCTCGAGGACGCGGGCGTCGATGACGGGCGTGAGGCCGAACAGCTCCGCGATCGGCGCCGCGGACTCGCGTGCCCGTTCGAGGGGCGAGGACACGAGCGACTTGACCGGTCGCCCCTGCGCCTTGAGGTGCTCGGCGGCGAAGCGTGCCATGTCGCGGCCGTCGTCGCTCAGATGGAAACCCGGGAGGCGTCCGTACAGCACGCGCTCGGGGTTATGGACCTCCCCGTGGCGCACGAGATGGAGGCGGGCGGCGGGCACCCCTCCAGTCTACGTGCGGCCCTCCTATGCGGGGCCTGAGCGCCGGTCGCGCACGGCGGCGCGGATGCGGACGAACAGGAACCACGCCACCAGCAGGACGACGATGACGATGACGATGTTCTGGAACACCCCCGCGTACTGCTCGACGATGTGCCAGTTCTCGCCGAGGAAGAAGCCTGCGAGCACGAAGATCGAGTTCCAGATGAGGCTGCCCGCCGCGGTGAGGAGGCCGAACTTCCACCAGGGCATCTTCGAGACGCCCGCCGGGATCGAGATGAGGCTGCGGAAGAGGGGCACCATCCGGCCGAAGAAGACGGCCGCGGACCCATGACGGTCGAACCAGGCGACCGTCTTCGTGACGTCCTCGCCCTTCATGAGCGGCATCTTCTCGGCGACGCGCGTGAGGCGCTCGGCGCCGAGCACGCGGCCGAGCCCGTACAGGAGGTAGGCGCCGGCGACCGATCCGAACGTGGTCCAGCCGATCGCCTCGGCGAGGGTGAACGAGCCGCGCGACGCGGCGAGACCGGCGACCGGCAGCACCGCTTCGCTCGGGATCGGCGGGAACAGGCTCTCGAGACCGACCGCGATCGCCGCGCCGATCGGACCGATCGTCTCCATCAGCGTCACGAGCCAGTCGGCCAGCGCGGAGAGCCAGGAGCCGCCGCCGGAGCCGGACGCGGCGTGGAACATGTCGGTCATCGGGTGCTCTCTCGCGCTCGGTGATCGGATGCCCGGCCGGGCCCCCTGTGGTGCTCCAGCCTAGGCGGGCGGGCATGGGCGCCGGCTGGGTGCCGCGTAGACTCGTCCCTCGTGAGTGAACGCACCCTCGTCCAGCAGCTGCAGTCCCGTGAAGACGGTCCCGTCTCGGTCTCCGGATGGGTCGAGACCGTCCGTGATCAGAAGAAGGTGCAGTTCGTCATCCTCCGCGACGAAACCGGCGCGGTGCAGCTCGTGAACCCCGCGACCCGTCCGGCCGAGGACGGCACGGAGCAGGATGCCGCGGCCCTGGCGCTGACCGACCTGATCTCGAACCTGTCGACCGGCACCTTCCTGACCGCGACGGGCGAGCTCAAGCACGACGAGCGGGTCAAGCTCGGCGGTGTCGAGATCAAGATCAGCGGACTCGAGATCGCGGCCGCCGCCCTCCCCGAGACGCCGATCGCGGCCGACTCGGGTCTCGACAAGCGCATGGACTGGCGCTTCATCGACCTTCGCCAGCGCCGCAACAACCTGGTGTTCCGGGTGCAGACGACCCTCGAGCACGCGATGCGCTCGTACTGGATCGAGCGCGACTACATCGAGGTCCACTCCCCCAAGCTCATGGCGTCGCCCTCGGAGTCCAACGCCGAGCTGTTCGAGGTTCCCTACTTCGAAGAGAAGACGGCCTACCTCGCGCAGAGCCCGCAGTTCTTCAAGCAGATGGCCCAGGTCGCCGGCTTCGGCAAAATCTTCGAGATCGCCCCCGCGTTCCGCGCCGACCCCTCCTTCACCTCGCGCCACGCGACCGAGTTCACCTCGATCGACGCCGAGATCAGCTGGATCGACTCGCACGAGGACGTCGCGCGCATGCAGGAGGAGCTCCTGCAGACCGCGATCCGCGCCGTCGCCGAGAAGCACGGCGACGAGATCAAGGCCCTCTTCGACATCGACGTGGTCGTCCCCGAGCTGCCGTTCCCCCGCATCCCGCTCGCCGAGGCGCGCGAGATCGTCTCCGCCCGCGGCTACGACATCCCCCGCACCGACGGCGACCTCGACCCCGAGGGCGAGCGTCAGATCGCCGCGCACGTGCAGGAGACCTACGGTCACCAGTTCGTGTTCATCACCGACTACCACCCCGAGATCCGCGCGTTCTACCACATGCGCGACGAGGAGACGGGGCTGACAAAGTCGTACGACCTGCTCTTCAACGGCGTCGAGATCACGACCGGCGCGCAGCGCGAGCACCGCGTCGACGTCCTCAT